>Ga0180434_10000469_pt1 | contig 59397 bp, 45 predicted proteins | sample SS_ome_7_FD_132453 | JGI IMG/M metagenome (GOLD analysis project Ga0180434, IMG submission 132453) | Hypersaline lake sediment archaeal communities from the Salton Sea, California, USA - SS_1_D_2 metaG | ecosystem: Environmental > Aquatic > Non-marine Saline and Alkaline > Hypersaline >...
GATGTTGGTGGTCCCCCTCGGAAAGCTTCTTGATTGCCAGGCGGCACAAGATGGATGCGCGGGGGAAATGGTATTCCGGGGGCGCGAAGGTGATCGGGTGAGCGCATTGCTTCTCGAGTCTTTCCCCATAGAGAGGGATCGCGTCTCCGAGCATGAGAACGGGGCCTTGCATCATCTTCAACAGGGCCTCCGGAGGGACCGACAGATAGTCGGTGAGACGCTCTGTTCTTCCTCGCGGATCCTTCCTGTATAGAGCGGCAAAGATTTCGCCTTTTCTTGCGTCCAGGGCGGGACAGATCAGCCCTTCCGTGAAGGGAACATTCTCGACGAGAACGTCCAATGTCGGAATCCCGGCGACGGGTTTCCCCGTAACGAGGGAGAGCGTCTTGGCCGTGGCGAGGGCAATGCGCAGCCCAGTGAAGGATCCCGGCCCGACGGAAACGGCAAATCCGTCGACTTGCCCGATTTCGATTCCGGTCTCGCCAAGGAGGTGCCGGATGCCCGGGAGAAGTCTTCCCACGTGCGTCCTGCGGACATTCAAGTTCCACTCGCCGAGGGGCTTCTGCGAGTCGACCAGGGCAATGCTGCCGCAGGAGGTGCTGGTGTCGAGGCCGAGGATTAGCATGGTCGCTTGGGGGGTTCGTTGGTTGTTAGTAGTTGGGTATTGGGTATTAGGTGTTAGGTATTAGGTATTAGCCCACCCCACCCCCTACCGTTCGAGGACGAGGACGATCAAGAGTCCTGGTATGGGCGCGGGTTGGGAGCTAATACCTAATACCTAATACCTAACACCTACTTAAACAACTCCTCCAGCTGAATCGGCAAAACGCGTCGAATGTCATTGTAGGAGATAATCAGGATGAAGACGAGGAGCATGATGAAGCCCACTTGCTGTGCCGCCTCGCGAATCTTGATATTTACGGGGCGCCGCAGAACCGACTCCAGTGTCAGGAACAGCACGTGGCCTCCATCCAGCACGGGAATGGGCAGAAGGTTCAGGATGCCGAGCTGAAGGCTCAAGAAGGCCACGAAGCTGAGCAAGCTCGACAGCCCTACCCGGGCGGCGTCTCCGGTCAGCTTGGCGATCAGGATGGGCCCCCCGAGTGTCTTGATCGACAGACCGCCCGTCAGGAGCTTGCCCAGAACGTAGAAGGTCAGGACAAACGATTGGCCCACGTTCCGAATCCCGTTCTGCACCGCTTTCCAGAGGCCGTATCGCTTCAGAATCGTCTCTTCCTGATAGGCGATCCCCAGGAGTCCGCTCTCCGTCTCCGAATCCAGGATCGGGGTGGCGGTTACAGAAGAAGCCTCGCCGCCTCTCTTGATCTCGATCTGGAGGGGGTCGTCCGGGTGAGCGCGGATGATCGAAGCCATCTGGCCCCAATAGTCAATCGGGGTCCCGTTGATTGCGACGATCCGATCCCCTGCCTGCAGGCCGGCCTTTTCTGCCGGCATGTCTGGGCTGACACCGCCGATCAGGGCGGGCCTCTCGTGGTCGAGGCCGGTGTACCCTCCCGCATACCCGGAAGATTCGGGAGTGATCTCTGCGTGCATCGGTTCGCCCTCCCGCAGAAACTCAACCCGGAGGGCCTGGTCGGGATTCGAAGCGAACAGGATCTTCGCCTTTTCCCATGTGGAGATCTCCTCCCCTTGAATCCGAACAATCGTGTCCCCGGGGCGAAATCCGGCCGCGGCTGCCGGCGTGTCCTGCTCCACCCAACCCACGACCGCCGGTTCGTCGAGGTAGGCGGGCTGTTCGATCCCCACGATGTAGACGAGGGGCATCAAGAAGAGTGGAAGAATCAGGTTCATCAGTGGACCGGCAAGAACGATCTTCATTCGCGCCGCTACCGACTTCTTCGCAAAAGAGTCCTCCCGGTTCGCATCCTCTTCCTTCGGGTCCTCGCCGGTCATCTTGACATATCCCCCAAGCGGCACCGCCGAGATCCGGTAGTCCGTTTCGCCCCTCTTCCACCCGAACAGGCGTGGGCCGAAGCCGAGAGAGAATGTCTCAACCCGGACGCCGGCTCGCTTGGCGAAGACGAAGTGGCCGAACTCGTGGATGAACACCAGGATCCCGAGCACTATGATGAAAACGCCGAATGTCATCATCGGTAAGTTCCCCTATTCGTGCTGTCCGGCAAGGCCCTTTTTCCTACCTCTCGGTATGGCTCATGAAATGTTCGGGTCAGATCAGGATGGCCAGGTAGTAGCCCACAGGCCCTGCGAGAAGGATGCTGTCGATTCGGTCCAGAATTCCGCCGTGTCCGGGCAGCATGCGGCCCGAATCCTTGATTCCGTAACCCCTCTTGATCAGAGACTCCAGGAGATCGCCCAACTGGCCGCTCACCGAAAGGAGCACGGAGACCCAGATAGCCTGAAAGGCCGTCAGGTCCGGGAAGAAGACGATCTTGCATGCGCAAGCAAGCAGGACCGTGGCGAGCATGCCCCCCAGCGCTCCTTCGATGGTCTTCTTCGGGCTCAACAGGGGAGAGAGCTTCCTCTTCCCCCATCTCGTTCCGGTGAAAAAGGCAGCCACATCCCCAACATACGTTACGATCAGGATAAAGAAGATCCAGGGCTTCCAGTCTTCCATGTTTCTCAGGAGAACGAAATGGGAGAGGGTGAAGCTCACATAGAGGATCCCAAACAAGCAGACCTGAAGCTCCTCGAAGCGGGTCTTCAACTCCTTTCCGTTGAAGAGCGATCGGACACCGAGGCCGAAAAGGGCAACGAACAACGAACCCATCAGGCAGTCGGTTCTCCCGGCCAGGGCAGCTCCAGGGATGAGGGACGCCAGCGCCAGGCAGAGCAGCCGGTCTCCAAAGGCCTGCTCCGGAAGGGCCATCTCGAGGAATTCCCAGGAGGCGAGGAGGATGACCAAGGTGGCGATGACGCACACGAGCCAGGAGGGTGAAAATAGAAAGATAATGACGAAAAGGGCAACCAGGGCCAAGCCCGTTATGATTCTTTGCTGGAACATGGATGCCTTTCCGAAGCCGGTGCTCTCGAAGGTCAGTGTCCTATCATGTTTCTAGGATTTCCTTCTGTTTGGCCTCCATGATCTGGTCGACCTGGGCAATCTTCTCATTCGTGCTCTTCTGAACTTCATCGGTGGCCCGATGATGGTCGTCCTCGGAAATCTTCTTGTCTTTTTCGAGCTTCTTCAGGGAGTCATTGGCCTCCCGCCGGACATTGCGAATGGCGATCTTGCATTCCTCGGCCATCTTCTTCGCCAGCTTCCCCAGTTCCTTGCGCCTGTCTTCGGTCAGGGGCGGGATGGAGATCCGGATCACTGTGCCGTCGTTGGATGGGGAGAGGCCGAGGTTCGCCTTCTGGATCGCCTTCTGGATCGCCTCGATCGTGCCCTTGTCCCAGGGTTGGATCACGATGAGCCTGCTCTCGGGGATGTTGATCGAGGCAGTCTGGTTGATCGGTGTGGGCGTTCCGTAATAATCGACACGGATGCCTTCAAGAAGGGCAGGGGAGGCTCGGCCCGTTCGAAGCCGACTGAGTTCTTTCTCGTAGGCCCCAATGGCCTTTTCCATCGAGGATTCCATGTCCTGAAAAACCTTCTCTTTCATCGAGACTCCTCCTAGCCTTTTACCAGGGACCCGACGGACTCTCCCTCGAGGACCCGTCGAATATTGCCTCTCTTCCGGATATTGAAAACGTGGATAGGAAGCTGAGCGTCCATGCACATGGAGATGGCCGTCAGATCCATCACCTTGAGGTTGTTCTTGAGCACATCCATATACGAGGCGGTGGGGTAGAACGTGGCGGCGGGGTTCTTCTCCGGGTCCTCGCTGTAGACCCCGTCCACCTTTGTCCCTTTCAGGATCGCCCGGGCGTGGATTTCGAGTGCCCGAAGCGCGGCAGCCGTGTCCGTCGTGAAGTAGGGGTTCCCTGTTCCGCCCGCCAGCAGGATGACACGGCCCTTTTCCATATGGCGAATCGCCCGGCGATAGACATAGGGCTCGGCGATTTCTCTCATCTCGAGGGCTGTCATCACACGGGTAACGAGCCCCTCCCGGTCCAATGCATCCTGAAAGGCGAGGCAGTTCATGACCGTGGCGAGCATTCCGATGTAGTCCGCGTTCGCCCGGTCCATTCCCGAGGCACTCGCCGCAAGCCCACGGAAGATGTTACCGCCTCCGAGGACAAGCGCGATGGAAACGCCCAGGTCCGAGACCTCTTTGATTTCCCGAGCAAGGCCCTTCAGGGTTTGGAGATCGATTCCATAGGGTTGGGGGCCGGCAAGGACTTCTCCGCTCAACTTCAACAGGATTCTCGAGTATGCAGGCTCTGTCACGCGGCCTCACCCAACTGAAATCTTACAAAGCGACGAACCTCGATGTTCTCGCCCAGCTTTGCGATCACCGACTGGACGAGATCGTTGATCGTCATTCCAGGTTCCTTGATGTAAGCCTGGTCCAGGAGACAAACCTCTGTGAGGTATTTCTTGAACTTGCCTTCCGTGATCTTGTCGACCACGTTGTCCGGCTTCCCGCTTTCTCTAGCCTGGTCACGGAAGATTTCTTTCTCCCTTTCGGCCTCTTCGGGAGGAATCTCCTCGGCATTCAGATAGCGCGGACTGGCGGCTGCGACCTGCATCGCGATGTTTTTGACGAGCTCCTTGAACTCGTCCGTTCGAGCGACGAAATCCGTTTCGGAATTGACCTCTACCAGAACCCCGATCTTGCCGGTCATGTGGACGTAGGAACCGATCAGACCTTCGGAGGCAACCCTGCCTGCCCTCTTTTTCGCGTCTGCAAGTCCCTTCTTGCGAAGAAAGTCAACGGCCTTCTCCAGGTCGCCCTCGGTGGTCTTCAGGGCTTCTTTGCAGTCCATCATCCCCGCGCCTGTCTTTTCGCGGAGCTCCTTCACCATCGTAGCGGAAACTTGCATATCCAACTCTCCTCGAGCGTTTTCTAGCGTAGTATCTATGATGGGGGTGCTACTATTCCGGCGAGGCTTCCTTCTCCGTCCCCTGATCCTCTTCCGTCCCCTTTTCCTCTGCCTCTACCTTTTCCTCTGTCTCAGCATCTTCTTCCCGTTTGTGTACGACCTCCACGGTGCGTTCGATGCCTTTGGCCGCGATCACCTGCCTCACCGTGTCTTCGCGTGCGCCTTCACCCCGGGCACTCTTTTCGAACAGCTCGGCTCCCTCGATGATCGCGTCGGCGATGCGGGAAGTGAAGAGTCGGATCGACCGGATGGCATCGTCGTTCGTGGGGATGATATAGGGAATGTTGTCCGGGTCGCTGTTCGTGTCCACCATGACGAAGCTGGGAATCCCGAGAAGGGCGGCTTCCTGGATCGCGATCCGCTCCCGCTTTGCGTCTACGACGAACATGGCGCCGGGCAACCGATCCATATCCTTGATGCCCCCGAGGACCTTTTCCAGCTTCACACGCTCTTTTTCCAGCTTGAGCGCCTCCTTCTTGGTAACTTGCTCGTAGTACCCCCGTTCCTTCATCGCCTCGTACCGTTTCAGGCGCTCGACGCTCTGCTTGACGGTCTTGAAATTCGTCAGGGTTCCTCCGAGCCATCGATAGTTGGCAAAGAACTGCCCGCAACGAAGCGCCTCTTCCCGGACGATATCCTGTGCCTGACGCTTCGTGCCTACGAAGAGGATCGACTTTCCGCGTGCCCGGATGTCCCGGACGGCCTCGTAGGCCCTGTTGAAGAACTGGACGGTTTGCTGGAGGTCGATGATGTAGATCCCGTTCCGTGCCCCGTAGATGTATGGTTTCATCTTCGGGTTCCACCGTCTGGTCTGGTGGCCGAAATGGGCGCCCACCTCGAGCAGTTCTTTCATGGGAATCTTGTTCATGGATCGTTCTCCTTCCTGAGACCCTGTTGGTTCCTCCCCTCCTGTCTTCTCCTGTCGGGACACGAGCTCCTCTTGCGCAGAGGATCGTGCACGCCCGCAAGGATCGAGAAGGGTGCGTATTTTTGTAAACTTTTAATTTTTATCACGCCTTAGGTGGAAAAGCAAGGAGAATGGGAAAAGCCTTTAGGTATTAGGCGTTAGGTATTAGGTATTGGCACACCCCACCCCCATCCGTTCGACGACGAGGAGCACGATACAGAGCCCTGGTGGTGGCAAGGGCTGGGAGCTAATACCTTGTACCTAATACCTAATACCCAAAATGGGTGCAGAGGCTCACGAAGGATACGACGCATTCAGCGTGACATAATCGTGGGTCAAGTCGGACGTGAGGACACGGGCGGACCCTGTTCCGACATGGAGGTCGATGGTGACTGTAAAAGCCTGCTTTTGGAGAACTCTTCCTGCCTGGGCGGTCTTCTTCTTGCCCAGGCCGACCCCGTTTCGCACCAGGCAGACCCGATCATAGAAGATATCGATCTTCTGCGGGTGCACCCAGGGGCCCGCAGACCCGAGGGCCGCCATCAGCCTGCCCCAATTCGGGTCTTGTCCGTAGAAGCTCGTCTTGACCAGAGGGGAGTTGGCAAGGTGGTAGGCCAGCACGTTTGCGTCTTTGTCGGATCGAGCCCCCCGGACTTGGATGTCCACAGCCTTGGTGGCCCCTTCACCGTCTCGCACGATCATGGCGGCGAGTTCGCTCATCATGGGGAAGAGCAGGGATGCGAAGGCCTCGTATTCCGCGCTCCCCACCCTTGCCGACCGGTTTCTTGACCTGCCGTTCGCCAGCAACAGGACGGTGTCGTTGGTGCTCATGTCCCCGTCTACGCTGATCCGGTCGAAGGACCTCTCGGTTCCTTCCTGCAGCAGGCGGCGGAGCGTTGTCGTGGGAGCTTTCAGGTCCGTCAGGAAAAAGGCGAGCATGGTGGCCATATTCGGGCGAATCATCCCGGCGCCCTTGGCGATGCCGCAGAGGGTTACCGGCTCTCCACCGACCTGCGATCTGGACCAGAGCACCTTGCGGAACCGATCCGTGGTGCGTATCGCCTCGGCCGCATCCAGGATGCCTCCGGGCCGCACCTCCCGAAGAAGTCGGGGCAGGGCCGTTCGAATTCGCGCCACGGGCAGGCGCTCGCCGATGTGCCCTGTCGAGGCGACCAGCACGCTGTGCTCGTCCACGGCCAGACCTCGCGCGGTCCGCTGGCACAGCCCGATGGCGTCCTTCAGGCCCGGGTCTCCGGTGCAGGCATTCGCGTTGCCGCTGTTCACCAGGACCGCCTTGCAGGGACCGGACCGCACCCTCGTCCGGCTGATCAGCACGGGGGCCGCCTTCACATGGTTCTGCGTGAAGACCCCTGCCACCCGGGCCGGCGGGTCCGAGACGATCAAGGCCAGGTCCCGCCTCCTCGACTTCTTGATGCCCCCGTGGATGCCCGCAGCCGAAAAGCCGGGCACGAGAAGAGGGCCTTCCTGCCGGTCGGGTGGAGCCTTGATGAGAGGCCGCTTCTTCTTCGTCACCTGCTTTCTCCCTTGCTTGCCTAACGTCCGCAGCACTTCTTGTACTTCAGGGGCTTTCCACTTCCATCCACCGCACCACACGGGCAGGGGTCGTTTCTGCCCACCTTTTCGGCTCCTCTCCGAAAAGGCTTTCGTTTCGTATCGCCCTCGGAGGTGTTGGTCTGGATTGCGTCCGGGCCGTACCCGTGGTCCATGGCCTGTGCCGGCTTTTTTTCTCCCTCCTCCATGGATTGGATCACCGGCCTGGGAGCGTCCTGTTTCTTCTCGACAAAGGTGGCGCGAAACACCGCCTCAGCGGTTTCCTGTTGGAAACTCTCCATCATCTCGGAGAAGATCTCGAAGCCTTCCCGCTTGTACTCGTGCAGGGGATTCCGCTGCGCGTACCCGCGAAGCCCGATTCCTTCTTTCAGGTGATCCATGGCGTAAAGGTTGTCCATCCACTGGCGGTCCAGGGTCTCGAGCATCCGCTGGCGGATGAAGCCCTCCAGGCTTCGTTCCTTGCCGAAGATGCGGTCCAGGAGCTGGGGCGGGTGGTCCTGGATCCGATCCACCACCTGTTGGATTTCCTTGTCCTTTCTTTCGTAGGTCTCCCGAAAGGCGGTCTCCAGCCTCTCGGAGATCTCCTCCAGCGTGGGGCCGCCGTTGTCCTGACGAGAGAGATTCTTCGATATCAAGTACTTGCGAGCGATTTCCGACTCAAGCCCTTTCAGGTTCCAGTCGTCCGGGTGGACCCCCTCCGGCAGATACTTGTCCACCAGCTCCTCCTGTATTTCTTCCATCAATTCGAAGAAGATCTCCCTGATCTCGGGTGTGCTCATGATCTCCTTGCGTTTCGCGTAGATGACCTCCCGCTGCTTGTTGTTCACGTCATCGTATTCGAGGAGGTGCTTTCGGACCGAGAAGTTCCTGGCCTCGACCTTCCGTTGCGCGTTCTCGATGGCGCGCGAAACGAGCCCGTGCTCGATCGCCTCCCCCCGCTGCATGCCGAGCCTCTCCATGATGCCGCCGATTCGGTCCGATCCGAAGATACGCATCAAGTCGTCTTCCAGAGAGAGGTAGAAGCGGGATGAACCCGGGTCCCCCTGCCTGCCCGAGCGCCCCCGGAGCTGGTTGTCGATGCGGCGACTTTCGTGCCGTTCGGTGCCCAGGACGTGGAGCCCCCCGAAGCCCGGTACCCCCGGCCCGAGTACGATGTCGGTGCCTCGCCCCGCCATGTTCGTGGCAATCGTGACGGCCCCCGGCTGACCCGCCTGGGAGATGATCTTCGCCTCCTTCTCATGGTGTTTTGCGTTCAAGACCTCGTGAGGGACCCCCTTCTTCTTCAACATCTTCGCGAGCCGCTCCGACCTCTCGATCGATACGGTGCCCACGAGCACGGGCTGCTTCCTCTCGTAGCAGTCCAGGATCTCCTCCACCACGGCCTCGAACTTCTCCTCCTCGGTCTTGAAGATCACGTCCGCATGGTCGGTCCGAACCATCTGTTCGTTCGTGGGGATGACCATCACGTCGAGCTTGTAGATATTCGCGAATTCTACGGCTTCCGTGTCCGCTGTTCCCGTCATCCCGGCTAGCTTCTCATAGAGCCGGAAATAGTTCTGCAAGGTGATGGAGGCGATGGTCTGAGAGGCCTTTGCGATGGTTACCCCCTCTTTCGCCTCCAGGGCCTGATGCAGCCCGTCGCTGTAACGCCTGCCGGGCATCATGCGGCCCGTGAATTCGTCGACGATGATCACTTCCCCGTTGTGCACCACATACTCGACGTCCTTTTCGAACAGCGTGTAGGCCTTCAGGAGCTGGGTGATGTTGTGGATCTTTTCGGTCTTCTCCTCGAACTGCTGTCGGAAAAGGGCCTTCTTCTCCTCTTTTTCGACCAATGACAGAGAGTCGTCCTTTTCGATCTCGTAGAAGGAATCATCCAGGTCCGGGATGACGAACAGGTCCTTCTCGTTCCGGGAGAGTTCCTTCTGGCCGTCTTCGGCAAAGTCCACGTTGTGTTCTTTTTCGCTGATCGTGTAGAGAAGCCCCTCTTCCAGTTCGCCCAGCCGCTTGTCCCGCATCAGGTCGTTTTCCACCTGAAGCATCTTCTTCTTGGCGTCTTTGTTCTCAGCGATGTACTCGAGGAGCTTCTGGTTCTTCGGGTCGCCCCTTTCAACCTTCAGCAGGAGAAAGAACTTCTCCCAGTCGTCTGAATCCTTGTCATCGAGCTTTTGAGCATCTTCGAAGATACGGTTCACGATGGAGCGCTGGCGCGAAACGAGCTGCCGGACGGGCAGGTTGAACACGTTGTAGCGGTGTGAGGACTTCTCGACCTGGCCCGAGATGATCAACGGCGTTCTGGCCTCGTCGATCAGGATGCTGTCCACCTCGTCCACGATCGCGTAGTTGTGTTCCGGTTGGACGCACTCGTCCGGGTCGATCTTCAGGTTGTCCCGAAGATAGTCAAACCCGAACTCGTTGTTTGTTCCGTAGGTAATGTCGCAATCGTAGGCGATTCGGCGGTCTTCGTTGTCCATGTCGTGCTGGATGACGCCGACGGTGAGCCCCATGAATTCATAGATCGGGCTCATCCAGTCCCTGTCCCTGCGGGCCAGATAGTCGTTGACCGTGACGATGTGTACGCCTTTCCCCTCCAGGGCGTTCAAATAGGCCGCCAAAGTGGCCGCCAGGGTCTTGCCTTCCCCAGTCTTCATCTCCGCGATCTTTCCCTGGTGCAGGGCGATTCCACCGACCACCTGAACATCGAAATGGCGCATCCCCAGGGTGCGACTCGAGGCCTCCCGGACGGCGGCGAAGGCCTCCGGCAAGAGATCGTCCAGCGTGGCTTCCTGCTCGAGTCGTTCGCGGAATTCGCTGGTCTTGGCCCGCAGTTGCGCGTCCGTCAGGGAACGCATCTCCGGTCCGAGTTGATTGACGGCATCCACGAGGGGGCGGATCTTCTTCAGGTCCCTTTCGTATTTGCTTCCGAATATCTTCTGAACGGACTGGGCAAGCATTTCTTGTTCTCCCTTCTACTAAAGCACGTTATGCCCTCCGCCGCCTTTTCGTCAAGTGGCTGCCGGGTGGTGTGGAAATGTGGCGCGGCTCTCGAGGCCATCATGGGTATTGTGCATGCTCCGCTTCCGATTCGCTTGGGCTCCGTCTCCCTCTCCCCCGTAGTCGCCCGGCGCGAATCTCCAGCGGAACATGCACAATACCCAGCGACCTCTGTCTCACAGCGCCACAATTCCACACGGCCTTGGGGCACCCCTGAAAGGCGTTGGGAGGGAATTGCCTCACCCCGGATCCGCCCACCCGTCCGCGCCCGAGCCCGCTCCCCCGCCCGGAAGGAGGCCACGATTGGGAACAGCCACTGATCTGTCGGGGAGGGTGGCAACCGAGGCGAAGAGTCTAATGGCTCGAAAGGGGACTGCCGCTGTGTTTCCTTGGCAGGGGTAGAGCTCTTCTGTGCTGTCCTGGGTTCCCTCGGAGATTTGTGCCGGGCGACTTCGGGGGAGGGAGAGACGGAGCCCAAGCAAATCGGAGAGGGAAGCCAGGACGGCACAGAACGGCAAGACTCACCTGAAACACGGCGACAGTCCCAGGCGAGGCCGCTAGTCGAGCAAATAGGTCTTCGGATTGACCGGAAGGCCTCTGGCTTTCACTTCGTAGTGCAGGTGGGGCCCGGTGCTCCTGCCCGTACTGCCCACGGCACCCACCGTATCGCCCCGCTTGACCCGCTGTCCGTTCTTGACGTAGATCTTCGACAGGTGCCCGTACCGGGTCCGGTAGCCGTATCCGTGGTCGATGGTGACGAGCTTCCCGAAATCCGATTTCCAGCCGCTGTAGATCACGACCCCCTCGGCGGAGGCCTTGACCGGGGTGCCGGGGCGGGCCGCGATGTCCAGACCTTCGTGCATCTGGAGTCTGCCCGTAAAGGGCGACATGCGCTGGCCGAAAGAGGATGTGATCCAGCCCTTGACAGGCCAGATCGTAGGCGTCGAGGCGAGCAAAGAACGCTGGGAGTCGAAGAATCTTTCGACCTTGTAGGCATTCCTTTCCTGAATCTCCGCCAGCATCTGCAACTCTTCCATTTCCCAGTGTACCCTCTGAATCTGCCTTTTCAGGCTCTCCTCGAGGTACATGTTGATTTCCCGGGTGTCGGGCTGGGGGCCTCCGGCGGCCATGGACGGGTCCTGGGGTTCCTGCAAGTCGAGATTGGCCAGGATCTTCAGCTTTGCGTAGAAGTTCTGCAGCCTCTCCATCTGTCCGGTCAGATGACCGAGCCTGTCCGTGAACTGCTGGATGTGAAAGGCTTGCGCCTGGTTCTGTTCCTGGAGGTACTCGATTTCGGCTTGATACCGGTTCTCGTTCTTGACGGAGTGGAGGGCGATCCAGGATCCCCAAAGGATCGCACCCGACAGGAGCACGCCCGCGACCGTCAGGAGACAGACATGGGGCAAGCCGATCTCGATCTGCTTCTCGCCCTTTGCCTCAGAGGTCGTGAGGGACAATCTGTATCGTTTCTGTAACGCCACGGCCATCCTCTTTTATGGTTCTATTCCACATAAATAATAGTACCACAGATCCCGCCCAAAGGGAAGATTGCACTCCCTTTTCGTTACATTTCGAGTATTTACGTTATCATTCGGCTAATTGGGAAGAAACCTTGAACCTTATTCTCAGGAGTTTTTCGGGAGATCCAACATGAGGGCCTCTTCCTTGCAATCCGGAAAGTGTATGCAACGGATGCACTCGGCCCATATCTTGTGGGGAAGAAGCGACTTGGAAATTGGGACGAACGCAAGCCTTTGGAAGAAGGGGGAGTTGAAGGTGAGTACGAAAATGCGCTGCATGTTCAGTTCCCTGCCCTCTTCCAGGCAACGGTTCACCAGGCTTCTTCCGATTCCTTTCTTGCGGGCCGTCTCGCTGACGACCAGGGAGCGAATCTCGCCAAGGTCTTCCCAGGTCGGGTGGAGGGCACAACATCCGAGCAATTGGCCCTGCTCGTCCAGGTGAACCTGAAAATCCCGGATCGTGTCGTACAACTCTCCGAGGGAGCGGGGCAGCAGTTCGCCGTTCCGCGCTGAGATTTCCAGCATCTTGTAGATCAGAGGGACTTCGGTCATGCGCGCTTTTCGAATCATCAGATCTCCGTGGGAGCCTTTTCCTGGAGCATCTCCCGTGCATGCGCCAGGGTCTTCTTCGTGATTTTGATGCCGCCGAGCATTCTCGCGATTTCTCTTTCCCGTTCCGCCCTTTCTACCGTGTCGACGAGAAACCGCGTCCGTCCGTCCTCGACTTGTTTCGAGACCTTCAGATGCGTGTCCCCAAAGACCGCAATCTGAGGAAGATGGGTGACGCACAGGATCTGGAAGTCTTCGCTGAGCCGCTTCAGCCGGGCACCCACCGATTCGGCCTCCGCCCCGCCGACGCCCGCATCCACCTCGTCGAAAACCAGGGTCGGCAACCCGTCCGAACGACGCAGCACGTTCCGGATGGCCAGCATGATCCTGGAGAGCTCTCCGCCCGAGGCGATACGCTGGAGGGGCCGGAAGGGCTGACCCGGATTCGGGCGGATGAGAAACTCGATCTGATCCATCCCCGAGGCGTCGATCTTCTGGTCCCCGATCTGTATCGCCTCCCAAGCCTTGCCGGATGGGTCCCAAGGGACGGGCCGGACATCCACCTGAAAGCCGGTTCCCTTCATCCCGACGGCTCGCAGTTCCTTCTCGATCGCTTTGTCCAGCTTCTTGGCGACCTTCTTCCGGGCCTCGGAGAGAGCGCGAGCCGCCTCGATGAGTTTCGACTCCTCCCGGTCGATCGCGGCCTGCAGTCCGCGACAGTCCTCTTCGAAGCTGTCCATTCGCTCGATCCGCCCGCCCAGCTCCTGTTCCAGGGCCAGCATTTCCTCTACGGATCGATGGTACTTTCGTTTGAGTCGATGGAGAAGGCCGAGTCGCTCCTCGATCTGTTCCAGGCGGTCCGGGTCTCCCTCCACGGTCGATGCCTGTCGCTGGAGATGCTGTGCCGCCTCCTCCACGTAGTGCTGCGCCGTTTCCAGCAGCTCGGCCGACTTGGAAAAGGCCTCGTCGATTTGCCTTGCTTCCTCGACCCGCTTCTGGACCCCGCTCAGGGTGTCCACGACCGATTCCGGGCCGCTGTATAGCCTTCGCTCCCCTTCGACGCAAACATCGAGGAGTCGTTCCGCGTGGAGATGCCGCCCCCTTTCCTGTTCCAGCTCCTCCTCTTCCCCGATCTCGAGTTTCGCCCGGGAGATTTCTTCGTGTTGAAACAGGGCGAGATCTCTCTCCGACACCATCTGCTCCTGCTGTGTTTCCAGGCGGGCCAGTTGCTGTCGAAGATCGCGTACGGAGCGGGTGAGGTCGGCCACCTGTCTCTGGGAGGGAACCAGCCCCGCGAATCGATCCAGGAGTTCCCGGTGTCGGCTCACCCGCAGCAGCGACTGATGCTCGTGCTGTCCATGAATGTCGGCGAGTCGTTGCCCGAGTTCCTCGAGGAAGCTGAGCGTGGCGGCCCGGTCATTGATGTACACCCGGTTCTTCCCGGACCTGGCCACCGTTCGCCTTACCACCAGCGTGTCCGTGGCCGGGTGGCCGGCGTCTGCCAGGATCTCGGACAGTTCCGGCGTGTCCTCCAGGTCGATCACCGCCTCCACCCTGGCCTCTTCAGCATCGGCCCGAATCCATTCCGCCTTTGCCCGTTCCCCCAGAACAAGCTCGAGCGCGGAGACCAGAAGGCTCTTGCCCGCACCGGTTTCGCCGGTCAGGACGTTCAGCCCCTCACCGAAGGCGATCCTCGCCTCCTCGATGATGGCCAGGTTCTCTATGGAGAGTTCTCGAAGCATCCCCCTGGAACCCCCTTGGGCTATCCTCCTGTCCCAGAAATACTTGTGTGCAGTTCAGCCTTGCGATACGAAAGCGAGCTGTTGAGATCGGGGACAGCCACCGATCTCCAAAACTCAGACACTGCGGGTGCTCAGGAGATCGGTGGCTGTCCCCGATCTCGCCCTAAACGTATTTCTGGGACAGGACACTACCTCTCCCCCCACTTCAGCTTTGTTCGCAGGACTTCAAAGTAGTCCCTGAAGGGGGATTTGATCAGCGGCACGGTGTAGTCGGACTGCTGTATCCTGGCCACGTCGTTTTCGAGAAAGGGGAGCCCCACCTGGCCGTCCAGGGTGACGTAGGCGTCCCTTTCCTCCGACCGGAGGGTGACCTCGACCGTGGAATCCACCGGGAGGATGATCGGCCGGTTCGTCAAGGTGTGGGGGCAGATCGGTGTCAGGAGGATGGAAGCCAGGGAGGGGTAGATGATCGGACCGCCCGCCGCCAGGGAATAGGCCGTGGAGCCGGTGGGCGTAGAAAGGATGAGGCCGTCTGCCTGGAAGGTGGTCAGATAGTCCCCGTCCACCGTCACCTCGAGGGTGAGAATGCGGGCCAGAGCACTCTTGTTGACGACCACGTCGTTCAGCAGGGATTGCTCTTCTATGCAACGACCCTGGCGGAGGATCTCCGCCTTCACCATCATCCTGTGGTCGATCCGGTAGTCTCCGTCCAGGACCTGCTCCAGGACGGGAAACATCTCCTCGATCGTCACCTCGGAGAGAAAGCCCATGCTTCCAAGGTTGACGCCGAGTATGGGGACGTCCCGGTCCTTGACGAGGCGGGCAACGCTCAGGAGGGTGCCGTCACCCCCCAGCACCACGAGCATCTCGGTTGCCGCCGGTAGTTCCGCCTTCGGGAGACAGTCGGGGTGACCCAGTTGCTTCCCGATTTCCTCGTCCAGCACGGGCCGTATCTGCCTGTCGGAGAGCCATCGGACGAGGTCCGTCACGGTCTGGTGAACGAGTTTGTCCTGCTTGGTCTTTGCGACGATTCCGATGCGTTTCATGTCATTCTTAGGGTGTCTTGGTTTACGCGATTTTTCCTGTATCCGACCGGGAATCCTCCAAATCCTACCCTAATAGCACACTCGCTTTGTGGCTGTCTATTAGCCCCCAGCCGCCCCGCCCCTCTGGTATTAGGTATTAGCCCACCCGGCCCCTCCCCAGGTGGCATCCTTCTTATTGGTCCTGGCGGCGGCCATGGTGCGGAGCTAATACCTAATACCAAACGACGCTCGGTTTGCCGTCACCTTCTTCCCGCTGGGCCAAGACAAATTGTATATTCCCCACAAAGGAGGTAAAAAAGGAGACAGGTGTATGAAGATGCACTCCCGGCAAATACCTGCTCAGAGGAGAGCCCTTTTTCCATGAAGGATCAGACCGGCGAGCTGTTCGAAAGGGAGGAACGGGGGGAGGGGAAGGAACGGCGACCCCTGGCGGAACGCATGCGGCCGCGAGGACTGGAAGAGGTGGTCGGCCAGGAGCATCTCCTCGGGCCCGGGAAGGTCTTGCGGGAGGCCGTCGAGCGGGGCAGGCTGTTTTCCATGCTGCTCTGGGGCCCCCCGGGGTGCGGGAAGACGGCTCTCGCCCAGGTGCTCGCCAAGGGGACGGGCAGCCACTGGGTTGCCTTCTCCGCAGTGCTGTCCGGTGTCAAGGAGATTCGAGAAGTTCTTCGCGAGTCGAGCTACCAGTGGAGCAGAAACCGAAAACAGACCGTCCTGTTCGTAGACGAAATCCACCGGTTCAACAAGGCCCAGCAGGATGCATTCCTGCCCCATGTGGAAAACGGGGGTATCCTGTTGATGGGCGCGACCACCGAAAACCCTTCCTTCGAGATCAACAAGGCGCTCTTGTCCAGGACGGAAGTGCTGGTGCTCAACCCTCTCAGCCCCTCCGAGATGGCCTGTATCGTCCGACGGGCCCTGGAGGATCGGGAGAGGGGCCTGGGCGGGCTGGGTCTCGGCATCGACCCGGACGCCCTGGAGCTTCTCTGCAAGGCCTCCCAGGGGGATGCACGCCGTGGGTTGAATGCTCTCGAGGTCGCAACGACCCTCCTCCGGAACCAGCGGCCCTCCGACCGGACGCTACGGGAGGAGGATGTCCGGGAGGCCCTGCAGAGCCGCACCCTGTACCATGACAAGGCCGGGGAAGAGCACTACAACCTGATTTCCGCCTTTATCAAGAGTCTCCGGGGAAGCGATCCGGATGCTGCGCTCTACTGGATGGCCCGCATGCTGGCGGGCGGTGAGGACCCCCTGTTCATTGCCAGGCGAATGGTGGTCTTTGCCTCCGAAGATATCGGCAACGCAGACCCAAACGCCCTGACCCTGGCGGTATCCGTGAAAGAGGCGGTTCATTTCATCGGTCTCCCCGAGGCGGCCCTGAACCTGTCGCAGGCCGTCACCTACCTGGCCACGGCCCCGAAGAGCAACGCCTCCTACCGGGCCCTGTCCGAAGCGCAGGGAGCGGCCCGCGAGCATGGAATTCTGCCCGTTCCGCTGTCCCTGCGGAATGCCCCCACCGGGCTGATGCGCAACCTCGGTTACGGCAAGGACTACGAATACCCCCACGACGACCCGGAAGCGGTCGTCCCGGCCGAATACCTTCCGGAAGAGCTTGCCGGAACGGTCTTCTACCGGCCCACGGATCGGGGGTACGAAAAGACGATCCGGGACCGGCTGACCCGATGGCGAGAGATCCGTCGAGGGAAGGCGAAGAAACGACGGGGACAGTAGGCGCCCGTCACCTGACCGCAGGGAAACCCAAATGGCCCGCACACCGGTTCATCCCGACAAGCAGAGGGATCTCCTGGAGAGATTCGAACGGCTGGGGGTCCTCGAGAAGGACCTCGAGGAACGGTTCGTGCGTGCCTCCGGCAGGGGGGGACAGAAGCTGAACAAGACCTCCAGCTGCGTGTGGCTGACCCACAAGCCCACCGGGATCCTGGTCAAGTGCGAAGAGAGTCGCTCCCAGGCCCTGAACCGGTTCCTGGCACGCAGGAGGCTCGCCGAGAAGCTGGAACACCAGAGGGGCGAGAGGCAGGACGAAGAGGAGAAGGCCCGCGAGAAGATACGGCGGAACAAGGCAAGAGCCAAGCGGAGAGTCCGGAAAAAGCTCGCCGCATCAAAGGGAGAGCCTGAAAGAGGATGAGCCCGTAGGGTGTCAAGCAACACCTGCTTAGGAGGCTGCTCAAAAGGTTCCGGATGCAGGGCAGGCGAAATCCCGAGGAATGAGGCGTATTTCCTATACGTTGAATAGCGAGGGATGAGGCCGAACGCCGCAGATGGGACCTTTTGGGCAGCCTCCTAATGGGCCCGGTCGATGACGAAGTGGGCGAGGCCGATCAGGGACTGCCGTTCCTCTCCCTCCGGAAGGGCCGAAGCCACCTCGACCGCCCTGTCGATATGGTCTCTTGCGGCCTCGTAGGTCGAGGTAAACCCGTTGTTCTTCTCGATGAGATCCTTTGCCCGGCAGAAGGACTGCTCTCTGCCCTCCGGCGGTCCGTGGAGGAGATCGAGCAGGGCCTGACGGTCCCCATCTTTGCAGCGGCTGAGGGCGGCGATCAGGGGCAACGTGAATTTCCCCTCCCGGAAGTCCGCGCCCACCTTCTTGCCCAGGACGCCTTCATCGGCCGTGTAGTCGAGCAAATCGTCGGCCATCTGGAAGGCCATGCCGAGTTCGAGGCCGAACCGGGACATGGGCTCGACGAGTTCTTCTTTCTCTCCAGGTAAGGCACCTATGTGGCAGGCCGTGGAGATGAGCTGGGCCGTCTTGCGCAGGATGATCTCCCTGTACTGGGACTCCTCCATTTCCTTTACGCCCACGTTCAGGAACTGGAGCAGCTCTCCCTCCACGATCGCGTTGAGGGTCCGGTTCACGATGCGAAGGGAAGGCAGGCCGCCGGCCTTCAGGACGATCGAGTAGGCCTGCGAGAAATGGAAATTGGCGGTCAACACCCCTGCGTCGTCCCCCCAGACCAGATGCGCCGCCGGCCGGCCCCTCCTCAGAGTGGCCTCGTCGACGATGTCGTCGTGCAGAAGGGTGGCGTTGTGGATCAGCTCCACGGACGCGGCCAGGGGGATCCTCTTGCTGGGCGGGGTTCCGCAGAGACGACCGCTCAGGATCGTCAGCATGGGACGGAAGCGCTTGCCCCCGGCAGCGAGGATGTGCTCGCCCACGGAGGACAGAAGGGGGATGCGAGAGTCGGCTCCTTCCTCGTGAAGGACTCCCTCAACCGCCTCCAGGTCGTCCTGGACGCTATCGAATACCGCCTGTATGTTCATGGGGCACGTGCCCGGTGTGCTTGTTCGAGGTTCTTCACACAGCCCTTGCCGAAGCAGGGCATCAACCCCGCAGTTTACCGCCTTGTTCTGTTTTGGACAAGTACCCGTACCGGAGCAGGGGGTTCTCTGTGTCCAAGGGTCTACAGATTGGATGGCGTGGGTGTCCTGACGGATGCACCGCGGGCAGGGTCCCTCAGAAGGTGAAAGGTCAAAGAGGCAAGGTCAAAGGAGAAAGGGTCAAGGGGGGCTCAAGCAGTGAAAGCAAGGAGACTCGGAACAGATTTCGGAATCTTGAGCCACCGCACCGTCCTTTGCCCTTTTGCCTTTATCCTTTCTCCTCATATGCGTATTCCTCTTTCCGGATGTGCAGCCGTATGATCTTCTTGTGCAGGCCGGACCGCGTGATCCGGAGTTCCTCGGCCGTCTTGCTCACGTTGCCCCGATTCCGGCTCAAGGCGGTCAGGATGACGAGCCGCTCGTAGTGGGTAAGGCTCTCCTGGAGGCTCCTGGGCCCTGACTCGGGGGCCTCTTCCTCCGGGTCGGAATCCATTTCGAGGTGCTGGGGCTCGATCCAGCCGCCCTCCGGGGCACCGCCCATGGCCCGGTAGATGACAGAACGGAGCTCTCGCACGTTTCCGGGCCAGTCGTGTTGCATGAGCCTCTCGTAGGCCGGCAAGGAGAATCCCTTGTACCGGTAATGATTGAACTCTTGCAGGCACTCGTCCGCCAGGAGCTGTATGTCCCGGTCTCTCGTGCGCAGGGGAGGGACCGTGATCATGATCGTGTTCAGGCGGTAGTACAGGTCCGCACGAAACCGCTTCTTGTTCATGAGTTCCTTGATGTTGGAGTTGGTTGCCGCGATGATCCGGATGTCCACGCGGATGGGCTGGTTCCCTCCGATCCTCTGGATTTCCTTGTCTTCCACGGCGTGCAGGAGTTTCGACTGGATCCGAGGGGGGATCTCCCCGATCTCGTCGAGGAAGAGCGTTCCGCCGTTCGTGAATTCGAACTTGCCGATTCGATTCTGGATGGCTCCCGTGAAAGACCCCTTCCGGTGGCCGAACAGCTCGCTCTCCAGCAACCCCTCGGAGAGTGCCGTGCAGTTCACCTTGACGATGGGCTTGTCTCGCCGTCTGCTGAGATCGTGGATCGTCTCCGCTACCAACCCCTTGCCGGTCCCGCTTTCGCCCAGGATCAGGACATTGGCTTCCCTCTCCGCAGCATGCCGGATCTTTGCGTAGACCCTCTGCATCAGGAAGCTCTGTCCCAGAAGCCTTCCGAGCCTCGCCTTCCGGACTTGTTCGCTCTGGACCGTTTCCGTCCATTGCTCGAGCTTCTGCCTCTGCAGGGCCCGTTCGAAGATGACCGAAAGCTTGGCCAGGTCGATCGGCTTGACGAGGTAGTCCTCTGCGCCCTGACGGATACAGGCCATGGCCGTGTCGACCGTCCCTTCCCCACTGTTGATGACGATCTTCGTGTGCTTGGCCGACCGGAGACAGTGCTCCATCAGGGCGAGCCCTTCGGAGACGTTGTTCGAGGGGGGCAGGGCGAGATCCAGGAGAACGAGATGAAAGCTCTCTGCCTTCAGGAGTTCCGACGCTTCGGGTGCGGTGTTGCAGGATGTAACCTGGTAGGCTTCCTGCCGCAGGAACGATTCCAGGATCCGGCACAGGGAGGGGTCGTCTTCCACGACGAGGACCCGCGTTTTCGCCTTTTCCAGCTCCGGGTATTCCTGCGGACTCTGCATTGCCTGGGCCTCCTTGAGGGTCTTGGCAACCTGTGGAAAACCAGCAGGGAGCTGTGCGGGCAAAGAGGGTCATACGAGAAGTCGTCGCCGGGACCTTCGTGCTCCTTCCGGGAACCATGAATGCAAGAAAGGGGCCAGCCAGATTCCGGCGCCTGCTGCGTCTCCTGGGTTCGAGAAATCCCCAAAGCCTGGGGTTGCATCCGAACAACGGGTGTTGCCCAAAAGGGATCTCGTCCAAAATGCGCTTCTGCGTCTGGGGCAAGGGGCTCAGCGTCCGGGGAAGGGCGAATCGCGAACCGCTACCAAGAAACCCGGCTCTTCTGTAGAATGTGAGCAGTGCGCACCCCTTGAAGGGTTTTCTATCAGTGGGTTCGCCTTTTTTCAACAAAAATCTATATTTGTACCAGCAAAACTTCGGGAGAAGGCTGCGGGCCCTTTGCAGCCCTGCGGGCTACCGGGAAGGAGAAGGACGGGACATCATGCGACAGGGGAAACGGTTTTTCTGTATCCATGGCCACTTCTACCAGCCCCCGAGGGAGAATCCGTGGACGGAGGCGATCGAGGTGGAAGACTCGGCTGCTCCGTACCACGACTGGAACCAGCGGATCTGTGCCGAGTGCTACGCTCCCAACGCGCATGCCCGTATTGTCGATGGGTCCGGACAGGTCCATCGGATGATCAACAATTACGAGTGGATGAGCTTCAACCTGGGGCCCACGCTCCTCGCGTGGATGGAACGCCACGCCCGCCGGACCCTGGAGGCGATCCTGGAAGCGGACCGGAAGAGCTCGAGGAGGTGCGGAGGGCATGGAAATGCCATGGCCCAGGCGTACAACCACACGATCCTTCCCCTGGCCGGCAGAAGGGACAAGGAACTTCAGGTGCGTTGGGGAATCGAGGTCTTTTGCCGCACCTTCGGCCGAGAACCGGAAGGCATGTGGCTGCCGGAAACGGCGGTCGACACGGAGACCCTGGAGGTCCTCGCCGGGCAAGGCATTCGGTTTACCGTGCTGAGCCCGCGCCAGGCCGGAAGGGTCCGGCAGCCCGGCTCCGGGGGGCGGGAGGACCTCGACAGGGCTCCGCTGGATACGAAACGGGCCTATCGATGCAGCCTGCCCTCGGGTGGCGAGATTGCGCTGTTCTTCTACGACGGTGAGACGGCTCATCGGATTGCCTTCGAGAAGCTCTTGCGTGACGGCGAGCAGTTTTTTCAACACATGAAGTCCCGGTTCGATCCCGCCCTGCATGAAGCGCAGCTCGTCCACGTAGCTACGGATGGAGAGACCTTCGGACATCACCATCGGTTCGGGGAGATGGCCCTGGCCTACCTCGTCTCCCGTCTGGAAGAAGACGAAGAGATCTGTTTGACCAACTACGGCGAGTTTCTGTCCCTGCATCCCCCTGTTGCAGAAGTGGAGATCGTGGAGGCGAGCTCCTGGAGCTGCGTCCACGGCGTGGAACGCTGGCGGTCCGACTGCGGCTGCCGTCCGAGCGGATCCTCCGCTCACCAGCGATGGAGAGCACCTCTCCGGGAAGCCTTGCATCACCTGAAGACGGAGCTGGATGAGGTCTTCGAGCGAGAGGGCAGTGAGCTGTTTCGCGATCCCTGGGCCGCCTTTGAAACATACGTCACCGTCCTGATCGATCGGGGCGAAGGGCAGGCCCGGAAGTTCCTTGCAGCGGTTGCTCCCCGGGACCTTACGGACAAGGAGGCCACTCGGGCGTTGAAGCTGCTCGAGATGCAGCGACACGGCCAACTCATGTTTACGAGTTGCGCCTGGTTCTTCGACGAGATCTCGGGGATCGAGACGGTCCAGGTTCTCCGGTTCGCCGCCCGGGCCATCCAGCTTGCCGAAAAGAACTTTCATGTTTCTCTGGAAGAGGCGTTCCTCGCGTTGCTCGAGAAGGCCCCAAGCAACCACCCGGATCTCCGGAATGGCAGGGAGTTGTGGGAAGAAGAGGTTCGGCCCGCCGTCACCGACCTCGAGAGGGTCTTGGCCCATTTCGCCATCAACCAGATTTTCCGGGAGGAGCCGGCTCCCCTCGTAGGGTCTTCCTATTCGGTGGCGAGCCTCGACGCATCGGTTCAGGAGACGGGGCATGCCCATTTTGCCGTGGGGGCTGCTGAGGTCGTATCTCTCGTGACCCTGGAGAGAACGAAAGCGATCTATGCCGTGGTGCATTTCGGGGGCCTGGATGTCCAGTTCTTCTGGATGCCCCACGAAGCGTGCGCCGACTACGAGGAACTGAAGGGCGACTTGGCCGATGCCTTCCGAAACGGGTCCCTGGGCGATCTTTACCAACGGTTGCTGGCGCATTTTCAGGCGCCGACCCATCAACTGCAGGACCTCTTCCGGGACGAGCAGCGAAAGATCGTCGAGGAGACCCTCGAAGACCGCGTCGAGGACTACCAGGTCCTGTTCGAACAGCTCTTCGACCAGGACCACGCCCTGTTGCAGCGGCTTGGCGCCCTGAGGTACCCGATTCCCGAGCCGATGCGGATGGCGGCCAAGGTCTCCACGCAGAGAAGGAGCCGGGAGCTTGCGAGCCGCCTGGAGGGCCCGGAGGATCTGCAGGGATTCTCCCAACTCCTCGACCAGGCCAGGCAGTGGGGATACCGGTACGAAGCGGGGGAATGGGAGCGGCTCCTTCTCGTGCTACTCGAGGAGGCTGTACTGGGTTTGCTCGGAACGGACGATGACATCGGCACGACTCTGGAAAAGGCTGGGAACATCCTGGAAGCGGCCGAAGTCCTGAAGATCAAGCTCAATCTGTGGAACATCCAGAATCTGTTCGTGGAGGTATGCAGACAGCGAGGAGCGTTCCTGCGGGCTCACAAGAAAGCCGTGACTTCCTTCGCCTCCCGTATTCAGCTGAATCCCGGCGTCCTTTCCCTCGGACCCGCTCCCGCACCCGAGCCCGATTAGCTTCGGTCACGAGGCATTTCCGTTCGCACTCAGAAGGCTACTGCCGAATCGTCGAATGTACCCCAGACTTCGCGCAGGACCTCACACATTTCCCCGAGGGTGGCATAGGCCCTCACGGCCTCTACGATGGGGGGCATCAGGTTCTCGCTCGCATTCTCGGCGGCCTTCTTCAGGCTTGACAGGCTCGATTCCACGGCCTTTGAATTACGGGATCTCTTCAGTTCGTTGAGCCGCTCGGTCTGTTCCTTCCTGACCGCCTCCTGGTCCACCGAAAAGATCTCACCCGCTTGCTGTCCGAGTCCGCCCGCAACGGACTTCTCGTAGCGATTCACCCCGACCAGCACTTCCTCCCCGGAGTCGACAGCCTTTTGATAGCGGTAGGCCGATTCCTGGATCTCTTTCTGATAGTATCCCTTCTCCACCGCCGCGATCGCACCCCCCATCGCCTCGATGCGGTCCATCTCCTCCTTGACCTGCCGTTCCAGTTCGGAGGTGAGCCATTCCACATAATGGGAGCCGCCCAGAGGGTCGGTCACGTTCGTCACCCCTGTCTCATGGGCGACGATTTGCTGGGTTCGCAAGGCCATCTGTTGAGCGAACTCGGTCGGTATGGCGAGCCCTTCGTCGAAGCAGGAGAGGGCAAGGGACTGGACCCCGCCCAGGACCGCTGCAAGGGCCTGATAGGCGGCCCGTACGATGTTGTTCTCGGGCTGCTGGGTCGTCAGGCTGGAGCCTCCGGTCTGCGTGTGTGTTCGGAGCATGCAGGAGCGGTCCGATTTCGCGCCGTAGCGTTCCCGAATCAAGTCTGCCCACATCTTGCGAAGGGCGCGGTACTTGGCGATTTCCTGGAAAAAATCGTTGTGGGTGTTGAAGATCCAGGAGATGCGCGGGGCGAAATCGTCAATGGCCAGTCCCCTTTCGAGGACAGCGTCAACGTACGCGAGTGCGTTGGCCAGGCTGAAGGCCATTTCCTGGACCGCGGTGGAACCGGCGTCCCGGATGTGATAGCCGCTCACGCTGATCGCATTCCAGCGGGGGATTTCCTTCGCGCAGTAGGCCATCAGGTCTGCGGCGAGCCTGACCGACGGTCGTGGGGGGTAGATGTAGGTCCCGCGGGCCACATATTCCTTCAGGATGTCGTTCTGTACCGTGCCGCTCAGCTTGTCGGGTGAGACGCCCTGCCTTTCGGCAACCACCACGTACATGGCGAGCAGGATCGCTGCAGGCGCGTTGATGGTCATCGAGGTCGTGACCCGGTCCAGAGGGATCCCTTCCATCAGGAACTCCATGTCCCGCAATGAGTCGATAGCCACGCCGACCTTACCCGCTTCGCCTTCCGCCAGTGTGTGGTCCGAGTCATAGCCCATCTGGGTGGGCAGGTCGAAGGCCACACTCAGCCCTGTCTGGCCCTGTTCGAGGAGATACCGGAATCTCTTGTTGCTTTCTTCCGCTGTTGCGTATCCCGCGTACTGTCGCATGGTCCACAGACGCGTCCGGTATCCCGTGTCAAACAGGCCCCTGGTGAATGGGAACCGGCCCGGGTCCGCCATGTCTTGGGCTTCGTTGTCCTGTTCGGTGTAGAAACCTTTCAGCGGGATCCCCGACGAATTGCAGACCGGGTCCCCTGCCTCAACTTTCACCTGTTCACCCGCGTTTCCTGGGGTTCCCTTCTTCTGAGCTGCCATGAAGAGCGTCCTCCTTGCCTGGGATCAAGGATCTGGATTTTTCGCGGCACAACCGTTTACACTGATAAAGATGACATCTTCCCTATGAAGGGATGCAAGATCCACCCTCCCATGACCCGAAGGCGCCATCACCGGCCCCACCTTGACATCAGCCCAGTTTACAATTTAGGTTACAAAACTCTTGTCGGGAAGTGTAGAGGCAGAAGCGTGTCTTCGCGGGCGAAGGGGGTTTCAAATGGCTGCAAATAAAGGGAAAAAAAGCAAGGGGAAGAAGAATACACAGGGACGGAAGTCCCGCCTCTGGCTGCGGGACCTGCTGAACATCCTGGGCGGCCTTCTGGCCGGCGCCCTTGGGTTCTGGATCGTGCAGGAAGTCCTGGCCGACCGGACGGAAGGGGATGCCTCTCAGAGGTATCGAACCGTGATTCAGGAGGACCTGCCGGTCCTCAAGCAGGCCTCCGAGGAATACGAAGCCCTCGTCGAGAACGAGGAGGATGTCCGGGAGGCCCTCCAGGGCATGGATATCACGGGGGCCCTCTATCGGTTGGACGACTACAGGACCGTTCATGACGATTTGCCCGATCTGGATGCGAAGGCGCGGCCCCTGCTCCTTTCCTTCTATCTGAACCTGAGGGACGCCGAGCTGTTGAGGAAGCTGATCGTCGAGCAGAGAGAGCATCCGGAGGAGATGTCCCAGATTCTCACCCGTGAGTTCTTGCGAACACTTCACGAGGGGACCCAGCTCGTTCCGCGGCTTCTCTGGGCCCTTGGTCCGACCGAAGAGGATGCCGGGGTTCGCTGAGATCCTCTCTTGGGCCAAGAAAGTGACATTTGAGAGGTAAAAGGGTAAAGGTCAAAGGTGAAAGGGAAGGATCAATATTGTACACAACCCCTTTTTCCCTTTGACCTGATACCTTTGACCTAAACCGCGGGGCTTCTGTGCATCAACAGGCCTCTTCTCATGGGGAGAGGGGGGAGGGTTCTGTGTCTATCAGGAGAGAAATCGAGATCAAGCTTCGGCTGGAGGGCAGGGCGCAGTACGACAAGCTCTGCCGAGAGATGGGTACGCCCGCGGATGGGTGGGAACAGATCAATCATTACTTTCGGTCGGAGGACGGGAGGATACCGGGAGAAGAGGGTGTCATCCGGATTCGTCTGGAGAGGGGAAAGGCCGTCTTCACCGTGAAGTTGGGGTCCTTGAAGGAAGGGTTGGCAAGCGCCCAGGAATATGAGGAGGACTGGCAGGGCCCCCTGGAGCAGATGCCACCCCCGTCGACGGCGATGTGGGACGCCGGGCATGCAGGCCTCCAGGCCTTGGAGCAGAGGTCCGGCAGGCGCTTTCCCCTCGTGTGGGTCGGTACGATGATCAACCAGAGAAGGCTCTACAGGACAGCCGAAGGCCTTTGCATGGAGGTGGATGCAAGCAGGTATCCGGACGGGGAAGAAGATTATGAAGTAGAAGTGGAAACAGACCACCCGGAACGGGACCGGGGCTTTCTGGAGGCCCTCCTCGACAGATTGGATATTCTCTACGTACCCCAGCCCGCCACGAAGTACCAGCGCTTTTTGCAGCACCTTGCAGACCGCATTGTAGGCGAAAGGTAAAAGGGCAAAGGCGAAAGGGATGGATCAAGAGTAGAAGAGGCAATTCAGGGGAGATTTGCGTTTCGCCTGTGGTGGGGGTATTCGGGGGCAGTTTGGGGCTATTCGACAATCACCAGATCATCCGGATAATCCGTGATCTTTTCGGCCCCATCTTCCGTGACGAGATAGACGTTCTCCAGGCCGATGCCGCCCCTTCCGGGGGGGAAGAGCTTGGGTTCGATTGCGATGGTCATGCCGGGGTGGAGGGGTTCTTTGAACCCGGGGGCCAGCACGGGCCATTCGTCGAGTTCCAGGCCCACGCCATGGCCCAGGAAGTAAACCTTGTTGTCATTGCAGCCCATGAAGTGCGGCCAGAAGGGACTTGCGTCCTCGAAGGCTGCAATGGCTTCTGCGTAGACCTCGTTGCAGGGCCTCCCGGGCTTCAGCCTCTGAACGGTCTCGTCCTGGATCCTCTGGCAGAGTTGATGGGCCTCGATCCAATCGTCCGAAAGGGACCCCAGTGCGAAGGTTCGGGTCTTGTCGACGAAATAGCCGTTGTAACCGAAGACCACGTCCACCAGGATCGGTTCGCCCGGCTCGAGTTCCTTGCGGCCCGCGCCCTGGGGCAGGGCAGGGTAGAGGCCGAGGGCCCCTACGGGCCCGTCGAAGGGCGTTGGTGAACAGGCGCTCGTCCCGCTGACCACTGGGCCGTAGTACAGGTCCTGGTTCCATCTGCGCAAACGTAACAACCCCTGGTGTTCACGGCACCGGAGTGCGAATTCGATCCTGGCCGAAAGATCGAGTTCGGTTCGAGACTCCCTGATCATTCGGGGAATCTCGGCAAACACCTCTGCGTGAAGCGCGGCTGCCTTGCGCATGAACCCCAGTTCGAAAGCGGACTTGGTCTGCCGGACCCTGCGGATCAAGGCCGTGGCGTCCTCCAACTCTGCGCTCCCCAGCCGTTCCTGCAGCCGAAGGAAATCCTTGGTCGGCAAGACGTCCATCTCCAGGCCGACGCGTGCGCTTTTCCTTGCGGCCACGCGGTTGCCCAGCGCCTGCAGTCCCGGGTACGGGTGGATCTCCCGCAGGGGAGATTCCCGTCGGGCTCGCTCGAGGCTTCGCTGCACCCACAGGACGGGGTCCTCTTCCGATGGGATCCACAGATACCCATTCTGTGCCGTGCCGGAGAAGTAGTAGATATCCACGGGATGACACACGAGAGCGCCGTCGAGCCCCTGCTCACGGAGGAAACGCTGAAACAGGTCGATCCTTCTTTCGATCTCTGCCGAAGGCGTCAGAAATTCCTGGTAAGTTTCATCTGTTTTACTCATCGTGCCTCCCTGATTGAAGAGGCTAAACCGCCGGTTCCGCCGGTGATCAGCTGATTCCTTTCATGATGTATGCCGGATCGTTTGTCAAGGAATAGACGATCCGATATCCTGACCGGATGGATGGATGAAGAATGGAACAGACTCAGAGGGGCAAGAAGGATTTTCATCATGACAGGACAGGACCAGACCCCTTCCTCAGGGGAGTTTGTGAAGATCGTGACCCACGACGACTTCGACGGGGTCGTGTCGGCCGCACTGTGCAGTATTGCGAACCGGATCGACAACTTCATGTTTTCCGGGCCCGTGTCCATCCTGGACCCCGGCCTCGAGGTGGGCGCGGACACGATTGTCTGTGATCTGCCTCATCATCCCGCCGCCGGACTCTGGTTCGACCACCATGTCGGGAACCTCGAAGACTATCGCCTCAAGGGGGGCGATCCGGAGGCCGTACGAGACACATTTGGGGAGGAGAAGAGCTGTGCCAGGGTGATATACCGGTATTACCTGGAGCAGGGGGTCGCCTTCCCCGCCTTCATGGGCACGACCGTGGAGGAAACGGACACGGTCGACAGCTTTGACTACAAGGACCTCGAGGATTGGCAGCGTGAGACGCCGGGCAAGCTCCTCTCCGACTCGCTTCGAATCACCTTCCGTTCGCGGGGAGAACGAAACCGGTACATGCGTCATCTCATCCGCAGGATTCGCGAGGCCCCTCTCGAAGAAGTGCTGTCCGACCCCGAGGTCGAGGAGAAGTGCCGTCTCTACCGGGAGATGGAGGAAAAGAGCCGTTCCCTCATCGAGCGGATGGCAACCTTCTTGCCCGAGGACGCGGAGCAGGAGGTGATTCTTCTCGACACCACGGGCCTCAAGCATGCACCGTACATCATCAAGAGCTTGGCCTTTCTCTCTTACCCGAAGGCGGTGGCGGTTCTCGAGGTGAAGTGCCAGTTTCGCCAGAAACGAAAGACCAATGACCTTGCCTTCTCCATGTCCCTGAGCCCCAGCCTGGAACTCGCCTCTTCGGAGAAAGATGTGGGGGAGATCATGCGTTCCCTGAACATGGGCGACGGACACCGGGGGGCCGGGGCCGGCAGGATACAGTGCAAGTCCAAAGCAGAGATGATGAAACAGAAAGAACAGATCCTTCGGAAGATCTTCGGCATGTGGGGAAATCAGCGGACCACCTCTTTGGAAGCGACTCCCTCGGGGGAAGGGCGTTCCGAGTAGGGAGGGAGCCTTGGAGTCGCTCGAAGCCATGCTGCCGTACCTGGTCCGGTACTCCTACCTGGGGGTATACGGGCTGATCCTCCTGTTCAGCACGGTGCTGCCCTTTTCGAAGACCCTCGTGATCGTGGGCGCAGGGATCCTGGCCTCCCAGGGCATCGGCAGCCTTCCCGTCTACCTGCTCGTTTCGCTCGCAGGACTCGTGACGGCGGACAGTATCTACTATTCCCTGGGCTATTTCTTCGGGGAAAGGGTATTGGGATGGAAGGCCTTTTCGGGACCGCGGAACGAGCGGAGATTCCGCGAAGCGGAAGAGCGCTTCCGAAGACATGATGGGCTCGCCGTCTTCTCCGGGCGTTTCCTTCCTTTTCTCAGGTGCGCCATCTTCGTTGTTGCCGGCATGAGCCGGATGTTGCCAGCGCGATTCCTCCTGACGGATCTTCTTTCGGCCTGCCTGCTCGCGCCCGTGGCGATCTATCTGGGCTACTTCTTCGGTGAGAACCTCGAGTTGCTCGCCCGGTACATCAAGGAGGGCGAATACGTCCTGGCCCTGCTGGTGTGTCTGTTGCTTGTCTTTCTGTTCTTTTACCCAAGAAAGCCGAGGAATGGGTAGCCCTCTATCCCAGAAGTGCGGTCACACGGGCATTTCTGGGGCAGTGAAGCAACTTGGAAATATCTCTATGTTTCCATTTCAGGGCTTGAGTCCCGTGCAAAGCCGTGCCACCAGGTCGAAGAGGACCCGAACGCCGAAGAAGAACCCTTCCACCGGAATTCGCTCGTCGTGCCCGTGCATGAGATCGATGAAATCGAAGCCTTCGGGCATCTTGGCGGGTGAGAAGCCGAAGCACCGGGTGCCGAGTCGGCTGTAGTGTTTGGCATCGGTGAATCCCGGAACCATGTTGGGGATCACTACGGCCGAGCGATCATGTTTCCGCAAGACCTCGCCCATGGCTTCGAGGATCGGGTCATCCGGCGGCGCCGAGACGGCCGGTTTGAACTCGAGAACCTCGATTTCGTAGCCGTCTCCGATGACGGCCCTGACTTCCCGCAGGAAGTCCTCCTGGGCCTGTCCGGGCAGGACGCGGCCGTCGACCTCCAGGGTGGCCTCTGAAGGGAGAACGTTCACCTTCTCGCCTCCCCGGATGATCGTTGGGTTCGCGGTGTTGTGGAGTGTCGCATAGAGCATGCGGGCCAATCCCTTTTCCGGGATGATCTTGTCGATGACGAGATGGCTCAAACGCCGGTTCAACACCTGTCGGAGCACCAGCCCCTTTGGGAAGGGCTGATGGCCGGCCATGGTCTCGACAAAAACGGCGGCCTGCGGCGTACAGTGGAAAGGGAGCCTTTGTGACCCCAGTCTTTGGGCCGCCTTTCCAATCTTGCCCACGGCTCCCTCCCAGTTCGGCAGGGAGCCGTGCCCCGGCGCACCCTTGGCCTTCAGACGCAGCCAGCAGATCCCCTTCTCGGCTATCTGCACGGGGTAGAAGCGTTTCCCGTCCACGGTCCGGCTGAAGCCACCGATCTCCCCGAGGGCGTACTCGGCCCTGACCTTGTCCGGATGTTGCTCCACGAGCCAGCCCGAGCCGTACCCTCCCCCTGTCTCCTCATCCGCCACGGCCGCAAAGACCAGGTCCCGTTTGAGCCCGGCCTTGTGCCTGTTCAGCAGGATGACGGTCATGAGGCTCATGACGGCCATGTGTTTCATGTCCAGGGCGCCCCTGCCCCACACGAACCCGTCGGCCAGGACCCCACCGAAGGGGTCGTGGGTCCAGTAGGGCCTTTCCGCAGCTACCACGTCCAGGTGGGCGTTCAGCAAGAGGGGCCGCAGGGAACCGTCCCCACGGAGCCGGCACACCAGGTTCGCCCGGTCGGGAGCGCTCTCCAGAATCTCGTAGTCGATCTGCTCCTTCTCGAGGATCGATCCGAGGTATTCACAGGCCTCCCGTTCGTTTCCCGGAGGATTGGTCGTGTCGAAGCGAAGCAGGTTCCGGAAGTACTCCAGGGACTCGTCGAAGACCGCCTTCCATTCGGGCTCAGGTATCGAAATGGGTTCCTTTGCCACGGCCAGCCTCCTTTGCAGGGGGTCCTTTCCCCCAGGTTGGCATTTTCTCTTCTTTTCTGGCACTCTACAACGATTAGTTCATCCTAGGCCGAAAGGTTCTTTCTGTAAAGCGCGAGCGGGGAGTTGCCGATACCTTAAGGTGAAGGAGGGAGCGATGCTGCGCAAGAGAGAGATCGTCCGGCCGGCAGGAAAGCCGGTTGGAGGGGCGGAGGGTCCGGGCGCCAGGCTGAAGAGTGCGGGAAAGCGGGGTTTGGGGTTTCTCGTCAGGGGGGTCCCTGCCCGTTGTGTCAATGCCAGCTACAACGCCTACAGCCGCATCTACAAGGGCCAGCTCCGCATGGGCCTCCCCGTGTCGAAGAAGCTGCTGAGGAGCCGGGAAGAGATTCGGAACCGGTCTGCGGCGAAACTGGCTCTTTCCCTGTATCACATCTTCTTTCATAGAACGGAAACCCGAATCCCGAGGAACGAGATCAAGCTCGTTCTGCTCGACGAGTTGGACAAGGGGAGGATCTGCCCCACAGAAGACGTGATTTTCCTGAGCGAGGAAGATTTGAGACGTCTGGCATCCGCTCGTTTCCACATCCCGAGCCGTGACATTCACGGAATCCTTGCTGAGGCCCGTCGTCGGAGAATCCTCAAAGAGACCCTGAGAGAGCACCGGGCGCCGGCCTATTTCGAGAGCGAAATCGAAGAAAGCGAGGAGAACGGGCGGGGCGACTACGAGATCGTGCACTACAGGGACTACACAGACGAAGGCAAGTCCATCGGTTTCCGCCGGCTCGCCAGCATGGAAGCCGTGACCTCCGGGGACAACCGCCCTTCACTTGTCATGGTTCCCGGGATCGGGGCCAACAGCGACTGTTACAACCTCAACAACCGTCACTCCGTGGCAAAGGATCTTGCCGACCTGGGGTTCTGGGTCTACCTTTTCGATCCGAGAGGCCTGGGGGTCAATAACGGGCAGTTCGACCCCTTCCTGACCATCGACACCCTGATCGATTACGACCTTGCTGCTGTTTCCCGGTTCATCTTCCACCGATCTCGGCGGAAACCCATGGTCCTGGTCAGCCACAGCATGGGGGGCATTGTAGCAGAGTTCATGGTCCTGAACTGGAGCCTGAGACGGAATTTCGACAAGTTGGACATGCTCACGGGCCTGCAGAGGCAAAGGCTCGACAAGATCCTGCCTCCCCTTGAAGAGGCGAACGAGTGTCTGTCCATGATCCGGGGGGTCATCACCCTCGGAGCGCCGAAATTCTTCCAGAAGCTGACCCACCCCGTATTCCCCTACAGCCTCTGGCTGAACCATCTTTCCCGCATTCTTCGGCTTCGGAACATTCCCCTTCGAGAGGTCATCTGGCTGCTGACCCGCGTTCCGGGCCTGCGGACCGGGACAAAGATGGCCTTCAATATGAACGTGGCCGGGCTGAACCCCCTGATCAGCCCGAAGAACCACAAGAATGACAGGGGATTCATCATGGATTACCTCCGGGCCTGCGGAGAGTCCTTTCCCCTGGGGCTCGGGTTTCAGTTCCTCAAGGCCATCTACAACGGGGAAGGGTTCAAGCGAATGGACGAGACCCGGCTGAACTACTCGAAGCTCCTGTCCTTTTTCCCTGAGGATATTCCTCTCTTCCGCTTCTGGGGCACGGAAGACCCGCTCGCCCCACCCGATAACGCGAGTTTTGGCGAATCCTACCCTCACCGGATCAACCAGATTCACCATATTCGTGACGTGGGGGATCTGGCCCGGGTCGAGATCTCGCCCGAGAGGAGCCAGGCGCTCGATTTCGTCATAGAGGGTGCGAATCATCTCGACCTTCTCTACGGGAAGGCGGCAGAAGAGTTGATCCACCCCCTTCTGGTCCGGGCGATTCGGCAGTCCTGGGCAGGCTGGCGGTATCCCAAGAAACGCCAAGCAGCATAGAGTGTGATTCCCTATCCCGTCTCGGTTTGTTTGCGCTCCGTCTCCCGCTCCCCCTACAAAGTCGCCCTGCACAAACCGAGACGGGATAGGGAATTACACCAGATGCCCCGCCGCCCGAATGATCCTGTGGTGTCTGTCGTGCCCGCGCCTTTCCCCCGACTCCCCTTGGCTATTCAGGTATTAGGTGTTAGGTATTAGCCCTCCCAACCGCCCTCCCGTGTACGTTTATGGTGGGCCAGTGGTGGGGAGCTAATACCTAAGACCTTATACCTAACTGCCAAGAGCCCACAGCGGCTGAATGTCGTCTTCAATCACGCGTCCCGCCAAATCATTTTTTTCATAAAAATACTTGTTTTCTGAGAACATTTGGTTTAAAAGCTAAAGTAAACTATTAGATCTCGTGGAGCCCGCTTAGTTCTTTTTGCTCTGGTAGAAGGCTCTCAAGGTAATGCCCGAACGCAGAAAGCTAGCACGACCGAGTCGACCCGGACGATTTGCGGTGAGCTGGGTCATGTTGCTGACCTGGTGTACGACCCTCCTGATGGGGGGGGGGCTGGGGATTGTCTCTCAGGGGCTCTATAGGACCTATCGAGCCGAGAGTGTCGGCGGGCGCAATGACCTGGCCGCTGCGCCTTACCAACCTCAGGAGCAGGGAGCGAAGAAGCAGGAAAAGAGGGCTGCCATCGTCATCGATGATCTGGGTCTGGACCTGAAAATGGCCAGGAAGTTCTGGGAGTTGGAGATTCCTGTCACGCTGGCGATCCTGCCCTACCAGAGACACAGCCGACGGGTCGCTCGCGAGGCGATCCGGCACGGCAAGGAGGTGATTCTCCATCTTCCCCTGCAGCCCAGAGACTTCCCTGCAGTAAACCCGGGTACAGGAGCCCTTCTGCTGTCCATGGATCGTGAGCAGATTCAAGCGGAGGTCGCTCAGCAGCTCGATGCTTTGCCCGGTTGCGTGGGGGTGAGCAACCATATGGGCTCTCTTTTCACGGAGCAGGAGGAGCGGATGCGGTGGGTGCTTTCGGTCGTAGCGGAACGGCACCTCTTCTTCGTCGATAGCCTTACGACACCGAATTCGACGTGCCGGTGTGTTGCCCGCAAACTGGGCGTTCCCTTTGCCCAGAGGACCCATTTTCTGGATGTGGAGAAGACAGAGGACTCCATCGTCCGGCAGCTCTGCTGCCTGCTGGACAAGGCCGTACAGCAGGGGGGCGCCATCGGGATCGCCCACCCCTCTGAGGAAACCCTTTCTGCCTTGCCGAAGGTGAGCGCCGCCTTTGCAGAGAAGGGGGTTCGTCTGGTTCCGGTCTCCCACATGGCGGCCATGCGCTACTCGGTCGTTGCCAGGGATCAGGAGTCAGGGACCACGGGTCGGGGGCGGAGACCCGGCCACTGAAAGGACCGAATCGGGGTTCTGAAATGCGTATCAAGACCTGGTGGGTTCTGTTCGCTTGTTTGGGGTTCTTGAGCCCTTGGACGGGCGCATCCGGGCTGAATGCCGCGACCGGAAAGCATGAGGCCTCGCTCAAGGAGGTAAGGTACTGGTGCAGCGCGAAATACACCCGGGTCGTTTTCGATCTCGACCGGGAAGTGGACTACCGGGTGGGAAGGCTCAAGAAGGACGACTCGGCCAAGAAGCCCGCCCGGATATACGTCGATCTGCAGGATACGCTTGGTTCGAAGGATTTGGCTTCCAAGATGGAGCTGGAGGAGGGGCCTGTACGAAGCATTCGGTCCGGACGATTCGACAGGAGTACGACCCGACTGGTCCTGGATCTGCGACATGCCGAAGACTACGAGGTTTTCCGGCTGGAGGAGCCGTTTCGTATCGTGTTGGACCTCTGGTGGAAGAAGGGGGGTCGGGGGGAGGCGGGATCGGGGCAGGGATCGAAGGACGCGTCAAAGCCCAAGGCGCCACGCCTTCCCCTTGTCGTCATCGACCCCGGGCATGGGGGCCGCGATCCGGGGGCGGTTGGAAGGAGCGGGCTGAAGGAAAAGGATGTGGCCCTCGGAGTCGCTCTGTACGTGAAGAGCATCCTCGAAGGCCAGAAACAAGCGCAGGTGGTCCTTACGCGAGATCGGGACCAGTTTCTTCCTCTGGAGAGAAGGGCCTGGATCGCCAACTCGAAGGACGCAGATCTGTTCGTTTCGATCCACGCGAATGCACACCCAAATCGGAGCGTGCGAGGTGTGGAAACCTACTACCTGGACAACACGACCGACAGGGCGGCCATGCGGGTGGCGGCCCTGGAGAACGCTACGCCGGAGAAGAAGGGAGACGATCTGAGCCGGATATTGATCGACCTTCGATTGAACGTGAACGCCGTGGAGTCGAATGACCTTGCACAAACGATGCAGAAGGCCGTAGTCGAGAAGGTTCGACAGAGGGGCTACAAGGGCACGCGAGACCTGGGGGCAAAAGGGAGTCTCTTCTACGTTTTGATCGGCGCGCACATGCCAAGTATTCTCGTAGAGGTGGCTTTTCTCACGAACCCCTCCGAGGAGAAGAGGCTCGCGACCCGTGACTACCGGAAGGCCCTTGCCGAGGGCGTTGCGCGTGGGATCACGGATTATCTTCGAAAGCGCGGTCGTGCAGACCTGTTGGCGAGACACTAGCCCCAATGGGGGGGGCGAAGCGTGAAAGGGCGTCCGGCACGAAAAGGATGGGAGCCAGGGGGGAGATGTGGCCGACCAAGTTGACAAAACAGGGGATTTGTGTTCCCCTAGACTCGATAATGAATAAATGGAAGAAGTGACCTTTAGCGGAACCGAGCCTGCCTCCCGTAACGGCGCTCTCTCCGAGAACATATTCGGATCTATCAGAAGCATTCAGCTGGAGAAAAACAGGAAACTGCGAACCCGTGTGAAGGCCCATTCGCGCGCGATCGGGAAAGCAACAAGAAGACGCCATGAAACGTACCTATCAGCCCAGTACCATTCGAAGAAAAAGAACGCACGGATTTCGGGCTCGTATGAAGACGAAAGGTGGAAGAAAGGTCGTGAGCCGTCGGAGAGCCAAGGGCCGAAAGCGGCTCTGTGTGTAGATCTCCGACCTGATGCCTGCCCCGAAAAGGCTCGTATGACCCGATGCGCCACCCTTTGAAGACACAGGGATGCCAACGCCCGGACCAATCCTTTTCCAAACAAGACCGACTCCTCATTCGAAGGGAATTCCTTGCGACTACGCGAAGGGGGAAGCGGTATACCACCCGGTATTTCTTGGTATTCCTGCGCTCCAACCGAAAGGGTAGGCCTCGTCTGGGAATCGTTGTCAGCAAGAAAGTGGGAAAGGCGATAAAACGGAACTACTTGAAGAGAAGGCTCCGAGAGTTCTTCCGTCTTCACAAACCCTGGCTCCCTCCCTCCACCGACATCGTCGTTATTGCCAAGAAGGGCATACCGAACGTGACGTATCGAGGCATCTCGAAAGACCTTGGGCGCTTCTTCGAGGATTCCTCCCGTTCGAGCGTCCGACACGACAAAAGGGCAAAGCATGCTAAAACAGATCCTGGTCGCGGTGATAAGGCTCTATAAGCTTCTGCTGTCCCCGCTTCTGCCCCCTGCATGCCGGTTCTACCCCTCATGTTCGACCTATGCCATTCAGGCCTTGGAGAGGTACGGACCGCTCAAGGGGTTGTGGCTTGCGGGGAAGCGGGTCCTACGATGTCACCCGTACCACCCAGGGGGGTTTGATCCTTTGGTTTGATCGGAAGGGAACTCGCTTGTGGGCGAACCGAGGCGTTCACCCGATTGAGGGGATTTGATGGAGAAACGATTACTGCTCTCGATGGTTCTTTGCCTGCTCATCCTGTTGGTCTACCAGTCTTATGTAGAAAAACAGAATGAAAAGTGGAAGGCCGCACAGCAGGAGATGGAAGGGGAAGGGCTGCGGAAAGCCCCGGCGGATGATTTCGCCCGGCTCGACCCGGAAGGCGCTGTCCCGTCGCAGGTGCCTGCGGAAGGGCTTCAAGAGGAGGAAGAGGGACTCGGCGAGGCGCCCCAGGCTCTGGGCTGCGAGGAAGTGGTCGTGGACACGCCGCTCTATCAGGCGGTCTTCTGTTCCAGCAGCGGCAGGCCGATGCGCTGGACCTTGAAAAACTACCAGCTCTACAAGGCTTGCCAGTGCCCTGTGCCCGGACTGAGGCAGTTGGGGTCGCCTGTCGCCTCCGATGGGGGAAGTCAGGGATGGGTGGAGAGAATCCATGTCCTGGGGCCGGAAGAGTATCCCCTTGCCCTCGAGATTTCCATGGGCGGTGACAGGCGGATTCCGATTCGAGAGGCCCTGAAACCGGATCGTTTCCACCTCGAGCTGAGCGACGGGGAACAACCCGCACGGATCACCTTTTCCGGAAAGGGTTCCCGGGGCAGGGCGATCGAGAGGGTCTATACCTTCGCGCCGGACACCTACATGGTCGGCCTCGAAATCGAGATGGCCGGGCTCGAGCCGGCGGTCCGGCAGGCAGGCCTTGCCATGAGACTTACCGAGAGGATTCCCGAGGAGGCCCAAAGCCGTTACACCTTCTCCGGGTTCATGGCCTTCATCAACGAGAGTCTGGAGAAAGAGAAGAAGCTGGATGCGGGCGAGCCGGTCTACTACAAAGGCAACGTGCACTGGGAGGGGTTTTCGGACAAGTATTTCCTCACCAGCCTGCTGCCCGTTGACAACCCGGTCTCGAGCGTCAAGCTGGAGCAACTGCATCCGGCCGACGGCCAGTCCCCGGGGCTTTTCATCTCTCGTCTGATCTACAACATCCAGGACCACCTGGAAGGGGATACGGGCCGGTTTGCCTATTCGATCTACATCGGGCCGAAAGACCTCGACATGCTGCGGGAAACGGGCCACTTTCTCGAGAAATCGATCGATTTGGGATGGTTCGGGTTCATTGCCAAGCCGCTGCTCGTGGTGCTCAAGTTCTTCTATCGATACACGCACAATTACGGGATCGCCATCATCATCCTCACGATTCTCATCAAGATCCTCTTCCATCCGCTGACGAGGAAACAGATGGAGTCGATGCGACAGATGCAGAAGCTTCAGCCGAAAATGCAGGCGATCCGGGAGAAATTCAAGGATGACAAGGAGAGGCTGAACAGGGAGGTCATGGACCTCTACCGGACTCACAAGATCAACCCCCTCGGGGGGTGTTGGCCCATGCTGTTGCAGATTCCGGTCTTTTTCGCCCTCTACAAGGCCCTGTTGAACTCGATCGAGCTTCGACATGCCCCTTTCATGTTCTGGATCCAAGACCTTTCCGAGAAAGACCCCTGCTATATTACGCCCATCATCATGGGCGCAACCATGTTTCTTCAACAGAAGATGACGCCGGTGGCAGGGGACCCGAACCAGCAGAAGATGATGATGTTCATGCCCCTGATCTTCACGTTCATGTTCTTGAATTTTCCTTCGGGGTTGGTCCTGTACTGGTTGGTCAACAACGTCCTCACCATTGGCCAACAGTTTGTCTCGCAACGGCGACAACAATAATTCCACTGGGAGGGAAGTCTATGCGGTTTGTCGAAGTGGAGGGCAAGAGCAAGGACGATGCAACGCAGAAGGCAGCCCGGGAACTCCGGGTTCCTGTGGAGGAGATCGGAATAGAGGTTCTGTCGGACAGTGGTCGCGGGTTCTTCGGTTTCGTAGGCGGCAAGAAAGTGAAGATTCGTGCTTGGTCGAAGAAAGAGAGCCGGGAAGAGCTTCATGATGAGGCGCCCGAGATCCAGCAAGCCGTCTCCGAAGAGCCGGTTCCGGCTCCTTCCGAGGACGGAACGAAGACCGAGAAGGTAGAGGAAACCGAGAAGACCGAGGAGATCGAGAAGACCGAGAAGGCTGAGAAGGCCCGGGAGGCCCTGCAGGGGCTGATTGGTTGGTTGTCGGAGCAGGCCACCGTCGAGATCAAGGAAGAAACGAGCGAGCGAATTCTTCTGGAAATACATGGGGACAAGACAGGCCTTCTGATCGGAAAGAGGGGTCAGACCCTGGATGCCCTGCAGTTCCTGGCCAACAAGATGGTGAACCGCTCGAGAGATTCAGCCAAACGTATCGAAGTGGATATGGAGCAGTATCGAAAACGAAGGGAACAATCCCTGCGAAGCATGGCGGTCCGGCTCGGCCAGAAGGTGAAGAAGAAGAGAAAGCCGATCACCATCGAGGCCATGAACGCCCACGACCGCCGTATCGTCCACCTCACCCTGAAGAACGATCGTGCCCTCGAGACCAAGAGTGTGGGCAAGGGAGAGATGAGAAAGCTCGTCATCCACCCCGTCAACGGCGGGAGGTCGAAGCGGCATGAGGGTTCCAGCGCGGCCTCTTGAGGAGGACACGATTGTCGCCATTTCGACCCCCTACGGTGTCGGCGGCATCGGTATCGTGAGGCTATCCGGGCCGGACGCAGAGAAGACTGCGGACCGGATCTTTCAACCCAAGACGCCCCCCGAACGACTTCCATCCCACCGGTTTATTTACGGACATGTCTACGATCCCCGGGACCACTCCGTTGTCGATGAAGCCCTGATGGTCGTCATGCGGGCGCCGAACACCTACACCCGTGAGGACGTGGCGGAGATCCATTGCCACGGGGGAGCCGTTCCTGTTCGAAGAGTCCTGGATCTCGTCGTGGCCCAGGGCGTTCGGTTGGCCGAACCGGGGGAGTTCACCCGGCGGGCCTTCATGAACGGCAGGATCGACCTGGTCCAGGCCGAAGCGGTTGCCGATATCGTGGAGGCGAAATGCGAGACCGCCCTCCGGTTTGCCCAGCGCCAGCTCGGCGGCGACCTCTCCAACGAGATCCGGGGAGTGCAGGGTGGCCTCAAGGGCCTGTTGATGGAGGTGGAGGCCTGGCTGGATTTTCCGGAAGAGGACCTGCCTGATCCGGACTTTGTCCGGATGCTTGGCAGGGTTGAAGAGACGATGGGGGCCGTCCGTGAACTTGCGGAGACCTACGCCAACGCCCATCTCTACCGGGACGGCGTGAGCCTGGTCATCGGGGGAAGGCCCAACGTGGGCAAATCCACCCTGTTGAACGTCCTGGTCGGAAAGGAACGAGCGATCGTAAGCCCGACGCCGGGCACTACCCGGGATTATCTGGAGGAGTCGATCGTCCTCTCGGGGGTTCCGGTACGCATGATCGATACGGCCGGACTCCGGGAGAACGCGGAAGAAATCGAGGCCCAGGGGGTTGCACTCGCCAGGCGTCAGATGGATACGGCCGATTTGCTCCTCTACGTGGTTGATGCGACACGGCTCGAATCGCTTCCGCAGGACCGGGCGCCGGACTTTCTGCCCCCGGGGAGAACCCTGGTGGTGATCAACAAGATGGACTTGGTGCCGGAGGCCGCTCTGGAGGAGGGGATGAGATCGTTTCCTTCTCTTCCCCGTGTAGCCGTCTCCGCCTTGTACCGGACCGGAATCGAGGACTTGCAGGAAGAGATCCTGAAACAACTCACGGGCGAGAAGCTTGATCTCGACTCCCGAGCCGTGATTACGAACATGCGGCACCGGAATGCTCTGGAGAGATGCTTCGAGGCCCTGGAACGGGCAACGGGACAACTTTCCGCCCGTCCCCTGCTGGGAGACCTGCTGGCCGCGGACCTTCGTCATGCCTTGAGGGCCCTGGGCGAGATCCTTGGCGAGACAACACCGGAGGAGATCCTGCAGGGGATATTTGATGCGTTTTGTATTGGCAAATGAGCCCGAGACAACAGGCGAAAAGGTGAAGGCGAAAGGCGAAAGGGATGGACCCGGTATTGTAGCGGGAATCAAGGGGGATTTCCCAGTTCCTCCGTTTGCCTGTAGGATACTTTCTTCAGCACGTCAACCACCCCTTGACCCTTTGCCCTTGACCCTTTTGCCTGTCGTGGAGATCCGTCAGAGGTGCTCGAACACCCAAAGACATACGACGTCATCGTCATCGGGGCCGGACATGCGGGCTGCGAAGCGGCGCTCGCCACTGCGCGGATCGGCTTGACCACCCTGCTGCTGACCGCGAACCTGGACACGGTTGCACAGATGTCCTGCAATCCGGCCATCGGTGGGCTGGCCAAGGGGCAGCTCGTGCGCGAAATCGATGCCCTGGGCGGGGAGATGGCTCGCTGCATCGATCAGACCGGGATCCAGTTTCGACTCCTGAATCGGAGAAAGGGACCGGCTGTTCGGTCGTCCCGGGCGCAGGCGGACCGATGCCAATACCGACGCTACATGAAGCGCGTCCTGGAGGAACAGGACGACCTCGATCTCAAACAAGCCATCGCGGAGCGCATCCTTGCCGAAGAAGGCCGTGTGTGCGGCGTGGAGACGGAACACGGCGTGCGCTATCCGTCCCGGACCGTGATCGTGACCACCGGCACCTTCCTGCGAGGCTTGATGCACGTGGGTTTGCGACAGCAGGAAGGTGGACGTGCCGGCGACGTCTGCGTGAAAGGGCTTTCGGCGAGCCTCGAATCCCTGGGCGTGAAGCTGGGGCGGCTGAAGACCGGAACGCCCCCGCGACTCGATGGTGGGACGATCGCGTTCGAGGGCCTGGAGCCGCAGTACGGTGACGAGGACCCCCGGCCCTTTTCTTTCTCCACGCCGAAGATCACTCAACACCAGGTTCCCTGCTACATCACCTACACAAACGAGAAGACCCACGAAGTCATCCGCTCCGGCCTGGATCGTTCGCCCCTGTACACGGGCGTGATCAAGGGGATCGGGCCCCGATACTGCCCCTCTATCGAAGACAAGGTGATGCGGTTTCCGGAAAAGGTGCGTCACCAGGTCTTCCTCGAGCCCGAGGGCCTGGAGACCCACGAGATCTACCCGAACGGGGTTCCCACCAGTCTCTCCCTGGACACGCAGATACGATTCCTCCGCACGATTCCCGGACTGGAGCGGGTGGAGATCATCCGGCCCGGGTACGCCGTGGAGTATGATTTCGCCTATCCCACGCAACTCAAGCCCACCCTCGAGGTGAAAGGGGTTTCCAACCTGTTTCTTGCGGGCCAGGTGAACGGCACCTCGGGCTATGAGGAGGCGGCCGCGCAGGGAATCATGGCGGGAATCAACGCGGCAGCTTCCCTTCGAGGCGAGGAACCGCTGGTCCTGGGGCGATCCGAGGCCTACATCGGGGTGCTCATCGACGATCTCGTTACGCACGGCACGAACGAGCCGTACCGCATGTTCACATCCAGAGCCGAATACCGGCTCCTGCTCCGCGAAGACAATGCGGATCTCCGACTCTTCGAGCAGGGCTACCGGCGAGGTCTGCTCTCCAGGGAGCGGTACGATGCGTGTGAGAAGAAGAGACGGCGGATCCAGGAAATATTGGAGATGCTGGCCGAAACGAGGCTCAAGCCGGATCCCGCCACCCAGGCTCGGCTGAAGGATCTGGGGCAGGCCCCGCTCAAGCAGCCCATCGACCTGAAGCAATTCGTGCGAAGGCCCTCGGCCGGGGTCTCCCTGCTGCCTCTGCTCGGGATCCATCTGGACGGATTTGACGCGGCCGTATTGGAAGAGGTGGAGGTCCAGGTGAAGTACGAAAACTACATCGAGCGGGAGATCGAGGAGGTCGAGCGGGTCCGGAAGTTCGAGAACGTCTCGTTTCCCGCGGATCTCAAATTTCGTGAACTGAACGGCCTCTCCCGGGAGGTACAGGAAAAGTTGGAGGAAGTCCGACCGCTCAATCTAGGCCAGGCCTCGCGAATCTCGGGCGTGACGCCTGCAGCCATCGCCGTCCTCATGATCCACTTGAAGAAGCGGGGATCGGTGTAGTTGCACCGAACGGCGCAATCGTGATGCCAATTCTGGTATTAGGTGTTAGGTATTAGGTATTAGCCCACCCCACCCATCCGTTCGACGAGGAGGACGATCGAGAGTCCTGGTGGCGGAAAGGGTTGGGAGCTAATACCTAATACCCAATACCTAACAGCAAGGTTTTTACTGAGCTTCTACAACGTTCTATTCCCCCCGCTCTTCTTCGCCTGAAACAGGGTGTCGGCTGTCCGGTGGTAGAAGGCGTCCGCATCCTCCGGGCCCTCGGATTCGCAGACGGCCATGCTGAATGAAATCGGAAGCTGGGCTTCTTCGAAGACGCGGCGCACGCGGGACCCGATTTGCAGGGCCTGCGCATGTGAGGCCTCGGGCAGGATCAGGGCGAAGGTGTCCGCTTGCAGGCGACAAAGAGCATCTACCTCGACCCGGGTCTGCGCCACAAGGATCCCGGCAAGTTGCTCGAGGAGTGCGTCCCCCGCTTTTTCTCCCTTCCTGTCGTTGTAGTCCTTGAAGGAATCCAGATCGATCAGGCAGAGGCTGAGTGGGTGGCCCTGACGCTTCGTCCGATTGCGTTCCCGCTCCAGGAGGTGATTGAATCCCTGTCGATTGTAGAACCCCGTGAGAGGATCCCGCAGGGCCGCCTCTTCTCTGTAGTCCTTCAGGAGCCTCTCTGAAGTCACATCCTGGATGAACTCCGCTGCAAAGGAAGGACTCTCCCCCCCATCCAGGACAGGATGTGCGTGGACCCGCAAATATTGTTGCCGACCATCAGGGGTTTTTCTCAGGAACGTGACGGGGCCGGCGACCTTGGCGGAGCCAAAGACCTCCGCTGCGGGGCAGGTCTTCTTGCCGGTCTCGCAGGCTTTCTCATTGTCGAACAGGATCTCGTAGCACTTCCTTCCGACCACCTCGTTCGCCGGCGTTTGGAGCCACTGTGCGAGCGCCGGGTTGACGTACCGAATCGCATATTCCCTGTCCACCAGGAAGATGCCGATCGGCGCGCCCTCCAGAAGGGCCTCCACGAGAGAGGCATCCCCTTTCAACTGCTTTGGTAGATCCCGGGCTCCAGCCCCCTTCGTTGCCATAGGCTCATCTCCTGTGTTCCCCAGAGCAAATGTCCGTAAATCAGGCTGTTGAAAGACTCGGGGCTTGATGCCAGTGCTACGCGGTTGCGGAGTTTTTCAACAGCCGTCTATTCGTCCGTTCATCGAATATCCTTTAATGCTGAAGGGGCTCAGGCCAAGCCACCGCACAAGGCCTTTTCGAGTGAATGGGAAAGAACCTCGGGGGTCGCCGGCAGTGAGATCTGCTGAATCCTGGCCCCTTTCTCCTTTGCGGAATCGAACCATTGCCCGAGAGGGGTCGCCGACTCGCTGCAGGTCAAAATCACCTTGATGCGAGGGTTCAAGTCCAGGATCCGGCCCAACGACGAACCACCGGTTGATCTCTCGAGGCGACCGTCCAGGATGACGCAGTCGATCGCGTCTTTTTGACGGGCGTAGATGTCTACCGCTTCCTGCTGGTTTTGCACGGGGATGATCTCATACCTCATGCCGGAAAGGATGTCCTTGAAAAGATCCAGCATTCTAGGGTTCGTCTCGGATACGAGGACTTTTCCGCCGGGCGCCCTCGCTTTCGGCCCCTGTTCGGAGCGAGAGGCGCAGGGGAGGAGGACAAAAAAAGTAGAGCCCTTCCCCATCCGGCTCTTTACGAAGATCTCCCCGCCGTGCTGCTTGACCAGGTTGTAGGTCACACTCAGCCCGAGCCCCGTTCCTCTTCCGGTCTCTTTGGTGGTGAAGAAGGGATCGAAAATCCTCGTGAGATGCTCGGGAGGGATGCCGCAGCCCCCGTCCTCTACCCTGACCTCCACAAAGGGTCTTGCTCGTTTGCCCGGGGGGAGCTGCTCGCATGAACCGGGAGCGAGTAGGGTCGTGGCGATCCGAATCGTTCCTCTCCCTGTCATGGCGTCCCGGGCATTCAGGACCAGGTTGAGCAGCAGCTGGTCAAGCTGATGGGGGTCCCCCTCGATCTGGCCCGCGAGAGGGTCGAGATCCAACTGCACGTTCTCGGCCGACTCGAGGGATGTGGCCAGGAAGCTCGAGGCTTCCCGTATCCAGGCGTTCACGTCGATGGGCCTTTTCTCCATCGTCGGTTTCCGGCTCATGTTGAGCAGTTGTCGGGTGAGACGGGATGCCTTTTCCGCCATGGAGAGAATGATCTGTGCCGGGCGCTCGACGGCCGGCATCTCACAGGCACGACGGGTCAACAACTCGGTCTGGGGCATCATCGCTGCGAGGATGTTGTTGAATTCGTGAGCGATTCCGCTGACCAGCGTACCGAGGGACTCCATTTTCTGGTGCTGGAGAAAGTGCTGTTCCAGTTCCTTCCTCTCCGTGATGTCCAACACACAACCTTGAACGGCCTCGGTTCCCTGCAACAGGATCGGCCCTGCGCAGTGGAGGGCGATCCGGTCCCTTCCGCCTCGGGCTCTCAGCCGGATCTCCTCCGCCGTCCCTGGGAGATCCTCTCGACACGACTCGGAACCCGCAACATCGTTGTGCGGGATGGGTACGAGAAAGTCCGCCATTCTTTTGCCCGCGAGCTCTTCCGGTGTACAGCCCAGCATCTCGCAGAGCCGGTCATTCACGAACAGGATCTTTCCCCCCAGTTGTGTGTAGATCCCGACCAGGGACTGCTGAAACAGGTTCCGGTACTTGGCCTCCGACTCACGAAGGGCATGGGTCCGCTCTTCCACGGTCTTTTCGAGTGCTTCGTTGAGCTGCTCGAGCTGCAGGGCATACTGCCGCTTTTCCAGCCGCTCTCTGCGCAAATCCATCCCGTTCTTCAGAACCTTCCTCAACTCACGAGGGCTGAATTCTCCCTTCTTCAAGTAAAAATAGATGTGCGCCTCTGTCGCCTCCACAGGGGACCAGTCCTGCTCGAATCCCGTAATCACGATGAGAAGGGTTTCCTCCTCCGTCCGTTGCCGGATCGTATGGACCAGCTCCCTGCCGGAGAGACCGGGAATCCGAAGATCACACAGGATCGCGTCGTAATTGTGCTGATCCAGCCGGGACAATACCTGGTCACCGTCCTCGGCAGTATCCGTCCGGTAGTCTTGTTCGAGGGTACGTGTGAGGAATTCCAGGTAGTGGGAATCGTCCTCCACGACCAAGATGCGTGGTTTTTCCTTCATCTCTCTCCTCTTGCTCCTCGGTCAAACGGGCGTCTCCGGTAGCCCGGGCAACCCGTCTGGGTACGAAGGTAGGGTGAGGCGAAAGGAGGTGCCTTTCCCGAGCGTTGAGGTCACTTCCAGTTTCCCCCCGTGTTCCTTGACCATCTTGCGAGTCAGGCTGAGCCCAAGCCCCGTGCCTTCCACACGGTCGGAGGTCGTGAAGAAAGGGTCGAAGATCTTCGGGATGTGATCTGCCGGGATCCCGTAACCCGTGTCGGTCACAAGCACCTCGATGAGAGGAGTGTTGCCCGGCTGCCGGACCGTAGAGCGGCTTTCGATTTTCAGGATACCCCCCTCGGGCATGGCCTTGTAGGCATTGGAGTAGAGGTTCAGGAAGACCTGCATCAAGTCCGCCTTCCTGCCGAAAAAATCTTGCGCGTCCAGTGACTTCTCGACCCGGATCCCCCGTTCCTTGAACAGTTCGGCCAACAGGGCCTCGGTCCCTTCCAGGAGTCCCTGAAGACGGAGCTTCTCGGGTGGGCGGTCGGGCCTTCGGGCGAACTGAAGCAGGTCGTCAATGATCGAAAAGGATTTGTCCAGACTCTTCAGGACGATCTGAACCTGCTCCTTTACCGTTCGGGTGGGCCTCGCGGTCTCTGTGTCGGTTGCATAGCAGGCAATGCGGCCCGCGTCGAGTTCTTCGAGCAGGAGTTCCAAGATGCCCTTCACTGCCCCCAGGGGGCTTCGAAGGTTGTGGGCCGTGCCTGCAGCCAGTTCGCCCACTGACGCCATGCGCGCGGCCTCCAGTAATTGCCTCTGGAGGATACGCTCCTCGGTCACGTCCTGCAGCATGCAGAGCAGGGCCTTCTCTCCGTTGGACTCTTTTCCAACCGGGACGAGGCCCCATTGGTAGGTCCTCTCGCTGTCTTCGGCCGTTTCCGACAGCGTCGTTTCCCCCCTGGAGAACCGCTCCCCCTGAAGGACCGCCTCCCTGGCCTTGGACAACATAGCATCCGGGAAGTCTTCGGTGAAGGGTTTTTCGCCATTCAGGAGACGGGGCGGCAGCATCGTTCCGGCGGCGGGGTTCCAGCACCGAATCATGCCTTGCTCGTTCAGAAGGAGAAGGCCGAGGGGGATGCTGTCGAGGATGTTTTCCTTCTGTACCTTCTCCTGCTCGACCTTTTCCCTCTCTTCGTCGAGTTGCCCGATCGAGCTTTCCAGGTTCTGTGCCAGCCTGCGGATTTCCTGATGGGACTGGATCCGCTCGATGGCTTCGGATGCCAGTTTGGCACAAGAGGCCAGGAGCAGCCCCATCCTCTCCACCGGCAGCGCGTCTTCCGTGTCTGCCCGGACTCTCAGATGGCCGAGGGGGCCTCGTTTTCCGATGAGATCAACGAAAAGCCAGGAAGCTCCCGGCTCCTTCACGTCGTAGGGCTCGGCCTGACGGGACTGCTCGAGGAGAAGGGTCTGGCAATGTCCCGTGTCGGTGTCTTTTCTGGCCCGTGAGAGTAATTCCCATCTTCTATCCAGGAAAAGGGTCGAGACAGCCTCCTGGAAAGGGAGGGTCGTGACGAGGGTCGTTGTGAGGTGCCGGAGGGCTTCCCGAAGGGAATTGCAGCCCTGCAGGTGCAGACCGAGGGAGTTGATGCCCGTGAGCTCTCTTTCGCGCTCCACGAGACTTCTTTGGCGGGTCTCCTGGGCCTGCTGCATCCCGCCCAGGGCGATGTTTGCCTCGGTCAGGACGGGAAAGAACGTGGCCAGGGGGACGGGGCTCCAATCCACCCTCTCGAGAAGCCTTTGCACAGTACGGTCAGCTTCCTCCCGGGCGCGTTCCATCTCCTCGGGTGACAGGGAAAGCCCTTTCAGTATTCTGGCCGGGATCCCGTCCGGGCCCGGGGCTTCTTCCCCATGGATCGTTTGATGCCCGTGGGAGAGTTGATTCGCCAGATCAACGATGCGGCAAAGCGTTTGAACATAGGACCCGTCGAGGAATCCCTGTGACGGATTGTGATGATGTTGAACGACGCTGCTGTACAGCGCCGGGATCTTCCAGTGTTCCAGGAGCCACCGGCCCACATCTGCGTGGTCAAAACCGAACAGATCCCTCTCGACCCGATACAGGGGGCTTTGTTCCTCGTCGGCGCGAGACACGACTCGTTCGTACTTATCCTTCATGTGGGTCGACAGGAACACCTTGCCCACGTCGTGCAGCAGGCCCGAGACAAAGGCCTCTTCCGGGTCCACGGGAGGGGTTGTCCGGCCGGCCAGTTCCCTCGCCCGGACGGCTGTCTCGATACTGTGTCTCCATAGCCCGTCCAACCCCATCCCGTGGTCAACCCGCTGGTCTGAAAAGAGCTCGAGGGCCGGACAGCTGAGGGCGATTCCCCGCATGACCGTATGCCCCAGCTTCGAAAGGGCGGTCTTCAAGGAGGTGATGCTGCAGGACCGATCCCGATACGGTGCGTTGGCCACCTTCAGGACCATTGCGGTTAGGGGTGGGTCGAGCTCGATTACCTCCGCCAGGTCCTCGATCGAGGCGTCAGGGCTCAATGCTCGCTGGATTGCCTCCGAGGCGATCGCGGGCAGGGTGGGGAGGGAGTCGAGTGCCTCGAGGCAATGCCGGAGATACACCTCATCGGTGGCGTCTGGATTCATGGGGGACCAAGCCTTCTCGATCAGGAGGCTGTCGACAGCCCCTGAGAGGGCATTCTCAGACACCCTCCCTGAAATCGATTGTTATGATTATGATTGTATTTCTTTCGGTCGAGAAGTCAACAGAAAACTTAAAGCACATTCTGTTACTTTTCTGTAACTATTCTCCATGAATAGATTTTCGACTCAACCCGGATATTGAACGAAGCTTCGGCCAATGTCCGGGCACTAAAGGAGAGGGGCAACGGCGGAGTACATGACTTCCGCGACGAAATCCTGTCCTTCCGGGGTCAGGTGCAGGCCAGCCTCGTCGAGAAACGATTCCCAACCGGGCTGGGTGACAAAGGCTTGGTGCAGATCGACCCAGTAGACCCCGTTGACGAAGGCATAGTTGCGCAGGGCATCGTTCCAATCCTCGGTTGTCGGCCATGTCTGGTCGTACGACAGGGCCCGTCGTGTCCGCGGGGGCACAGTGACGAGAATTGGATAGAGCGAGTGCGTGCTCGCCTGGTCCATCATCTGCTCCAGGGACGCAAGCATTTCGTTTATGGGTGTATTCGTGTCGTCGGAGACATCATTTGCCCCCTCCAGGATGTAGATGTGCTCGACTCCGGAATGGATGGAAAGGACGTGATCGAGCCTTTCGGCGCCGTCGGACAGGAACTCTCCGGCCTTCCCTTCATTGATGACAAGGGACGGTCCAACGTTCTCATTCAGCATGGCATCTAGCCTGTCGGTGTGGTAGACCCAAGGCCCCACCATCGAGTCTCCAAAGGCGAGGATTCGATAGATGATCGGTTCCGTGTCCACGCGAAAGGGCGTGAGGTTGCTGGCCAGGAGCAAACCCAGCCAGACCGAAACCCTCACTTCCCCTTCGACGCCGGGAGGGACTTCGACAACGATCTCGTTCGGGGTCTGGCTGAGGACATACTGGGGCGAGGTGTCCGCAAACCGCACTCTCAATTGGCTCGGCAGGGGCTCGGTCGCGGCCGGGTTTCGTAGAACGAGACGGTCCCCCTCGTTTGCATGGCGGGGTACCAGGTGATCTATATAAAAGATGCATCCGCTCAGGGTGCCCGACAAGGTGAGAAAGGCAATCCAGGCAAGGGCCCGGGCGGCTATCCGTGAACGTGCTCGACATACCATGTACGGCTCCTCCCACTGCTGGCGGTGTTCCATTCTCTCCGTGAGGGGCCCTAGCCCGCATATTGCACGAAGCCTTCCACCGCTCTCGTCATGAAGTGTCGCGCAACATGCGGGCCAGCGTCGCCAAGGCAATCAAACGAAATTATAACCCAATAAGACTAAAGGAAGAGAAGAGCAAAATCAAGCGGGCCTTCTTCCTGTGGTCACGCCTGCTTTCAGGCGGTACCCGTTTCTTCATTGACACGGCTGTAGAATTCTGATTCTCTTACGATAAGTTGATCATCGGCGAGCTTGCACGGGGGAGAAGAATGCAGCAGGGCACATCGGAAGAACCGGATCCCTTGGCTGGGCTGCAGGATTATCTGAAGATCCACCAGAAGGACTCCATTTTCGACAGGGAGGCCGGCAAGGAGTCTTCTTGGTGTCTCTTTCTCCATGGGGATGAGCGAAAAACGGGCAAGATCCAATGCGACCAGACCTACGAGATCGATCTGGTGACGCAGGGTGGGGCGGTCGAGAAGATCCACAAGGTGAACGTGAAGATACTGTGCGAGGCCTCGAAAGAGGAGGAAGTCCTCAAGCGTTTGAAGACGAATGAGGCCTTGAAGGGGACGCCCGAAGGCCCTCATTTCGGCCCCCGTTATCGTCACCACATCAAGAACAAGTCCCTTTTTCCTCTCATGAACCGGAAAGAGGTGCTCTTCTTCTCGACCCTGGAGGGGGAGGTGCTTCGAGGGGTTGTTACCGGGTTTTCCCGTTTCGAGGTCAATCTCAGCATGAAGGGGGGCGTTTCGGTGGTGCTCCTGCGGCACGCCATCTTCGACGTGCGGGACAAGAAGGGACGATCCTACTCGAAAGAGGCGGTCGAGAAGGTAGGGAAGTATTGGTAGTTCAGGGGTCAGGGACCGGGGATCAGGGGTCAGGCCGCACGCCCCCCCCGCCACGGAACGCGTATGCCTTTATTCGTCGTAGAGTGAATCGAGAAGGTCCTTGAAGCGCTCCTCGATGATTCTTCTGCGGATCTTCATCGTCGGGGTGAGTTCACCTTTTTCCACGTCGAGCAGACGGGGAAGGAGGGCGAACCGTTTGATCGTTTCGTATCGGGCGAAATGCCGGTTGACCTCGCCGACAACGGCCTGCACCTCATCAAGCAGGGCCGGGTTGTCAAGGATCGCCTCGTACGATGTGTACCCTATCCCTGTCTCCGCAGCCCAGGCCTCAAGGGTTTCCGGGTCGAGTCCCAACAGGGCGGTCAGGTACTTCCTGCGATCTCCGTGCACGAGGGCCTGATCGATCAGGGGATGGTCCTTGAGCAGGTTCTCGATGTTGGCAGGGGTGACGTTCTTCCCTCCTGCCGTGATGATGATCTCCTTCTTTCTGCCCGTGATCCACAAGAACCCGTCTTGATCGAGGCGGCCCAGGTCCCCGGTGCGGATCCATCCATCCCCGGTCAGCGTTTCCGAAGTAAGCTCGGGTTGATTCAGATACCCCTTGAAGACAATGGGCCCCCGTACGAGAATCTCCCCGTCGTCGGCAATCTGCAGTTCGGTTCCGGGCAATGGCTTTCCCACGGAGCCCAGGCGATAGTCATCTTGGAAATTGATCGTGGCGAAACAGCTTACCTCGGTCTGTCCCCATGCCTCGAGGATGAGCATCCCGGCGGCATGGAAGAACTCGATGATCTCGAGCGAGATAGGTGCGGATGAGGAGAGGAAGTATCGTACCCTGCCGCCGAAGATCGCCCGTATCTTCCGAAATACCAGGCCGTCGGCGAGGACCCGCTGAAACCGGAGGTGCAGGGGAAGGGGGCGCCCGGCCTGCTCGATGCGGCTGGCGGCCCTGCCGACCCGCTCGGCCCACAGAAAGACCCTTTTCGCCAGGGGCGAGGCCTGGTCCGCCTCGGAACGAACCCTTGCGTAGGCCTTCTCGAAGATCCGGGGAACGCTTCCGAAGACTGTGGGCCGGATCTCCCGCATGTCGTCCAGGATGCGGTTGAAATCCTCCACGAAGGCGGCGGATACGCCTCGATAGATCCTGCTGTAGTGTCCCGGGACCCTTTCTCCCACATGGGCCAGGGGGAGGAAAAACATCATTACATCGCGATGATCCGTCGCCCCCATGGCGTCCAGCATCTCCAACTCGGCCATGACGTTCCTGTGGGTGAGCATGGCGCCTTTGGGGGGACCCGTCGTGCCGGATGTGTAGATCAGTACGGCTACGTCCTCCGGTTGGATCTTCTCTTCCGCCCTGAGGGTCAAACCTGGATCCGCCTCCAGGGCCGTACGACCTCTGTCTTCCAGGTCCTTCAGACACATGAAGTCGTGTTCTCCTTCCGGGGAATCCCAGAGAATCGGGCGGTCCAAACGGGGAAGGTTGGCAAAGAAGGGGGAGAGTTTTTCCGCCTGCCGGGCGTCTTCGAGGAACAGCCACCGGGTGGAGGAATCCTCGAGGATGTACGCGCACTGTTCGCCTATGAGTGTGGGATAGATGCCCACACTCACGCCACCGGCACGAAGAACAGCGAGATCGCACAGGGCCCATTCGAGGCAGGTCCGGCCCAGGATGGAGACCACATCCCCCGGTTGTATCCCCAGATCAACAAGCCCGGCCGCGATCCTGTCCACCCTTTCATCCGCCTCGGCCCAGGTGATGGGTTTCCACTGACCGTCGGTTCGTACCTGATAGGCCGTCTGGTCTGCCGATTCCGCTCGACGGGTTCGGAGCAGGTCGGTCAGTTTTTCCATCGGATTCCCCTTCTTCATCCGTCTTCGCAGGGTACCACGCGTTACCTTTGGGCTCCACGGGAACGGGGTCGGAAGAGAAAAGGGCCTTGCATCAAGACCCTTTTCTTTGCCATCGTACAGTGTGAAGATCCTGTGGGTGAATCAGCTCACCTCTTATTACATTTTCGAGCGCGTTTCAAGTGTTTTCATTGCAATCGTTCAATTTGGCGTGCTATAAGACCTCTGCAACTCGAGTCCACCGAAGGAGCCTGATTCGAAAGGCGGGCTGGACCCGCAGGGAAATCGAGACAAGGACAGGGGAGCCTCATGGAAGAACTGGTTCGATTCGGAGTCTCCATCAGCGCCCACCTCTTGGGGCAATTTGACCGACTCATCTCCCGGAAGGGATACGTGAACCGGTCCGAGGCGATTCGAGACCTCATTCGGAAGCATCTGGTGGAGCATGAATGGGAACAGGGGGACAAGGAAACGCTGGGCACCCTCACCCTCCTTTACAACCATCACGTCCGGGAACTGCCCGACCGGCTCGAACACCTTCAGCACGAGCACTATCATCGCATCGTCTCAACCATGCACGTTCATGTGGACGAACAGAATTGCCTGGAAGTGATGGTCCTGAGGGGCAAACCGGCGGAGATTCGTTCCGTGTGCGACAGCATTTTGGGGGTGAAAGGGGTCAAACACGGTCAGCTGGTCATGACCTCCAAAGGACAAGAACTGGACTAGCGAGAGGATCAGAAAATATAGCTGTGTTTCAGGAGAGTTTTGCCGTTCGGTCCTGTCCTGGGTTCCCTCTCCGATTTGCTTGGGCTCCGTCTCTCCCTCCCCCTACAAGCCCAGGGAAGAGCTGTTACAGCCAACGAAAAGGAGTCAGGAACCTCTTTGTGCTCTAGGCTCTCCACCGCTGCTGAACCGAGTGAAAAAGGTTCCTGACACCTTTTCTTAGGGAGTCGCCCGGCACAAATCTCCGAAGGAACCCAGGACAGGGCCGTGCCATTTGAACTCTGCTGGGGAAACACAGCGATAGTCTCCTGGCGGTCCACCGGCCGGGATGAATTGTTCAGCCGAACCGGGAGAGAAATATAGAGGGAGCTACAAATGTTACGTGTATGTGTATTCGGCAGTGGTGGGTGGGGGACGGCGCTTGCACAGCTCTGCGCAGTCCGTGGCTATCGTGTGGCACAATGGGTGAGGGAGTCGGAGGTTCTCGAGTCGATCAACGAGCAGAACCTGAATTCGCTGTTCCTGCCCGATATTCCCCTTTCTCCAAGTATCGTGGCTACACGAGACGAGCAGGAAGCCCTGGACGGGGCCGACCTCGTCCTGCTGGTTACCCCTTCGCAGTTCATGCGTGAAGTGGTCTTGCGGATTCGCTACCTCCTTCCTACCGAGGCCCCGATCGTCTGTTGCAGCAAGGGGATCGAGAAGGGAAGCCTGGAGCTCATGTCCGAGATTCTCACCGGGGAACTCCCCGGGAAGTACCACCCTTACCTGACCTACCTGTCCGGCCCGAGTTTTGCGAAAGAGGTGGCGCAGGGTATGCCCGCGAATGTCACCGTCGCCGGGCAGAGTGAAGGCGTACGGAAGAAGGTCCAGGAATGGATGGGCGGTTCTTCTTTCAGGATCTACACGTCTGCAGACGTGGTGGGGGTTCAAGTGGGGGGGGCCGTCAAGAATGTGCTCGCCATCGCGGTGGGCGCCTGCGATGCCATGGGCTTCGGTCTGAACGCTCAAGCAAGCCTGATCACGAGAGGACTTGCAGAGATTACCCGGCTCGCTGTGGCGAAAGGGGCCAACCCTCTGACCCTGAGTGGTCACGCGGGTATCGGTGACCTGGTCCTTACCTGCACGGGGTCCTTGAGTCGGAACCGAAGGGTGGGATATGCGCTCGGAAGCGGGCAATCCCTGCAGAGCATCGTCAGTTCGATGAAGATGGTTGCCGAAGGGGTGGAAACGGCCCATTCCGTCTCGGATCTCGCCAAGAAGCTGAACGTTTCCATGCCCATATCCGAACAGGTCGCTCAGGTCCTCCACCACGGCAAGCAGCTCGAACCGGCGGCGACAGAACTGATGGAGCGTCCCCTCCGAGAGGAGCTCGACGAGAAGGAGAACGCCCCGACTCCCTGATCCGGCGAAAGGGAATAGCATCCTTAGGGGGGATTGCAGAATCGAAGGGGTAAGGGGAGTGGTCGAGACCGAGGAGTCAACCATGGACGATTCTGCAATCCGATTGGACAGGGAGCCGGTGCTCCGTGAGCCGAGCCTCTATGCAGCCTGGCCGGGCATGGGGAATGTGTCGTTGAACGCCGCGAAATATCTCGTGGAAAAGCTCGAGATGGAGCCTATCGGCTCGATCGAGTCGACGGAATCCTCCGTTGCTGAGGGCATCGTAATCCGAGACCACCTTGTCCTCCCTCTGGAGACCGCGGAGTACCGTTTCTACGCGTTCCAGCATCAGGACGGAGGAAGGGATCTGCTCCTCTTTGTGGCCGACCACCAGCCGCTCCAGCCCCAAGCCGTTGCGCTGGCCCGACTCGTCATGAGGGTGGCCGATCGGTTCGCTGTTCGACGGGTCTATACGAGTGCGGCGCTCATGTGCTCGATTTCCCATATGGAGCACCCTCGGGTCTGGGGGGTTGCCACCCACAGGGAGCTCCTGCCCGAACTGGAAGCGCTGGGGATTCCTCTGCTCCCGGAGGGACACGTGAGCGGACTGAACGGATTGCTCCTAGGCGTGGGAAAGCGGATGGGATTTGAGGGGCTGTGTTTCCTGGGGGAACTGCCCTATTACACCATCGGGATGGACAACCCGAAGTCAAGCCTGGCCGTTCTTGAGAGGCTCTCCAGGCTCTGGAAGATCCGTCTCGACACCTCTGAACTGCGCGAAGAAAGCTTGAAGAAAGAGATCGAGATCGAAGAATTCATCCGCCAGGGTGAGAAGAGCATTCCTTCCGGTACGCGGGAAGAAGAGGAGGGGAAGGGGGCTGGCACCCAACAATACAATTAGAAAAAGGCTTTCTCTTTGTTCAGTCGATCGTTGCTGCCCGGGAAAGATACGGGCCTCAGGTGTGACTGGATCTTCTTACAGATCACCTCCGGCCTCCTTGCACTGAAGGCGTACACACGGCGCTGGTCCGCCTCTCGAACGACGATCTTGACGGCAATTCCCTGGTCGCCCGGGACGTTGTACATGATCGAGCCGTCCGTTCCCTTTCGAATGCCCCATCCCAGATAGTCCCCAAGCTGATACCGGAACACCTCGGCGTTCAGGATATCCGTGTACTTGAACTGCTTCGAGATCATGTAATAGCCGAATTGGATTCCCTTGGCCGACAGGGTGACCCGCAGGGACAGGAAAATGTGCAGAACCCACAAGACGAAGACAAACACCAGGCAGAGCGAGAGGTTGAGGACGTCGTTCGATTCCGCGTCCCAAACCGGGGAGAGCAGGTAGAAGCCGATCATGATGCCGAAAAAACCGTAAACGGTCACCCGCAGCCAGAGGGGCGCCGACAGAGTCTCCTGATACTCGATCTTGCTCAGGCCCTTCGACCGCGCGGAGGACCGGGAACGATGCTTCAGGTCGATGATCTTCGAGGAGGGATCCTTCTTCATGATGCTTTTTGCCTCTCCTTATTACGATACGGCCTTATATCATAAAAATCAAGGCTTTTTAATGGGATAGGCGTTATACAGACTATACGCCGTCGAAGTTGGCCCGGGAGGCGTCCTGGCGGGCCATTTTTCTCTGGGAGATGTTCATGAACCAGGAGGCTATCGAGGCCTTGGATCTCGGTATGGGAAGACGCCGGAGGATGGACCGCCACGAGTAGAATTCCTTGTACATTGAACGGATCCTCTCTTCCAGCTGTTCTGCGGTGAAATGCTCCGGGTGGATTTCTGCGATCACACCGGGCCACCTGCCCATGTTCTTCTCGTCCCGCAGCCTTCCGTCGGCCACGAAACGGTCGTAGATCTTTGTTCCCTTGTGAGGGGAGAAGACGTTGAAGAAGGCTACGTGTACCTTGTTCTTGTTGAGGAAGTCCAGGGTGGCCTGGAAATCCTCCAGCCGATCCGTGTCCCAGCCGAAGATGAGGTTGAAAGAGAAGCTGATGTCCAGGCGCCTCAGGATCTTGACCACTTCTTCCAGGCGGTCCGCAGGGGTCGTGCTCTTGTGCATGCCCTTGAGCGTTTCCGGCCGGATGCTCTCCACGCCCATGTTGATGTGAAGCAACCCGCTTCTCTTTGCGAGTTCCATCAACTCGAGGTCGAGCACGCGGTGGGCGTTCCAGAGGGTCGACCAGCGGATCTTCAAGGGGAGAAGCCTCTCCATGAGCTCCATCGTGTGCGAACGGTTGCCGACAAAGGTGCTGTCCGCGAAGAAGACCTGACGACTCCTGCCGTGCAGGATTTCTTCGATGACCTCGTCCACGGGTCGCATCCGGTATGCCTCCCCCAGGTAGTATCTTTCTGAACAAAATTCGCAACGATACGGGCATCCCCGGGTGGTCTGTACGGCCACGGTTCGAAACCGGGACAGGGTGCTCGGATTGATGAGGTCATGCTTCGGGAAGGGGAGACCCCGAAGGTCGTGAAGCTCGGATGCCTGATACCGCGTCTTGAGCGCCCCCTTCGCAAGGTCCTCCAGGATTTCGGGGACCAGGGTTTCCCCCTCTCCGACGGCGATTGCGTCCGCATGTTCCAGGACCTCGTCACCGTAGAAGGTCGTTTGAGGTCCCCCCATCACGACAGGGATTCCCTTCTCCCGGTAGGCGTCCGCGATTTCGTAGGCCCGGAAGGAATTGAGGATGTGCACAGAAATGAAGACGCCGTCATAAGGGGCCTCGGGATCCCAGTCCTGGACTTGTTCGTCCGTGATGCGGGTCTCGACGCCCTCCGGGATCAGGGCCGCCAGATAGGGAAGGGTGAGAGGGATCAAATCCCGCTTCTTGGATTTGAACAGCCTCTTCTGAAACGGAACGGCGAAATGTGTGGGCTGTATGATGTGAATGCGCATGATCTTTGCTTCGCCAGCGTCCTTTATTCGAGGTTCTGAACTGAAGAAAACTAGTTAGCACAGGCAAAAGGCAAAGACAACCGGGCTAATCGTTCAGGTAGGGTTCCAGGAGTTCCCTCCATTTCGCCCTTGCGCCGATGTGTAGCAAGTTCCCGTAATGCCCCCCGATCGTCCTGCCGATGAAGACCGTCTCCCGGGAAGGCTTGAAGTGCAACATCTTGGAGACGCCGAGGGGCGCCAGTTCTACCACCCTCTCGTGAATCTTGGACGCCCCGAAATCGTAGGGCTCTCCCGGCAGGAAGGGTTCTCGCAATACTTCCAGGTACTGCCGGTAGAAATCTCGATCCGGTGCCTTTCGTCTCGGATCTCTGGACCCTAGACGGAGGAGGGCCTCGTCGATCTGTTCGTAGTCCCCTTCGAGGCCGCATCGTGCGAGGTCTCGGCAAGCCTCCCGAATGTAAGGGGGAACCCGTTTCAGGCAGCCGAAATCGTACAGGATCATGGGGCCCTCCTTCTGGAAGGCGAAGTTGCCGGGATGGGGGTCTGCGTGGAGGAGGCCCTTGCGGAGGATCTGATCGGCAAACAGGTCGAAGAGCAGTTGCCCGAACCGGTCCCGGTCTTCTTGCGTGTAGGGGGGTGCCCAGAGGGCTTCCAGCGGGTCCCCGGGCAGATGCTCCATCGTCAGGACCCTGTACGAGCAATAGGAGGGAAACACGCGCGGAATCCGTATGCGCTCGTCCTGTTTGAAGATGCGTCGAAACTCCCGCAGATTCTCCATCTCCTGATCGTAGTCGAGTTCCTCGTAGAGGCGGTCCCTGATCTCTGCAAATACCCCCTCCAGATCTTTTTTTCGGTACCCCACGATGCTGCCCGTGGACAGGATCGTCTTCAGGTTGCTCAGGTCTCCCGCGATGTTCCGGTCCACGTCCGGGTACTGGACCTTGACAACCACTTCCGTTCCGTTCGAGAGCCTTGCGCGGTGCACCTGCCCGATCGAGGCCGAGGCGTGAGGTTCCGGGTCGAAGTGGGCAAAGAGGGCCTCAGGCTCTTTGCCGAACTCAGAGGTGATCACGGATGCGATCACGTCGTATTCGACGGGGGGGGCCGACTTCTGCAGGGAGGCGAGTACGTCCGCGAACTCCTTGGGAAGGAGGTCGGTCTGGATCGACATGTACTGGCCCACCTTCATCACCGCGCCCTTGAGTTCACCAAGGGTCTGGACGATGCGTTCTGCATTGCGAACGTGTGTCTCCGAGCGGGAGTGATGGGCACTGCCCTCATCGAGGAAGAACTCCCTGAGCCGCTGGCCGGTGTAGCTGGACGAGACCCGTCCGGTCAGCCCGGTGAGCCTGAAGAAGCGTGAGGCCCGGCTCGCAACGAATGGTTTCTTCCTTGCCACCTTCCCCTCCACAGAAAGGGCTTGAGAATCCCCTGCTCTTGCCTTTCGCACCGATTGTACCCCTGATGGTTCCATGGGTATCTGTTCGGGGTGGAGCTTGTCAACCGTTTGTGATTATTCCTCCGATTCGCCGCACAACCCACCGGAATTCTTGACAACACGGAGACAGTGGGCTAGGTTGAGAAAAGAGCTCCTCGAGAACCTCACGGACCGCTCGCCCGCATATTGCACGAAGCCATCCACCGCTATCGCTACGAGGTTTCGTGCAAGATGCGGGCTGGCCGGCCCCTCCTCGAGTCATCACACCGTGTACCCGACAGGAAGGAAAGTGGATCATGTACTACGAGAAGAGTGTTTCCTGGGTTGAAGAGATCGTTTCCGAGCAGAACGCCTGGCGAACACACACCATCAACTTGATCGCCAGCGAGAATGTTCTGAGCCGGCGCGCCCGCGCC
>Ga0180434_10000471_pt1 | contig 58967 bp, 17 predicted proteins | sample SS_ome_7_FD_132453 | JGI IMG/M metagenome (GOLD analysis project Ga0180434, IMG submission 132453) | Hypersaline lake sediment archaeal communities from the Salton Sea, California, USA - SS_1_D_2 metaG | ecosystem: Environmental > Aquatic > Non-marine Saline and Alkaline > Hypersaline >...
AAATGGTGGAGGTGCCGGGACTTGAACCCGGGTCCATGGACTCCGACCGAAGAGTATCTACATGCTTAGTTCACCTTTGTCTTTTCCCGGGAAATCCGGTAAACGGGACACTTCCCGGGAGCAGCCCCTTTATACTGCTTGAGGTTAAGAGGTATTACCTCAAGAGACCTTGCGTGATTGTAGCCCTATTAGTATCCCAAGGCACTTACTAAAGGACTCGCTCCCGCATATGCGGGAACATTTAACGCATCCTCAGCCAAGATTGACTCGGCTTCGGCTACTGGATTGTAGTCTGCGTTTGTGTTTTTGCCAGGTTTTTAAAGAGGCCTCCTGACAACCTCTGCATGCTGCCCTCAGATCACGAGAACATGTCGAGACCTGTCACCCCCCTTATCTTTTTCTGCGCAGTGCCTTGTCGATCTCTCTTTTTGCCTGCTTTTCCTTCAAAACCCTTCGCTTGTCGTACAGTTTTTTCCCTCTTGCAAGGACCAGTTCAACTTTTGCGTAACCGCGCTTAAAATACAATTTCAGCGGAACAAGAGTATACCCCCGCTGGGTCAATTTTACCTTTATCTGTTTTATCTGCGCTTTATGCAGCAGAAGTTTCCGCGGTCTCAAAGGATCATAATCCTCGCGGGAATATTCGTAAGGACTTATGTGCATGTTATGCAGAATGATCTCGTCGCTTTCTACTCTCGCGAAGCTGCCTTTTAAATTGGCCTTTCCGGCCCGCAAGGATTTAACTTCATTGCCCGATAATTGTAACCCGGCTTCATAAGCTTTTTCAATATAATAATCTCTTAAGGCCTGGCGGTTCGTAACGATGGTCTTGTTGTTCTGAGCCATATTTCTACCTTTATTATACTATAACACCAGTCAAAATTTCAACCCCGTGATTATGTCCTGGCAATACTGCACTGTGCTGCAATTGACGACAACGTCAATTTATAGTATAATCCAATCTGCCAATTGTCAACCCTTGATATAATGCGGGCGTGGCGGAACTGGCAGACGCGTATGGTTCAGGTCCATATGGAGGAAACTCCTTGGGGGTTCAAATCCCTTCGCCCGCACCATTTCCTGCAGAATTAAGGATAAATCTTTATAAACCATGCCGCGGGGATTTGGCGCCTCCGGCTCACAGCAGTTTCTTTTGACTTTGCCGTAAAGACGTGGTATATTTGCTTAAAGAATCGGTAGGCCAAAAACCCATTGTTAAAAAAAGGGGGGGGAAGACATGAAAGCAATCGGCAATATCCTGGCAATTATAGGTATATTACTATTTGTCTACACGGTTGTTGGAAGATTTATAGGTGAAAAAACCATCTTCGGTTTTACGCAGGTACCCTTGCTGGACAAAGGATTCACCGCTGTCGGCGTGTTTTCAGGAACAGCATGCATACTGCTTATCGCGGTGATAGCGCTGTTAAAAGCAAAAGAATAATTTCACAGTCATTTTTAATGGATGGATAAAAAAACCGCTGCGCTGGCGCAGCGGTTTTTTTATTTCGCCGATCAGAAATACCTCTAGCCGGCAGCTTCACCATGTGTGACCAACCGGACCTTTCCGGCATCTGCATGTCTCTTCCATCTGCCGCTTATGAGAGTGTCCAGCTCTTTCTGCGCGTTCCGGCATGCTTGAGATTCCTTTAGTAGCTGCGGGGGGAAAACTGCCGGATGTATCGCCAGTTCATTCACGCCATCAGCAAGATTCTCCAGCATGAAATCAAGAATGTCATCATCTATCCGGCCGGAATGAAAATGCCCCAAAAAAGAGTCATTACATTTGATGCCGGCTCGGGACATGACTTTCTCCGCCCCGGAGCTGAATACTTTCAGGCCCGCGTGTCGTAAAAAATCTATTATCGAAAAGCGTTTTCTTATCACGGCCGTATTTTCCAGCGGCAATCTCACATAAGGTATATTGAATTCCGAAGCTAACTTTATCGTGATGTCCAGGATCCCGGGAAACATATGAATATGTTCATGGCTATCCAGATGCGTTACCCTGAACCCTTCCTCTTTTACTCTTTTTACCTGATTGGACAATTCAAGATATACCTGTTCCGGTCTCAGCCTTTTTTGAGCATAAAGCAGCATAAAACCCCAATAATTCCCGGCGAAAGACCCTTTATGTGTAAGAGTTTCTATCGCCGAGGATGGTTTCGTGCAGGGAGTAAATCTTCCCGTAAGCGTAAGATGAACCCCTGCTTCGGGCTTCCCGAGATCATGCAGAATGGTACATGCCTCGCGAAACCTCTCACCGCAGGCTATCAAACTTATTCCCGTGACACCGCCGGAAAGGTAACACTTTTTTACAGCCTTGTTCACTGCGTCAGAAGACCCTGCGTCGTCAATGTTTATGATCAACGATTTCATGCCCCTCTCCGGCGTGAGAGAATTTTTACCTTTAACATATCGGCAAATGTGGCCCAAATGACGGGAAAACGGGCGATATGGGATTTGCCGCCGGAACGCGACTTGAAAACCAGAGGGAACTGCCGTATCCTGCATTGTTTTTTCTTGCCGTGAAGAAAGATCTCAACGTCAACAAAAGGACTGCGAGACACGAATTTTAAGTCTTTTACAAGATCCCTCCTGACTATCTTATAGCCTGAATTCACGTCCTTGATATTAAGACCGAATAACGCCTGCACTATGAAGTTATACACGCTCGAGATGATCCTGCGTTTAACGCTGTCGCCTTTTCTGATCCTGCTGTATCCCGTAACGATATCGGCATTCTCGATCAAAGGGAATGACGCCTTGATATCTTCAATGTTGACCGGCATATCCGAGTCCATGTACAGAATGATATCCTTTGTCGCCCTGGCGAAACCCTCCGCAAAAGCCCCTCCAAACCTGGTATTGTTCTTCAGGCGGAATAATTTTATAGCATTATCCGTTTTTGCCATTCTTTCCACGATATCACCGCTACCGTCACTCGAAGCATCGTCCACTACGACGATTTCGTAATCTCCGGTAAGTTCTCCTGCCAGAGATTTTATGTTCCTGATGGTGTTCATAATATTATCGCGCTCATTGAACATAGGCAGAACAAATGATATGCTTAAAGATCCCTTCATATTCGCTCCTATAAAAATCTCATATTACGCCATGCTCCTGAGCCTCTTGACTCTCTCTTCCACGGGAGGATGTGTTGAAAAAAGGTTGGCAAGAAAGCTCCCGGCTAAAGGCTGAACTATGAACAGATGCGCTGTCTGCGGAGCAACGTTGAATTTGCGCTGTTTGGAAAAACGCGCCAGTTCCTCAAGAGCGCGCGCAAGGCCCCTCGGATCCCCTGCTATCTTCGCTCCTCCGGCATCCGCAGCATATTCTCTTGACCTGGAGATCGCCAGCTGCACCAGAAGCGCCGCAAAAGGCGCAAGTATGCTCACGGCGAGAAGCCCGATAATATTACCCGAATCCCTGCGGTCCCTTGAAAAACCTCCAAAAAATGCCGCCCACCGCGCCATGTATGCGATCATCATTATAGCGCTCGCCAAAGCCGCGGTTACCGTCATGATAAGGGTATCCCGGTTCTTGACATGCGCAAGCTCATGGGAAATAACTCCCTTCAGCTCATCTTCATCAAGAAGATCTACCGCTCCTCTTGTAAGACATAAAGCGGCGTTCTCCGGATTTCTTCCGGTAGCAAAAGCGTTCGGTGCGGCAACCTCTGCCATGCATACCTTGGGACACGGTATCCCCGCGCTGGCGCTTAGGCTCTCTACTGTCTCATACAGGCCGGAATATTCTGCCCGCGGCAGTTCCTTCGCCTTATACATCGCCAGGACTATCCTGTCACTGTACCAATAGCTTACACCGTTAAGGACCATGGCCACCGAAAATGCAATGATCACTCCCCTGGCTCCTCCGAACAGGCTTCCCAGCCACATAAGTATCGCGGTCAGGACAACCAGCAAAAAAGCGGTTTTTGCGTAATTCATTGTCGCTCCTTTCCGAGTTGAACACTGAAAATTATATATAACATCCTTCATTTAAGCAACACGTTTCTTCCAGCTGCAAGCTTCACGCTTGACTTGCCCTATCAAACGATATATACTATTTGGCAAATAAATAATAGGCAATATACGGGCCAAAATAGCAAAAATCGTTTCACCCTTTAAGCTTAGAATGTTTGGTTTTTTAAAAAGAAGAAAAATAAAACGGTTCGGCGAGATCGCTGTAAGTAAGGGGCTTGCATCCGAAAAAGATATTGCCGAAGCCCTGAACATCCAGAAGGAATACGAAGAAATACACAAGATCCATAAAAAAATAGGAACTATCCTGACCGAGAAAGGCGTTCTCGCCCCCAGCGACGTTAAGATGATCCTGGAGGAACAAAAAGGTCAGGTAGGCATCATGGCCTGGTTTGCGGCATTGTTCGGTCTGAGCCGTTGATCGTCCGCTCATCGGTCGTATCCGGAATACGAATAATAAAGGATTTTTATATAAAAAAAGGGGGGGTAGGTCAAATGAGAAAGATAGCCATTTTATTAACGGTAGGTTTTTTTACCCTGGTGACCTTTACCGCGGATTCCCATGCAGGTCCGTGGACGCTTAACAAGGGCAGATTCTGGATGGAAACTTTTACCAGATACATGTATTCCTGCAAATATTTTGACTCAAAGAACAATGAAGGCAGGTGGCCGAATGGCGGATGGTCGGGGATCTACGATGTCGAAGAAAAACTCGAATACGGTGTGACGGATAATTTCAACCTTCTGCTTGGAGTGCCTTATACGTGGGGCTGGTGGAAAGACGGAAACGGCACGAGTAAGAACGAAGGGTTCAAGGAGATAAATCTTGGAGCCAAGTACAAATTTTTACAGAAACCCGTAACCGCCGCCGTCCAGATCAAAGCTTTTTTCCAACCGCGCGGCATAGACAGGAACAAGCAACCTGAACTCAATGAATACGGGGACGCCCTGGAAATACGCGGGCTTATCGGAAAATCCTGGAGTATATTCGACGGTAAACAATTTTATGTTTCCGGCGAAGCGGGATATAAGTGGAGCTCCAAGTGGATATCCACGAACAAATACGCCAACATGATCCCTTTGTTCGCGGAAGCCGGCTTCGCCCCGTTCTCCTGGCTGATGCTTAAGGGTGAAGTAGACTGTATGATATCGCATCCCGGCACCGGGGAGATCAAGGACACCTATACCTGGCGCGCGGGCCCCATCTTGAACCTGGTAGGAGAGGGTTTCACTGCCGTTGAAAGAGGTGAAGATTATCCGGATGTACCTTTCAGTTTGAACGTCGAACTGCAATATGGGCGGACATTCGCAGGTCGGGGGGATCCGGATAACCGCTGGAACGGTAAAGACAGGGTAAGTATGCAGGACGAGTATATCCTCAAGGTCCAGCTGCTGTTCTAATAAATAAGAACTATTTATCATAAAAAAGGAGGCCAAAAGGCCTCCTTTTTTATGTTTCGAAACCGCTTTCACCCGGACAAGCTAACGTCCTCTTTTATCCAGTTCCTCTTGCATCTTGCCCGTGGCTTTTTTAAGCTCCTCGCTTGCATCGGCTCCCTTTAATATCACCATTTGCACGGCGTGGTTTACAAATCTGGTGCTGGAATCCCACGCCAGGACCGGCGGAGGCCCTTTGGCATCCCTTGCCTGCTGCTCCAGGATCTTTTTAAAATCATCATCCATGGGCAGATCTTTCCAGGTTTCCATATTTGGCGGCAAATACGCATCTTCCGTCTCCAATGAAGCCTCGTAAATCCGTATCTGGTTCTGCGGGCGGAATAAAAACTTTATAAATTCCCAGGCTTCCCTCTTCATCCTGGACCTGGAAAATATACCGAGTATCCTTCCGCCGATAAAGGCGGTTCTTTTGCCGGAAGGGCCTTTTGGCAGGAGAGCTATGGCCCACTTACCTTTTACCTCCGGAGCACCCAGTGTAAGGCTTATTATTTTCCAGTTTCCGGATATCGCCATCGGATAATCCCCCGTTCTTATAGCTTGTTCCAGGGGAATCGCGGTTTTTGGCATACCCTCCTTATAGAGCTGGGCAAAGAAATCCAGAGCCCGAACGGCCTCAGGCGTATCAAGGGTGACCTTGGTGTAATCATCATTGTAATAATCTCCTCCCGCCTGCCATAAAAACGGGGAGTATCCGATCCATTCAAGTGAACCCCAGTCAAGCACCATGCCCTTATTCCGGGCCTTCAGGCCCCTGAGCACTTCCATAAGTTCATCCCAGGTCTCCGGCGGAGTTTGTACGATATCCGTCCTGTAATACATGATGTGCTCCGAAAGGTCAAACGGGATACCGAACACCTTATCCCCCAGTTGAGTTGACTGAAGTATACTCGGGAATATCTTTTTTTCGATCGCGGCTACTTCTTCAGGAAACTCTTCCCGCAGATCGACCATGGCTCCGAGCTCTCCGAATTCCATACCCCAGGTAAGGCCCATTGTCCCTATATCGGGGGATACTTCGCCGGCAATGGATGTCAGATACTTGCTGTGGGCATCCCCCCACGAAATAGCCTGGCATAATACCTTAACACCCGTCTCGGCCGTGAACTTTTTGCCTAATTCCATCACGGTCTTGGCCTGCCCCTCTGAGCCCACAAGCCACATCACAAGTTCATCGCTGTTTTTTCCGCCGGCACAACCCGCACAGAAAAACGCAAAAACGACAGCCACCGCTACCGCAAACAATTTCCTGATCACCATTATGAGATCTCTTCTCCGGCTATATTTTCGCGAAAATATCCTGTATTACCAACGCACCCGCGCCTATGGCGATAACGTCTTCTCCGAGACTGGTGGGAAGTATCTTCACTATCTTGACCGATTCTTCATAAGCCCATTTCCTCACAGACCTTCTCACGGCAGAGAAAAATATATCCCCGGCTTTTTCTATGCCCCTGCCTATGATAATCACCTCGGGATTGAAAAGGTTGATCAGAAAAGCGATCTTGGCCCCCAGATAGTTTCCTGCATCTTCCAGGGCCTTCTTAGCCAGCGCATCCCCCTTTCCGGCGGCCTCGATAACGATAGCAAGGTCGATATTTTCCGGGTTCTCTCCGGCCAACTCCAACGCAAGGGATTTCTTTTCCGGGTGTTCGGTAAGATGAGTCCTTATCGTTGACGGTATCCCCAGATCTATCCCCCTGGAACGGAGACAACAGCCGTAATCATAACTTGCCCAGCAATTATCAGGCCCGGTTTCCTCGCCGGGATAAGGCGGGTTCAGGTTCAATTCACCGGCACTCTTGGTGGCGCCATAATAAAGCTCGCCTTTTATAACAAGACCACAGCTCGAATCGGAACACAAAAAGACAAGGTTTTCGGCAGTACTGCCCGCGCCTATGCCCGACCATCTTTCTCCGAAAGCCGCCAGTGTGGCGTCATGTTCAATGATAGCGGGGACATTGAACGTGCTTTCCAGCCGGTCCAGCAAATTCGCATAACTGATGATCTGCTCGTTCTCGACAGCGTACCTTACCATGGCCCGATACCTGTCAATCACGCCCCATATGCCCACACCTATGCCCTTTATATCCGAAGAGGGGACTCCGGACTTCTTCACAAGAGTTCCCGTCAGATCAAGGACCTTATCCGTCAGTTTCTCGAAGGAGTCTTCTTCTTTTTTTATCTTTTCTTTCGCAAGCACTTTCCCTGACAGGTCCATGATCACTCCGATGACGGCCGCGTCAATAGTGAGTTGCGGGGCCCCGAGATCTATCCCTATGCTGTAACCATACTGACGGTTTAATTTCAGAAGTTCCGGCCTTCGCCCCCCTGTGGATATATCCAATCCCGTCTCGAAAACGATCTTATTCTTGGTGTATTTACTGACATAATTGGACACTGTGACAATGTTAAGATCGGTCACCTTCGAGATATCCGCCCGGGATACTTCCCCGCCTCTCCGTATCGAGTCAAGTATGCTCAAATTCCTGCGCTCTTTCTCCGACAACCTGTTCTCTTTTACCGTAAGGTCCCTCATAACAAGCGCTCCTTTACATAAAAGACACTGCTTATCGCACCGCCGATATTATCTCCTGACCGGTTTGGCATACCACTTTTTTATGACCTGCTCGGCCGGTTTATTTTGGGGGGTGAAACCACGATTAAATTTTCCGCCCATCTTCACATTTGTACCCCAATACCACCAGTAAAGTCCGTAAAACCATTTCTTGTCCCAGAACGTCTCCAAAAGAGCTTTGTAATAATCTTCCTGCAGCTTGAGATTTACCTCGCTGTTCGGAATATGTTCCCATGGACGTATAGCCGCTCCATCTGCTGAATTGCACCCGCTTTCCGGGAAAATAATAGGTTTTTCGACCTGGCTCTGGAATTCCTCTATTTCGGGCAACCATTTGCTCCACCCCTCCAGAAGCTCATCATACGTGGGCTTCATCTTTTCCGTCAGGGGAAAATAAGCATTGATGCCTACATAATCCAGCTGGTCCCAGAAGCGTATATCCATGTATCTGTCCCAGTGAGCGGCGTACGTCAGCAGCCCGCGATACCTGCTTCTGACCTTCTTTATGAGGTCCCTCCAGAGATATCCTTTTACTGTTGCAGTAGTTGACAGTTCTGTACCGACACAGATCATCTCCACTTTTTCCTTTTTCGCCATATCGACATAATGCATAACATACTTCGTGTATCTGCGGAACCATTCGTCCCATTCCGCTTCCCTCATGCACCCGATCTCTCCTCTCCAGCTTCCGTCCGATTTGTCAAGAAGATCGAGATGCAGTTTTAACATGACCTTCATGCGCAGTTCATGCGCTTTTCTTATGGCATGGATAACCGCTTCGTCGGAAGGCGTCTTGCTGGTCCTCTGTATGTCTCCGGACCAGGGGGTCGTCTGATACCATGTTACGAGTATGCCGACATGGTCAGTTCCCGTGCTACTGACTTTCTTCAGGGACTCGTCAGAAAAGGAACCAAGATATCCTTCTTCCGACCACGTAACATACCCTATGCCTTTCTGAAATCCCCTGGCTTCGCGCGCCGGCCTTAAGATCTTTACTCCGAAAATCACGGCGATGACCAGCACTGCCACCAGCCACGGCATCATCCTGCCCGGGATCATCTTCTTTATTCCTCTCTTGGCGGTTCCTTTTTTTTGGCTGCTTTCTTTTTCCATGGTCTTTCCTTTCGTTTAATGAACACACCACTCAGCAAGTCCGGCAAAGTCAAGCAATAAGCGCGAGTTAAAATAACATTTAATAAGTTCTGATTAAAGAAACAAAAAAAATTCAGCTTTCGGGTGTCGGGAGCCGAAATATTACCATCCGCGCCCGGCACCCGAAAGCAAATACCCGGTCTTTACCTGCCGACCCTGACATTATCAATATATATGGGTCCGGAATATTTTGGTTTCCGGTTAGACTCTATTCGTATCGCTATCTTTCGAACATCCTCCGCAAATTTCTCATCCGGAACGACCCTCTTCCAGTCGTAACTGCCGGGTTCGATATTTGCGGTGATGGTGACCCACTCCCCGGGTATAAGCGGCGCGCTACGGCTCATTTCAACGAACTTCCAGTTATTCCCCACGGTCAATATCAACTTCGCTTTAAGCCCTATAGGGGCATCTTCCGGAAGATATATATCCGCCCTCACTACCCGGTAAGAGCTCAAGACCAGATATTGCTGTATCTCGACCAATGCCGCCGACCAGAGTCCGCCCGGAAAATCCGTCGTGACTTTCATGCTGGCGTCCCCGTGAGAGGCTACTTCCCTGGAAAGCTCGGCACCCTTGGCCACATAATCGGTCTTATCAAGAGCCCACATCGGAATTTCCCAACCGTTCAGATCAGACGTCTCGAAATCGTAATAGGTCCTCTCTTCGGTTATGGGTGCAGTGGAAGGCACGGGCATTTCTTTCTCCTGCGGTTTATCCTTTGTTTTTGCGTCGATCGCTTTAACTTCTCCCGTGGGACCTTCTTCCCGCCTGCCGCAACCATTAAGGCTAAGTGTAATAACACAAAGACCTGCCACGACCGCCCCCAAGGCGCTTATGCGGAGATATCTCATCCTTCTTCCTTTCTTTTTTTAGGTTACATGCTTCGGGTCTTACTTTATAACTCTTATATTGTCGATATAAATAGGACCGGTATACGCGGGCCTGTTGTTTGACTCCACCCTTATATCGAGCTTTCTTACATCCTGGCGAAACGCATCATCGACCTGTACCCTCCTCCAGTCAATGCTGCCGGGCTTCAGGTCGGCTGTCAGCGTTACCCATTCGCCGGGTTTCAGAGCATAAGATTTGCTCTGCTCGACCCACTTCCAGCTGTCCCCGACCGTCAATATCATCTTACCTTTCAATCCCAGCGGGGCATCCTTCGGAAGATAGATATCACACGCTATCTTGCTGTAATCGGTCCAGTCAAAATACTGCATGATCTCTATTATAGCGCCTGTCCATCGTCCCCCGGGAAACTCTACATCCATCTCCAGGCTGCTTCTGCCCTGCGAGGCATACTTGTCAGAGGGGTTGATCTCTTTCTGCACGTGATCCGGTTTTTCATACGCCCAGTCCGGGATCTCCCATCCCTGCAGCCCGTTTTCAAAACTGAAAATAACGGTTTCCTCTTCAGCGTGTATAACCGCTCCAACGAAGAAGAGACCCATCACCACGAGCGCCAATAGAACTTTCTTCATCTTACGACCTCCTTTTTGCTATTATTCACTGACTTTTAACCAATTTTTGATCACTTCCTCAGCTTTTTTCCCTTTCACGGTAAATCCCAGCGGGCTCCACCTTTCCTGGGGGAAATACTGCCAGATATAATATCCTTTGAACCATGGCCGTTTGCTCAGGACCGTGAACATGGCCTCAAGGCAATCAGCCTGTTCCTGCTGGTCCTCTTGCTTGGATACGGCCACCCAGGGTTGACGGCCCGCGCCGTCGGCGGACGGGTATCCTATCTCGGTAAGAAGGACACCCTTTTCCGTTAATCCTTTTTCGTTAAGCCACTTCTCTATTTCATCGGCGTGTGTTTCCCAGGCATTCTTAAGTTCTTCCGGGGAAGGATTGTCGTTCCCCGCCAGCGGAAAATAGGCATCGATCCCGATGAAATCCATCTTATCCCAGAACGGCACTTCCTTGTACTCCGTCCAGTTCGCCGAATACGTCAAGAGGCCTTTATAGACTTCTCTGACCTTATCGATGACCCGGTTCCACCTGTCGGTCCACGCTTCAAAAGTGGTTCCTTCAAGTTCTGTTCCCACGGAAAAAAGTTCCGCGCCGTTTTCCTGAGCGAACCGGGCGTACTTGATCACGAACTCCTCATAACTGTCGAACCATTCTTCGGAGGGAAGTATGTTGATACGCGCTTCGTCCGTCCTGGGATCGACATGGGGTTTTATCATGACACGCAGGCCCAGTTTGTGGCAGGACTGAACGGCATGCTTAAGCGCGTCCATGGTAGGCGTATCACCGCCGGGTTTGTCGTTGATATAGATCACCTTGGAATCGATCTTCTCCTGATAAGCAGGGACCATGATAGACACCGTATCAAATCCTATCTTTTTGATATGCACAAGGGTCAGATCGGACGCCGGGAAGGACAGTTCATCCGCCATCCATGATGTATAGACGACGCCCTTTTGGAACTCTTTTTCGCCTATCGGGATCACCGGAGCGGCTTGTTCTTCCATAAGTTTCTCCGTTTCTTTTTTCTTTGTTTCATCTCCCCCCCTGCTGAGATAACCTTCCTTCGTCAGGGACGCATGCGGATTTTGACTCTCCGGGCCGTATATCTCGGCCTCCCATATGGAAATACCCCAATCCTTGTTGGCTCTTCCTGTTCCCAGCACCTTCACATAACGGCATCTTACGGGGGTGAAGACGGCTTCCGTAACTCCGCCTAGCGCGTTTTTCTCGCGATAAACCCCTTTCCAGGCGTCAGCATCATTTGAAACCAGTATCTCATAATCGGTAGCATACGCTCTTTCCCACCTGATGATGACATCGCTCACCACGCTGCCCTCTCCAAGGTCAAAATAGATCCATTGATCGCCCGGATTATAATCGCTGGACCAGCGCGTGAGCATATCCCCGTCAACAGGCGCCATGGGATCCGGTTCGGGGGCCCAATCGGGGGTCTCATCGAAGCTGGATGCCCTGGCATCCACGGCCTTGAGGTAGACCAGCGGATCGCCGGACGGGACCTCGACCGTCTCGATCAAAAGAGCCGTATCGCTCGCCGGCTTTGCGGTCTCGTATTTTACTTCCGAAACGGGCTCTTCTTTCGTCCCGCAGCCGGATAATGGATACGCCAAAAGTAACAGTAGAACGGACAAAACAGTCGCTCTCTTCATGGTTTCCTTTCTTCAACCCTTCAAGCCCGTCATCGCTATGCCTTTTATTATATACTTCTGGAACAATAAGTACACGACAAGCATCGGCAATGTCGCGATCACCGCTCCGGCCATGACCATGCCGAAGTTCGCGCCGAACTGGCCGGTAAGAACGGCAAGCGCCAGCGGGATCGTCCGCATATTGCTCGTGTGGATAATGACCAGGGGCCATACAAAATTGTTCCACTGCTGCAAAAAAGTGAATATTGCCAGTGTCGCGATGACCGGCTTTATCAGGGGTAATATAACCTTGCGGTATATCATAAATTCACTGCACCCGTCTATCCTTGCCGCATCAATAAGATCATCCGGAATGCTGTAGATATACTGACGGTTAAGAAATATCCCGAACGCGCACCATGCCATGGCCGGTATGATAAGACCACTGTACGTGTTCAGCCAGCCGAGCTTTTTTACAATAACGAATCCGGGGATTATGTTGACCTGCCATGGTATCATGAGTGACCCGAGAAATATGAAAAACAGCTTATCCCTTCCCCAGAATTTATGCTTGGCAAAGGCATAGCCCGCAAGGGACGTCGCAAAGACATTAAAAAGGGTGATGGAACCCGCGACAAAGAGACTATTGAACAGATACCTGACCATCGGTACCATGTGAAAAAGATCCTTGTACGGTTCCAGGGTGGGGTTGTGAACGATAAAACTCGGAGGATAGGATTGTATTTCCTCCAGGGGTTTGATGGATGTCACGAACATCCACACGTAAGGCACGGCCATGGTAACGGCGCCGGCGATCAGAAAGATATATATGAACGTCTTGACCGTAAATGAATCTCTTCTGATATCTGCATCCCGTCTGACCATGACCCGCGCAAGCTCCTTCCAGTATTACATATCGCGTTTTTAGTATTCCACGTGTGCCCTCATAAGGCGCCTGTTGATCATTGGAAGCATAAATATGCACAGAAATATTATATACGCCAGCGCCGAAGCGTATCCCATCTGAAACTTCTGAAAACCTTTATCGTAAAGGTACGCGACGATCGTAAGGCCGCTGTTCAAAACGCCGCCTATGTCGCCATGTCCGCTCGTCATGATATACACCTGTTCGAAGACCTGAAAGCTGAAAATGAAACTCATCATGGTCACGAAAACAATGGTCGGTTTCAGCAGCGGCAGCGTCACGTTAAAAAATTTTCTCCAGAAACCCGCCCCGTCTATCTCGGCCGCCTCGTACATCATGTGCGGGATCGTCTGAAGGCCGGCCAAAAAAAGGATCACGTTATACCCAAGTCCGGCCCAGATGGACATTATCATTATGGCAGGCAAGATCCATGTAGGGCTCGCTAACCAGTCAATAGGCTGGAAACCCAGCTTAATGACCATGTAATTCAATAGACCGTATTTTCCTCCCGCGTACAGCCATTTCCATATAACCGACACGGCAACTATCGCGGTAACTGTCGGCAGGAAGAATATCGATTTAAAGAAATTCTTGAATTTTATCTTCTGATCTATGGCGACGGCGAGAAGAAGTGAAATACAAATACCGACCGGGACCACCCCTATAACATATATGACCGTATTGGTGATCGCTTTCCAGAACAGGGGATCATTAAAAAGTATGTTTTTATAGTTGGCCAGACCAACGAACCGCGGCGAATGCACAACGTCGTATCGGGTAAAAGACCAGAAGAAGGATATGAAAACCGGTGCCAGCTGAAATATGAAGAATAATATAGCCGGTAAGGCTATGAAGAGATACGAAACCTTTTGTTTGTTAATTTTCTGTAAAAAGGATTCTTTTTCCATTAACCGTCCTTGGTTTTCCGGATATTCGAACAGGAAGAAAGGCGAACTTATTTTACAAAAATTCGCTTACCCTGTCAACTTATCATATTATAAAGACCTTATAAAAGGTTTAAACGCATGCCGATATAACTTACATTTATATAGGTGTATATATTTATATAGAATGAAAAGGGCAGGCTATTCACCTACCCTTTTTATTTTTATATACTTACGTAAAGCGCGGTTGCACCGCGCGGCGGCATATCGTTAGACGGACCACATGACCTTCCGTCTCTGGTAAAGCTGGTCAGTCGCGTCAAAAGGCCTGATCGGCATCTTAAGAAGAAGATTGTTCACCAGAAAGAGCAGCCAGCCGAAAGTATCTTCCTTAAAAGCGGCAGGAAGCTTGTTTCTCGCGTCGCCCATCTCGTCATGTGAAAGCATGTAATACAGATATTCCCTCGGGATCACCTGTCCGGTCAGCTGTGTCATAAGCTTCTGCAGGTCATCCGCCGCGTTCCCTTCGCCCTTCGTCTTTATCTGTTCAGGGGTAACGGCTGCCAGAAGAAGAGCTGTTCCCTCGACTTCCCTGTTGAAATACCATCCCTTGCCTTCCAGCTCTTCCGCCTTGTCGATATCCGGGATGGCAAGCACTCTTACTGTTCCTTTTTTCCCGAACAGAAAATCCTGAATCTTGGCGTTATTTCTGTCGGCTTCCCTAATGTTAGACTCGGTCGCCACCAGAATGCCCACGGCTCCTTCATTGATCGATTTGCCAGCAGCTTCCTCAAGCCCCATGCGCGCGCTGTACGTGGTGATCCTTATCCTGTCGCTTATGAATTTCTGCAGCTGCTCCTGTTCCCACTTGGCGGACCCGGGCGTATTCTTGCCGCCCGGAACGAACATCTCCTGGGGCAGGATCAGGTCGATCTGCGCCGCTTTAATGGTATCTATATGCTTCCTGACCATATCATAAGTCGCATAAACTATATTTTCCGCTCTGGTATTCTCGAAATCGATCTTGACCCGGGCGGGCTGGTCGCTTAACCTGACTATTCTATAATCGGGATAATCCGCTTTAAATGTATAGCTCTGGCCCTCATCCAACGGGGGTATTTCTTCAACGGGCGAGGTAATCTTAACTTTGCCGCTCTGCACAATAAGCGTGTGCTCCTGTTTCATATCCCGCATTTCCCTGACACCGATGATGTCGAGCCGAACGTAGGTATCGGGGACCATATCATTCTCATAGTCCGCATAGACGATTCCCTCTGTCCATTCATGTTCGTCTGTCCCCGGCACTTTATCGCCCGTAGCCACGGGAACCTCCTGGGTCTTGGCGACCGGCGTGAACGTATCAATGACCTGCGACGGTTCATCCGCAATGATCTTATAACTTGCAACAGTCGCGGGTATGATAAGCATCTCTCCGCCGGGAGAGGCCTTCGGTATATCGTAAGTCTTCTCGCCGATAATAACCCTGGCTTTACCCTTCACCGTGACCAGGGTATGAAAACTGGTAGATTCAGGAACCTTCAGCTCGCGCCCTTTCTCGAGCGTTATCCTGTGTACCTCCAGACCCTTCCTTTCGAACATGCCCGGAAGGCGTTCTACCCCTTCGGCGATGATCTCCGGTTCGGATTCTCTTACGACCGCGGGGTTCATTTCGCCTACCCTGTCAATGTCCAGTTTCTTCTGCGCGCCGGGTCTCTGGTATCCGGGAAAATAATATCTCACCGGGTATGTTGCTCCGTCTTCGAGAGACTGCGTCGGGCCGGCTATCTGCGGTTCCACGACCTCTATCCCTGCCGTCAAAGCGTGTAAGGTCCCCGCCGGCACAGGAACAACGTCTCCGACTTTGACTGCGCGGTAGTTATAAAAGCTTTCAAGCTGACCGCGCGCGCTATACAGTTGCCCAAGCGCTTCCTTGATATCGTGTTCTTTCCCCATGACACGCTGTGCCGCTACGACCACATTCCTGGTCTCCCCGAGCAGATCTTTATAACCGCGCGTCTCAAGCAGATCAATAAGTTTGTTAAGTTTCTCGCCGTAATTCTCAAGAGCCTTGCCGTATTCCTTTGTTACGTCCCTGCCGTATTTATCGACGGCTTTCTGGCTAAAGCCCACTATGATCGAAGGTGTTTTTCCCGCCAGGGACTTGTCAATACCCGTCACTATCCAGAGTTCGTTCTTGGCATCATGGAACTGCAGTGATAGCCTGTCTTTCGGTGTCAATATCTTCACCAAGGGAAGTCTTTCCCCGAAATTCCTCGTTACCGCCTCACCCAGTATTTCCTCCGGCGCGTACTGCATCAGTTCAGCCATCGGGACAGCATCTTCGCCCACTTTGGCGACCGAACTTTTCTCGCCGATCTCGGCGCCGTACCAGTATTCACCGATACCGTTAACACCCCAGACTTTGGGCTGTTTATAGGGCAGAACGCCCACGGGTTCCCTTCTCTGCAGTATAGCATAGAGAACCCTGTCAGCCGGTGTATCCTTGGGCGGCATCGTCCTGACCGTATAGATGCCGGGCGTCAACGCACGCTCAACGGTCTTATGTGCCCTGGCGGCCCAGACTTCATCAGCCAACACAGGAATAATGTCTTCCACGCCAACCGCTACGATCTCTTCGGCGCGTTCCTGCCCGGCGGCCATGGCATAGTTCCTGAATTCGGGAGCATTCCCGGAAGGCCTGAGATGCGAGATCTCGCCGTTTCTGAAAGTCACCTGCACGCCGTCAAGGATGTTCACGGACTTTACTTCGGCAAATCCCGCCTCGGAGGTGAACACTTCCCCGAGTTTTTCCTTGACGCGATACCATTCTTTCAGATCCGGATCATCTTTTTTGTACAGGTCGTCGATCTTTACTTTTTCGGTCTCGAAGGTGAGGACCTTCTCACCGTTTATTTCCTTTTCTATGCGCCTTTCTGCTGTTCCTTCATCAAAATCAATAGCGACTACCTTGTCGTCGTTCAGTTTCGGCGCCAGTGCCGGCACTATCGCCCTCATCGTGGCGAGCGCGGTAGCCCTGTCCGTCTTGAAACGCTCTTGGAACTTGTCGTACACGCTTGCGTAATTGTAAATATGGGGGATCTCCGTGTCGATAAGTTCAGACATCTTCATGGGGCCTTTTTTGCCCAGGATTTTGCCCGGGTTTTTGGACAGGTATATCGCGGAAACCAGGGGCAATACGGCATCCCTGGTGGCAAATCTTGTCAGCTCCCCGCCTCCCGGGATAGCGAACGTGCTGCCGAGCAAAAATCCTCCGTTGGCTTCCCAGCCCAAAGCTTTGGCATCCGGGTTCACGGCAAGTTCATCGTTCATGGCCTTAATAACGTGCGGCGATCCGATCTTTGTCAGGACCACTTTTATTCCCATTTTCCTAAGCTCTTCGACAACGCCCTTGTTGCTGCTTACGGGAATAGCGGCAAAAGTCGGCCTTAGCAGTTTGGCGACCAGAAGCCCCAGTTTATCGCCTGTAAGGAAGTTTCCGTTTTCATCTGCTAAGCCCGGCCTATCCTTGTCGCCATCAGTAAAGGTAACTGCAAAAGGCCTTTTTGTAATCATTTGTATTGTCCATTCCCTCTCGCTGGTAAGCTCTTCTGAAAGCGTCACTGGATTGGAATACTTTTCCAATATATCTTTCAAAGTCGGAGTGATCTTCTCCGTATCTATAGCTATGAACTTCTCGCTCTTTCCCACAGCGATCACCTTGGCGCCCAAGCGTTCGTAGATCTTTTTCAATATGTCATTTCCGACCGCCGAATGTTCATAAAGAACGACCTCAACGCCTGCAAGAGCATCCTTGGGAAAAGCATTCAGATACCTATTAACGTACTGCTCTTCCGTTTCACTTTGATTGGCCGTAAGGTCATACTCTGGAGAGGACTTGAACATGCCTTTTTCGTCAAAAAGGGATTCCTCCCATGATCTTGCGTATTCTTCTTTTCTCACACCGGCAACACCCTCAAGAATGGTCCGCTCATCAAGCCCCTTAAGAACTTCCTCACCGGACTTCTTATAGAACTTAACGCCGTTCATGTTAAAAGGAATATGACTGCCGGTAACCATGATGCTGATACTGCCTTTTGTCCTTCCTCTCAAGGCCGCGGTCGGACTCGGGATAAATCCGCAAAAATCAAGCTTAAGCTCGTACCCACCGGTTTTTCCTTCATCCTCTACCGCCTTCGCGACCGCGTTCATGATCCTGGGGGTACTTGATCTTAGATCGCCGGCTATAGAGATGGTATCCTTTTTTTCCAGTAAGCCCCGGTCAATGAGGGACCTGATAAAGCCTCTCGCATTGATATAACACTCCATATCGGTCATGTTCTCAACCGTGTCCCTGAGGCCGCTGGTGCCGAAACTTAGTTGCTCGAACTTTTTGGTCTTTTCCTTTATCCTGTTTAGCTTGGCCAACTCTTCCGTCCTTCTTCTTTCAAGTTCCTCCATACTTACGCCGAACATCTCATTATACGCGTCCTCAAAGGAAATGTCATTACCGAAAATCGGCACGTTATATGTGTTTTTCTTATCTCTCAGATCCGTATTTTCAGCGACTTCCATATCGATCTTTCCCTTGCTCGTCAAAACAGATATGTGCCGCATGCCGTAAGTCTTGGTTTCTCCGTCCTCGATCTTTTCTATGGTCTTCAGAGTAAGATCATTCACGCCCAGCGAATTATAAATGCCGCATTTTTTCTCCAGCACGGTATTGCCCAGACGCGCGCTCCTGACGGCAAAAGCATCGGTTATCTTGACATTATCAAGCTCCGAATCCATGATAACGCTTCCTGTTATCGTCCCTTTTCCGGTGATCTTGCTGTTCACGATAACGGAATCCTTTACTTTGACGTCGGGACTTATCTCGGAATCGACGATAATATTGCCGTTCTCGTCCCTTACGCCCGGGATGTTCGCGACTTTCCTGGCGATAACGCCGCGGGCTCCTTTATCGTTAAGAGCGAGATACTTCTCCCTCATGGCGCTGTGCTGGCCTATATCGGCCCAGTACACATTACCGCCGAGATCCAATATCTTCAGGTTGAGATCCCTTCCATGCTTTTCCCTAAATATTTTCTTTATATTCTGGACTTTCCCGAAAAAGCCGGAAACCATGTCCACAAGCTTCTGGAGTCCCTTATCCGCCTTGACGGCAGCATCCCACTTGGCGGGATCATCCTCCATTGCAAGTGCCATAAGAAAATAGGGATCAAAGTCGAAATAAATGCCTTCCTTCTCTATCTCTTCCGCGAAAACTTCCGAAGCTATGTCCAGCACATCATAAGAGACAGCCACTGGACCAAGGCTTATGCCGACATAATCCAGATCTATGCCGAATTCGCCCATTTTGGCTTTTAAATCTTTGCGAAGGGCGTCTGCTCCATTTTTATTCCTTGATACCTGGGCCAGCATATTGCCATCTTCGTCAAAAATGACCCAATCTTTTTCTACTGCCTGCGGATCGGTAATATCATCTAGTTTTAAAACAGAAATGACTTTCATGACATCTTGCTGTGCGAGAGACTCGCCTTCCCCGGGCCCTCTCGTTAAGTCTATAGACGCTATCTCTGTCTCATCTCCCCACTTGTCCAGGACGCCCCTGAACCCTCTTTTTTCGAGATACTGGACGACGGGGGTAAAATACAGCAGCGCCTCTTCAATGGCCGCTAAAGACCCTTCCCTGCCTTTGATCTCCATAGTTGCCGGAGTAACGGAAATAGCGGGTTTACGGTCGCCTTCCGCCTGCGTAATGGGTGACATCCTTTCGCCTCGTCCGAAAAGCATGCCTATCATGGTAACGTAATCCTTATACGGGATACCGGCTTTATCGGCCGCTTTCTTGATATGCCGGTAGGCAAGCAGTGTCCCGAGAAAATTACCTTCTCTGGTCTTGTCGCCGATCTTCTCCTGCAGTGAAAGGACAAGCGAACTTCCGTCCGGGTTAAAAACGTTGGAGCTTGTCCGGTCAAGCCTTTCCTGCCAGTTCTCCTGGTCCACTTCACTGCCGGAAACGACAACGGCTATCTTGACCTTTTCTCCCGCGCTGGTGGCAAATCCTATGTTGTCAAGCACTTCCCGTGCGCCGGGTGTTTCGGAGATTATTCTATCTTCTTCCACTTTCAGCTTCTCCTCGGCTCTTTTTCTTTCAACCTTGGCAAGTTCCTTGCGAATATCATCCAGGTCATCGCCTTTCATGGCCCCGATGACGGCTTCTTCATCAGCCTGTTCCCCCTGGCTTACAAAAAGTATATGATAAAGCTCATGTAATGCCAAGCGTTTTATTTGCTCTTTTGTCAGGGCGTTATAACCGTCCAGGGACATGTACATGCTGGCGCCTTCCAGTCTGTGAGAGGGCCCGCGACCCGGGTGGACTTCTATGTCCAGAGGTATTGTTTCGCCATAAGCGGGACTTTCATTGTATGCTTCAATGGCCTCCTTGAAACCTTCGAGCGCGAATACCTTGATCGGGTATTTCTCGCCTTCGATCTCAAGTGTAACGGTTTCTTGAGGGCTCTCAACAGAGCTGAACAGATCTTCGATCACCTTATTGACACCCTTGTGCTGAGCGGGCGTAAGAGGCGCGTACCCCCGGTAAGTTCTCAACGCTTCCGTTCCCGGCGTAGTCCTTTCTGCTATGACCACGCCCTTGAATATCCCCCTGAATTCCTCGCTTATGGTACCCAGGGCATCTTCGGTCAATACGACTTCGGGGACGCGGAGCCCCTTTGCCGGTTCTATGCCTTCTTCTTTCGCGGCTTCTTCGTATTTCTTCAGGTACACTCCGAGAAGCAGCGGCCAGTTCTCCACTGCTTTGGCCCATACTTCCGGAGCCGCATTCTGCTTTACCTTCACAAGCCATCCCCTTACAAGGGCGCTGACCATTTCCCGATACGATTCCTCGGTAACTTCAAGAAGCGTCCTGCCTTCAATCGGTCCGATCGTATCCGAAAGGGTCTTCAGGTCTTCGGTCTTCTCGAGATAGAGCGGCACAGTGTAGGCCACGCGGAGCAAGGGAGAAAGCATATCGGCTTTGGGCCGGGCGATCGCTTCACGCGACGTCGTTATTTCCGGGCCGGGCATGACGGCGCTTTCGGTGATTATATCCTCCAGAGAGGTCCTCTGGTTGGTCAATACCTTTATATAAGGGGTCTCGACGTCCTTGGTTATCTTGGGGGTGACCACTACGTAAGAAACGCCTTTTTTCTCAAGGATATCCTTTATGCCCCTCGTATGAAAGCCTCCGGCGATCAGCACGCACCTGTTCTTTCCTTCCCTGTCCATCTGATCGAGGGTATTATCGATAAGGGCGTTATCCCTCTTCATGGCTATTTCGTAGAAATCGACCATATTGGGGAGGTTTTCGCTGATCTGCGCGGGCACGCCGTCAATGGCGTAGTTCAGGCTGTATTTGTCGCATAATTTTTCCAAAAAGGCCAATACATCCCCGAGCGAGAATTCCTTCGAGTAGGTTTTAAAAAGATCGTAATCCTCGTTCGTCAGCTCGATGTTCACAAGGTCCACGTACATATCGAGCATGGAGGCGTATTTGTCCAGTTTCTCCTGGACCTCGTCCCCGAAAAGTTTTTCCTTGAGCCGTGCCTCGACGGTATCGATCTCCCTGAACAGGCTCTCGTTATCTATGCCGTCATAGAGTTTTGTGTAGATATAGTAATAGAACAGGTTCGGATATTCCTGCATCATGGGAATATCATGTTCTTTCGCCAGTTCCCTGAGATAAAAATAGAATTCCACCGCTTTTATATGGCCTTTCTTGAACCTTATACTCTGGGTCACCAGTTCCGTCATTTCCTCCTTGGACAACTTCTTGCCAAGGGCATCGATGTATTCGCTCCGCTCCTGGTCCACTATGTCAAAATCGATCTTTTTCTCATACTCAAGTGTCTGGATCAGCTTCTCGAAATTGGGGTAATCCTTCAGGTTGACCCTGTTCTTCGAGGCGGTTCTGTTAAGATAATCGGCGTAATCACTTAATTCCAGTTCCTTGTCATCAAACGCTTTTATCCTGGAATCCAGTTCCTTTAATTTGGGAGGATAAACTATTGATTTTAAACGATCGGCTATCGTGCGCGTGTTGATAAAATATTTCTCCATCATATCCTTATAAGGATATACTTCCGTAAAGGCTTTCAGGTTCTTCACGTAATAGTCCCGTGTCTCAGCGCCAAAAATGGTGCCTTTATAGTCTGAAATGATCGAAAAGAACTCGGCGCCGGTGATCTCGCCTTTTTTCATGAAATAAGTAGCGACTTCCTTGCGTATCTCCGAATCAGGAAAAGCTCTGAACCACGCGGTATCGATGATCCCCTCTGAACCCTCTACGGATATGATATTGATCCCGCATTCCTTCGTCAGCTGTGCCAGCATCCTGTTTATATTGGATTGGGCTTCGTAATTACAGTGAGCGTCCTGTATGTGCACGACCGTCCTGCCGGAATCACCGGAATATTTACTTTTTATGGTACCGCAGTCGATAGCGATACCTATATCATCGACGGATAAAGCTGACCGGGGATCCGCAAAATCGGACGGTTTGACATTCTTCTCCGTGACGGCAAAACTTATGTTGTAGAACGAGAATGTAAATACCAGAAAAAGGTTCACTATCCTGAAGAACAGGGATTTTTTGAATCCATCACCTATCATGATCTTCTCCTTTACAGATATAGAGCACGCTGCGTTACCGCACTCAAAATCTTACTTTTTACAAATTTACACTAGTGATATTAGTATATAACACACCATAGGAAAAGTCAACTGGACACATACTAACTATTTTATACCTTAACATTACGTCTGCGTTCTGTTTTTTTATCATAAGTTGTTTAATGAACTGGACTTACGTATTATCATTTTATGCTTTGACCAGAATCTCTTTCAGGAACCGGTCATAATACTTCTTTATTTCATTCTCAAGATTGATCGCCCTGGCTTCCGGAAGATATGTATAGTAACCTTCCTTGTCCTTCTGGAGACCGGGTGTGTTGTATTCCCTCGAAATGAGAAGATTTACGAATATTTCGTACTGACTGATGCTGCTATGAGCGCCTGGGGCCATCTCTAGCTGTAAAATACCCAGATCCCCGGCTATTTCATCATATTCCAGGCCGTCAGTCAGGCACCTGAAACCGGTATTGGTCTTCGTTGCTCCTTCATAGCGGTCCTCTGCCATCAGGTAAAGCCCGCTTGTACGGTACCCTTCATCGACCCGGTCCAGTATGACCACATCTTCCCCTGAGACCACCCCGCCGTCCAGCATCCAAAGATCCATTATCCTTGTCTTAAAATCCTCTTTTTCCTGATCCGTCATATCCTCTTCCGGAGCTACTATAAAGAACTTATCATGATAAGCATCTATCAACCGGCTGACGTTTTGCAGCTTACGCCTCTTTTGTATCTCGAGTCCCGGCGGTACAACTGCCAGGTCTTTATTCTGAATGATCTGGCGCCCGTCGGCATAATGCACCAGATAATACCTATCAAGATTCTGAACGGCCTTTTCGAGATATTCCGCCGGGCCGGTTCCCGTTATTTTCCGGGCGTAGAAGGAGTTGAAAGCATTTTCCACCCTCATCTGGTGCAAGCTCTTCTCGCTCAGGCGGTATGATCTGCTGTACGGCTGGACCTTAAGAAGTATCCTCATAATATCCTTCAACGCATTGATGTCCTTTACGGCTTTTACGCTTTCTTCGGTAAGTTCGCCTATTTCAGGATTGGTGAGACGTATGATATCCCTTCGGGCTTTCACGGCAAAATCGGCGACTATCTCCTTAAGCTCTGCGGCAACAGTCGTCAGGGATTTCCCGGTATCGATGATGTCCGCGTCTACAAGAGCGCTGATACACTTGGCGCCTTCTGTTTTTTCCGCGAGTTCCCGGAGCATGGCACCTTTGCCGGATGAATCTATGCGGATAATGGCAGAAACTTCCTGGATATCCTTCAGTTCGTCCATATGACCGCCCTCTTCCAGCCTGTTGTATACCCCTAAAGGTATGCCTATCGCTATTTCGTATTCCGCTGCGAACGGCTCTTCTTCAATGGCCTTTTTCCTTCGCTGCTCTACGACACGCCCCTGGAACTTCCTGTCCCCGTCGGTAAGCCAGCTGCTATTGTCCGCGTACCGTAGGCCTCTGGCTTCAGCGATCACCCTTTCCAGCGCCGGATGTATGATGACCGTATCTTTGGCAGCTGTTTCGACAGCAAGAAGCTCTTTAAGCGCTTCGATCGCTCTGGTGTCCTCGATCCTCTCGGTTTGATTGAACCTCTTCCACATGAATCCGCCAAATATGTCAAACGTCTCGCCGAAATCCTCGACCCGGGATCGGCCGGCTTTTTTAACAATACGCTCATAATTATTTCCCATTTCGAAAACATCCGCAGCGATGAATATAGTCGCGATAAACAGCAGTATATCCCTCTTTTCGGAACTAAGCTCGCCGCCGGAGACCATCTCCCGTAAGCGCCGATCAAGAGCATTGTAATCATGGTGATATCTTATTAAGAGCTCCAGTTCCGTCGGCACCTTTATCCTTTTCTCCCGCAAAAGTTCAACGCTTCTCTTGCCGTGGTTGAAAATATTCCTGGCTATCACCTCTTCTTCCCTGGTGAGGTCATCTTCAGGCCCGTATCTTAAAGCCACGTATTTTATATACAACCGGTAGACCGGATAGTACTCTCCCGTCTTCCGTGACTGCTTTAGCGCCGAGAGCACTTCTTCTTCGGGTATGTTCTTGTCCTCCATGGCTTTCGTGGCGCCCCACCGCGACAGGCAGATCTGCGTCGGCTCCACCCGGCCGTGTCTCACCGCTCTATCGGCAGGAGGGTGATGTATACCGTAATTTATTTTCTCAAGCGCTGCCTTGAAAGCGGGATGGTATTTCTCCGCGGCCCCGATATCATGCAAAAGGGCAAGCCTGTCCAAAAGCTCAAATGACCCCTCACTTATCCGGGTTGTTTCTGATTTTAAGCGCCAGGCTATGGCCCTTGCGATCTTCCTGACCCTCTCCGCATGATACTTGACATCCGGCGCAAGATCCCTGAAAAGATCCTCGATCATCCTATCGCTTTCCGGGTCCATAATATCGCATTTTTCCAGCTCTGGAACACTGATATCTTCGACGGGGATGTGGACCACCATCCTCCTCCGTATGTTATCCGTTATCTCGCGGAAGATCTCGATATTTTTCTTGCTGGCGAATGTCTCCGGCGAAAGGACATTTCCAAGCTCAAGATATTCGGGACCAACGGTCGTCGAAAGAGTCCCGTCGGGAAAAACAAAAAGATAGGCCTTGTCGTGTTCCGGCGGGCTGTACCGTACCCTGAAACCGTATCTGTCTTCCATCTCTTCCTGAGCGCTCTTGGCAAGTTTTTCAAAATCCTGATAACTCACAAGATACTTATCCCTTTGTATATCCAGTTCCTCCTGTGATCTGCCTATGCGCTTGTAATAATTGAGCTTCCATTGGAATTTGTGCAGGCCTTTTGTCGCCTTGCTGAGTAATGCCCCTATCTCATCGATGAAATCCTTGTTCTGCGCGGTCACTACCGTAAGGACCTGGACGTCCTTTTGGGGATATCTACGTTTCAGGATGTCCAGGACTCTCATTACCGCGTCGAAATGGCCGGGCTTTCGGTTCAGGCTGTTTGTCTGGTCATCATACCCGTCAAGCGACAATGATATCATATCCACGTACGGCATGATCTCATCGGTTTTTGCCTCATCCATCAACAGGCCGTTCGTAAACAGCTGCGTGGTTATGCCTTTTTCCTTCGCGTGCTTTAACAGGTCCGCCAGATTTGCTTCAAGAAGCGGCTCGCCGCCCGTGAAGATCATACGCCTCATACCGTTCTCATGCATGATATCTATCATCCTTTTCTGCTTTTCCGTGCCTACGGATTCGTGCCTGGGCATGAACGACCCCCAGCACACCTTGCAATGCAGATTGCACCTATCGGTCACAAGCAGGTCCATGCTGGGCGGAAAGAGGCCTATGCCCTCGGATTCATAAAAAAGTCTCTTGACGGCATCAGCCAATGATTGGTGACTGGCACTGTACATATTGAGTGTGGTTTCCGAGAGAAGATCGTAGACATCCGCTAACTTGAAATCCCTGTACTGTTCTTCTCTCGAGAGGACCCAGATGCCGCTCACGTCAACGGGCCCCACATCGCTCCTGAGCCCGCCGATCCTGGGATAGAAAAAGACCTTAAATTCTCCTCCCTTGCTTCTGGTGATAAACTTATCTACATCGTATCCAAAACCCTTTATTATAGTCTCAAGATCGGCGCACCTCTTTGCAAATATACCGGGCTTTTCCATGCTTCCCGGGACAACAAAAGCAGTTATGGCATGATCCCTGTCCGGATAATCTTTTACGGAATAAACCACACCTTTACCTTTCCTGTCCCGGCAAATGGGTTCAAGTGAATACTCTTCTACCGGCATGGGGCGTTCCCGTCTGAACATGTGCGCGTGCAGATGTTCCGGGAACCTGGTCCCGGTCCTGCTGGGCCAGCTTACCTGCCATTCTCCGAGGTTCTCCAATATCCGAAACATGTCAAAATAGTAATTCTCATTGACCGCTCCCTGATTTATGTGCCTGCGGTGGATCGCGATGATCTGCGAATCAAACACGGGTTCGGGATTAACAGAAAATTCCCAGTATTTCGTAATGGACCTGGAGGCTTCTCTGGACATATACGGGATCCTGCATAAAGTGCAGGCGAATGCCTTCTTGAGCTTTAAAATACTTCTTATCTTTTGGACGTAAGGGTCGTCCGACCTGTCCAACAGTTTGTATATCGGCGCTCCTTTTTCCACCGGTTCCTCAGCTACGCCTTTCCGGTATTCTTTTTTTAGAAAACCGCTCTTTATGTTGCTCTCCAGGAGGCCTTCCGCTATCTCCGGTATTTCGGAATAATCCAACTCTTTGGTCCGTTTGATCTCTTCGTGCAGCCTGCCGAACCGTTCAATGGTCCCCTCGAAATTACCCAATTCCCCTTCGTAGTCCATTATACTGGCTCCTCCCGGAACCACCGCTGCGATCGGCCAGAAGATTTTTTTGTCCTTGTCCTTTTCCGGAGAAATCCCGGTCACCAGATTCGACGTCAACGATTTAGACAGCAGCATTGCGACAACCGGGACCTTGATCCTGTTCCGGGCGGAAAGTGTGAATAGGTTTGCCTGGCCTTTCGCAATGATCGCCATCAGTCCCTTGTCCTTAAGAACGTCCCTAAGTTCTTCGCCGAACATATGAGGGAAAACGCCCTCGGATAAGGAACCGCTTTTGACGACTTTGATCCTGCCGGCATTTCTATATTCTCTCAGCAGGGGGTGCTCTTCTACAATGCTTTCCACTCCCTTGTTATCGATATCCGCGAAGGAAAACCCGTCTTTTGCCGCAACAACCACGGTGTGCCCCATTTTGGCAAGAAATCCCCATATCAACGCGTCAAATTCTGCCTCTCCGATGTTATCCGTGAAGAACAAAAAGGTTCCTTTGCGGGGGCCGAAGACCATTTCTTCGAAGTGATCGAAGCCGTCGATCCCCAATTCCTTTTTGGTATATTTATCAAGAAACTTTTCAAAGTTCCTGCCTTCACCGCTGCCCGCAGACGACAGTAGCTCCAGGTCAAAGGCTTTCGGATCCATGGAAAAATCTATAATATTGGAACGGATCGCCTGTATTGCCATTTTTCGGAACAGCTCTCTCGCCCGCGCTTTGTCTCCGGCATCCAGTTCCGCTATGTCTTTCATGGGTATTTCCGCGTAAGCCCTGAGATTATTTACCAGCGGGCGGAAGTCCTTAAGGAGATCGGGCTCGCGTTCCTGATAATACACTTTGATATTTTCCATTATCTTGGCGATCATGTACCGCCTGATCTGCTGCAGTGTGAACCTGTCGATCACTTTACTGTACAGGAACTGTTTCGTGTCTTCCAGCATGCGGTTTAAAATAAGTTCGTCATCAATAAATCTCCCGTATAACCTCCTGGCGTAAGAAACCTGATATCCCTTGATCTCATCACGGTCCCTGGGCATCTTTTCTTCCAGACGGTAAGCGCCCGGGGTATATTCACATACTCCTTCTTCCGCCTCGATCGATGTCGACAGAATATCATTCTTAACATCCAGGCGCCGTCCTATTATTTCATCATCGCCGACCACGATCTCATCTTTCACGTCGGACTCGATCACTTCCGCGCCGCTGGTGATATAAGAATTGATGACCGTTGAGTTCTCGACCTTTCCGGAATATTCGACACAGGAATTCGCAAATGACGAGTTAAAGAACGCGATTTTCTCATGAGCCGGTTGTTCATAATGGTAAATATCAAGATACTTCTTGCCGGCAAAGCGCGTGTCTATCGCTTTGACTCCCTTGATATGAACACCTTTCTGCACGCGTGTCTGGCCAAGAAGAACGATCTCACCCGCGCGGCCGTCAAGCATGGTCCCGTTCTCGACCCTGGCCGTTTCGTCCAGAGTGATCTCCCCGTACAGGAATATCTGGTCTATCACCTTTCGGCCGTAGCGTTCATTCCCGAAAATATTCCTGAGGATCACCGTTGTTTCAAGCTTTTCTATCTCGGCCAGAAGATCGCGCGCCTCCCCATTGTCTTTATCTATGTCAAGCGCGGCTTCCGCAAATGCACGGGCGATATCGATCTTCTTGCGGACAGCCTTGGACTCCGGTTCATTCGACACGGGAACCAGTATCCCGCGCGCATAATTGAGGTACGCCACCGCTCTCTCTGCGGGATATTCTCTTCCTCCTTCCGCTTTGATCCTGCGCCATACTTCTTCTTCGGCTTTCCGGCGCTCCTCTTTTCTGTCTTCCCTGACAAGATATACTTTGGTGCTCTTATCAGCAATAAGTCCGATTTCACTGAAATTCACGTTCCGGACCCTTGCCCCCTCTATGGTTCTGCCGTCCTGGAACGGAAATCCTGTTATGCGCGTTTTTGTGTGCTTGTAAAAGACATTTTCGTCATATATCCAGGTATCTTCTATTTTCCTGGCACCATTCGGGGACACGACCCCGTCCAATTCGATCCCGCTTTTGACGACACATTTCCCGGTAAGCGACACGCATCTCCTTGTGCCGTCCAGCCGGGCTCCTTTTTCTATCCTTACCTCACTGCCGAGATGGATATTGCCCTTCAGCCTGGTATTCCCGAATTTTGCTCCCTCGTTCCCGTCGTCGCCAAAAATATTCCTGATGACCTCATCCAGGTCGAAACCCGGCCCCACGTCATTTCCGGAAATCGCTATTGTTACGTCCTTATCCACTTCAACGCCCAGCCTCTTTATTTTCGCGATTATCTCTTCCTGCAGATCATCCCTGTAATCGAGCGCGCGCTGGAGCGTTTTATTGGCATTCGGGGCGATCTGTCCTATGGATACAAGACGCGTGAACGGCGGGGTGTCGGGGTCCCTCTGTACGCGTTTTGCGTATTCCGCGGCCGCGATATTGAGAAAATCGCTTGTCCAGCGCTCCAGGGGCCTCTGTTTCTGCCTGGTCTTTTCGCCCAGCTCATGGCGGTATTCTTTCCAGAGCACATCGCTGTTTTTCTGTGTCCATTCCGTATCGCAGATCAATATATTGGCGTTCGTAAACCAGTACGGGTCCCTGGCCTCGGCCATTTTATTTGATTCCTGCTGTTCATCGGGGGTCATATTATTCCACTCTTTAATAGCCATCGGGATATTTCCGAATCTTTCCGTTTTGTCAATGAAAATACGCGCGCGGCCCCCGGCCCGGCCATCCATGGGATTTTTCACCGCTATGGTGACCTTGGGCAGTTCACGCGCTTCCGGCGATACGAGATTCACCGTCTTAAGATATGAGATAAAGACCGAATTCGGGTATTTATCAAGACCCCACCCCGGCGTGTCAGCATGAACAATGACGGAATATCGCGCATCTTTCAATTCTCCCATTGCATCCAGTTCTCTTAGCGCTTCTACGTAAGCGCTGCCGTGACCTTCCCCGGAATCAAGGATCACTATGCAGTCATCTCCGAAAAGCTCGTCCTTTTTATCGTCATCCACATAACCGTCCTCGGCCATGACTTCCTTGAAGATGGCGTACGATATTTTATCCACCAAAAACTCAGCCACGGGATTATCCTTTCCCATGATTTTACTGACCTCCTCCGCCGCCATGCTCATCACCATGGCCAGATCCCGCAGGCCGTCGGGGCGGCGCGTGCGGTCCGCGCTTTCCTCGATAATCCTGCCTATAGCGGCGCACAGGTCCCGGCTCCTGTTCTTCTCGACGACCCCGGCTTTGACGAGATCGCTAAAAACGGACCCGAGCCTCGCCTGCATGTCCTTTTTCATCTTTTTCGGGATCTTGAGGTCTTCCTTGAGGATGTGAAAAGCGGTCACGGTATCGATGACGACCACATCTTCAAGTTTCCCGAAAGCAGCCGACTTCCTGGATTGTTTTATATTGGTATTGTAGTTATCCGGTTTAAAATTCTGCTTGACCACTATACCGTCGGGAGAGAACCGCGTTCCCTTACCGCCGGCAATGATGAACTTACGTATGCCGAACCTTCGCCTGAGGTACCTGGCCAGGCTTTCCCTGTCACTGAATGTTTTACCCTCGGCTCGTATGATCTTATAAATGGTATCGATGAATTCTTTCGCGTTCTTCTCGGCTTCCAGGACATTTTCCGGACCCAGCTTCTGATACCCGACCAGGTCCCTGCCGAGAACATCTTTCTCCATGACTTTCTTTATATTGACCTTTAATGCGACTTCCCTGATGCGTTCGCCAACAGCTTCCAATCTTTTTTTGTAGGCCGCCTCGTCGGCACGACAGTCAAAATGTATGTCTGTCAGATGTCTGTATTCATCCTCGTCCAAAAGCATTCTTCGGACAGGATCGTCGGGAGAATCAAATAAGGACGCGAGCAAATGCTGGCCTATATAGATACATCTATCGTGGTATCCGGCATGGGATATGATGGAGTGTTCTGCGTTATCCTTCCATCCAAGCGCAGTGTCGCCCAATAATATGCGAAAACGAACTTGCCAGTCTTTGCCGTCGGGGGGCCGATGCTCTCGTATCCAGTCCATTATGTTCTTTTGCTGTGCCGCGCTAAATAATTCATCGATATCTATCGGGTCCCCGAAAAGATCCTCATGCGCCCCCCCGGGCATGTAACCATCAACCAAGTTAACGGGATAAGCTGCGAGGCGCCCTTCTTTCACGAAGACCTCGGCTATTTTATTTTCCCTTATAAGATTTTGTATCAAAGGGTTAGTTTCCTCGGCTTTCGGGCCTTTTAGATCACGGGAAGTCTTTTCCGAGCCGGCTTGTTTCGTCGCCTTCCGGAACGACCTTAACTTCTTCTTTAAATAAGGCCGCAGGAGGAATTTGACATCATCCAGGATATTCTTGAATAAACTTACGATCCTGCTGATCGGCCTTTTCTTTTCAGGGGTTTCCAGTTTTTCCTTCATCAGGCGCTGTGCGTATCCCGGGATCTCGATCGCGCGGTACTTTTCTTTTTGTCCTTCCTGTGCCTGGTCAAAGATATGCAGGCACAGATCTGAAAATTCCTTCCTTACGCCGCCGACCTCAAAAGAGAACTTTCTGTCATCTCCGTGCCGTTTTATTATATTCGTCAGTATTCCCACCTCATCTCCTTCTATGTCCCTGTCGAATATCCTTCCTATCGTCACGTGAATTATATCTTTTTTGACCGCATCCAGATCCTCCCTCATGCTGGTCCTTACATAGTTCAGCAGGGGATTGCTCACTTCGCCGATGAGAATGATATCGGCATTATTATTAAGAACAACATGTTTCAGGCTGAAACTCACCTTTAAACCGACTTTTCTTTCGGCCAGGGCCTTTATCACGATATTCCTTGTTTTTTCTATAAGGGCCTTTCTTTCCTTTTCTTCCGTATCTTTAACGGGGCCTGCGGTATTATCCCTGATTATAGCTACGGTAAAATGGAGCTCATCTTTTGGTGTTAATTGCAATCTCCCGGTGCTGAATTTCTTTTTCAGCTCTTCCTGTAATTCGCCGATAGCATCTTTCAGATCCTTGCTTATATCCCCTACAAGCGCTATTCCGTCCCCTTCCTTCCATTCCCATGTGTCTCCTTTAAGCTCAAACTGTTCTTTCCTGCTCCTATCGAACCTGAGGGTCTCTTTTCTGGCCATCGGCATGTCATCAATAAGTCTTTCGTTCAGGCATTTTGCCACTGACCTTTCACTGGTATAATAGCGGTAACATGGAAAAGATGAACAGAGCATGCATTTGTCCTGATTTTCATATAGATCCTGCAATTCTATTATTTTTTTAACCACAGTTGGCAACATGGAAAACGCGTTATAATCCGTGATCTCAAGAATGCCGAAATGCGGGCGCCGCCTGGCTATGACGCGCTCCGACGCCTGTTTATGTATCCGACGGGAGGCCATTCTCTCAAAGTCCTTCTTTGTGCATTCACGTCCTTTGAATATCGCCCGGGCTATGTCTTTTTCAATGTCGCTCAGCTCAATTTTACCCATCTTTTCAGCCGCTGCTTCAAGAAAAATCGCATATCTTTCTTTTCTTCTCAAAACCCTGTACGGTCTTGCTTCACTGCGCTTGCGATACTCGGATATAAACTTATGGATCTTCTTTTTACTGACATTACCCCTGCCCCATAATGACTTTCTTATTTCGGCATAAGCTTCCGCATATTCTGTTTTGAGCCGTTTCTCAAGTTCATCTCTGGCTGCCTTTTCCAGGCTCTCTAATTCGGTATTTGGTTCATCAAGGACCTTTACGGTCATCAGCCTGAACAGGACATCCGAGAAGATCTTTTCAGTGATATGCAGGCTGAGAAATTCATATATATCCCACAGTTCATTCGGGTCCTTTTTCGTTTGCACATGCTCTTTGATCCTCACTTTGATTTCGTCATCGGGGTATTTCCATCTCAACAATTTTCCCGCCAGTTTAAGATACTCTCCTCCCCTGCCTTCTTTTTCCGCGTCTTCAAGCAAGCCTTTATGGATCAGCTCCGCTATCCGGCGTTCTTTGAACAGCAATACCTTTTCGCCCGTCAGATCGGCCATTTGTTCAAGAAATATGTCCGCCTTGTTCTTTCCATCTTCAGGATTTTTATCAACGAGTTCCTTCGCCGCCTGAACGATCTCATCGGGTCGATACGCGCTGATTGCCAGGCCATCAATAAGCATTTCATGCCATCTCCCGACGAACCCCACCTCGTAGGCTTCCTTGCACCTTTCCGCTATCAGGAAAAACCATAAACTCGAGAAAAGCAATAAAACGCTGCACAAAGCCAAAGGAACAACTAAAACGCCGGGAAATACCACCGGACCATAACCCGTGATTACGGCCATGACCCCGGCAAAAACACCGGCCCGAAGGCATGATGTAGACCACCTGTAATATGTTCCTATGGTAATACCCTCCTCATAATCATGATAATTTCTTATTACCCCCTTGCAGTTATCCGGTGCCAGATCAACGTCGGAGTTCAGATATCTCAAGAACATGCTGTTTTTATACCTCAGTTGCCCGCCCTTCTCGTCAAGCAGATTATTCAGCTCGCCCAAAATACGCGGATCCCTCCCGAAGTCCTTAAGCACGTTAAGCAGCTCACTGACGGCCTCCAGGGTTTCCTCGCCTTCTTCTTTTTCCAGCTCGATATCCTTAATGATGAATTCTATCGCCTCGGAGAGTGAATCAGTTAATTCCCTTCGCAGTTCCGCCCGGACCGTCCTGTCCAGCCTGTTGGTAAATGTGCTTGATATTCTGATTATCGAAATAAGCTGCTTCATTTTTTCAGGAGAAATGGACGATTCCATGCGGATGAGCCCTTCGTCCTCCCGGAGTTCCTCTCTGAACTCCCGGTACCTGCCGTAATACTTGAGCAGCATTCTCACGTCCCTCTTTACGCTTTCCGGAACGGTTTCAAATAACGCTTTCATATCTTCGCTCGCTTTATCCGAAAGACTTGTATCGAGACCCTCAAATACATTCAGCGCGTATTCCCTCATATTGAATATCGACCGGACTATCATCGCCTGTGTTTCATTAAGATGGTCTTTACTGTTAAGCCCCTTTTCCTTTAATAGTCCGCCTATCGCTTTGCAAAAAATTCCGAATCTCATATTTCTCGGAACGTTCTTAACATTTTTTTCTTCCAATAGATCCCTGACCGCATCCTGGATATGCCATAATTTACTCTTATCGCCGGGGTACTTTTCCCGCATTGCGGACCTGATCTTAATATACTCATCCCTGTATTCGCCTACCCTGGAACGATGGCCCAGATGGTGCACGAGTATCGCAAGTTTCAGGGTAAGCACTTTCTCTTCCGATAGCCCCATCCTTCCGGCTATCTCCTCCGCAAGTTCTATTTCCCTGTGAACGTGAGAAACAAGATCGGATAGTCCGAGCCTCGGGTACATCTTCATTATGTCCTTTATGAGGCCTCCGTGTACGCGTTCACGGGCCGCTGCAGGAAGTTCTCTGGGGATATAAGTGGATAGTTCGCGTACCCTGTCGATTATAATCCTGAATTTGTCCCGGACATTTTTGGTCTCAAGCATGTTTTGATCCCGAAGATCGGCAAATGCGCGTATCTCGCCTTTTTCCATTGTACCCAGGCTTCCGTTGCCGGACACATACAGGCTCGACGCCTCTCTTCCGAACAGGACATAATTGATCTTCATGCTGGTTTTTTGATCGCGGGAATTGGGGTATCTCACGCGCATCTGGGCGGTCAAACTCTCGTAATCTTTTTCGTTTATCGCCGACTCCGATTCGGGATCGCGTATTACTTCCCATTCAAATTCTTTTACGTCGGACAGTTTCTCCTGGAATAATTCGCCCAAAGCGATTATCTCGTACTGGTTCTGGGTCGTAACATATGTATAGATCTCAATGGTCTTGGTCGAACAATATCTTTTGATCTGTTCCAGCATTTTTTCAAAGTGGCCGTTCTTGCTGTTTACTTCAAAAGAGATCTTATCCACGAACGGCAGAACAGCCAGATATATGGAAGGCAGATTCTCCTCAAGTTTCCTGCTCCTGGCCACGAAATCCTGAAGAGAAAGAACCGTGGTCATGCCTTTTCTTTTGGCATATTCAAGAAGACCTACGATCGAACCCCAGTTTTCCATGCTTTCAAGGCCTTCATCGGACAGATCGGGAACAAAATTTATCCTTCTCACGCCTTTCTCGGACAGGATATCCACTATCTTTTTCTGTGTTTCAGACACGTCCAAAAGTTTTACAGGCATTCCTTCCTCTGCGCCCTTTTTCACTATTTCATCTACGCCCACGATCTGCAATTTTTCCGGGTGTTCTTCCTTTTCCTTCATATCAAAATCCAGAACCCTGAAGTACACGCTCGGCGGAAGCAGGCCCGTGCCCTCCGTCTCGTGGAAATTCCTCTCTATTTCGCTGCACATTTGCTCGAGTCTCTCGCCTTTCTCGCGAACAACTCCCACTTTTGAAAAAACATCCTGAATATTATCAAGACCGAAATCCTTGTATTCCTTACGGCCCGGAAGGGTCCATATTCCGCTCATCGCCAGGGGGCCGACCAATTCCAGTTCCCCTTCTGAAAAGAACTGCGCGTACCCCCTCCTTCTGGGAAAAAAGAAAACTGTTACCTCTTTTTCTTTTCCCGCAGTAATAACCTTATCCACGGTATAACCGTTATTCCTTATGATCTCCTCTATGTTACAGCACCTTGCGCTTACCAGGCTCCTGTTGTGCGGACTGTCCAGGCGCCCTTTAACCGCAAATACGGCAATAGGATTATTCTCTTCCGGATATCCGCGCACCTTGAATATCACGCTCTCATCATCCCGGTCCCTGCACAATGGTTCAAGCTCATATTCTTCGATCGGTAAGGGGTTCCCCAGCTTAAACAGGTGAAAATGCAGATTCTTGTTCTTGTCTGCCGATATTTCATTGGTCCATAAAAGTTTCTCGCCGGGCAGGTTGCTCAACATGCCAAATGCATCCTGGTAATACGCCTTGTCCAGAACGCTCTGGCCCACGTTTTCCATTATCTCCGCTTCTACCTGTGACGGAAAAAGGCCGTGTTTCATTTCTGATTTGAATTTCCATCCCCTTCTGGCTATGACCTTTGTTCCTTTGGCGGCTCTGTCCTTTCTTCTCCTGGCTTTTTTCTGATCCGCATCCCTGGGACGTTCGGAGTTCCATCTCTTGCACAGCCGCGGAGCGCCACTTATACTAGTACTCCTCCAGGGGTCCTTGCCGGGCCTGGGTTTCTCCTGTCCCCTCAGACCTCTCAAGGTCTCTGCCAGATAGGCGAAACTGCTCTGCATCAGAAGCTCTCTCTCCCTTTTCAAAAGAGCGCCCCTCTTTCCAAGATGTGTGATCTTATAAAAAAGCGGCATGATAAAGACCATGCCCCAGAAATGGCTCTGGTAGGATTCATGTATATTTACAAGACGCTGACACCAGAACGGAAATTCGTTTTCGCTAAAGGCAGGATGTCGGTACCCTCCGGACCTGGCAATGTACCGCCTGCTAGCCTCTTTGGGAGAAACACCTTCCTTGATCAAGGCCTGGCGTGTCTCTGATCCAAGTAGAAAATATCTTATTGCTGCAATACTGAAATATAAGAAAGCGGCTACCGCAAAAAATGTTATAGCCGTGATATCGCCCTGTATAATATGCTGAAGCACGCCGCCGAACATGCCAAGAAGGGCCACGGTGAGCATCAAAATGCTCGCCCGGAAACCGGAGACCGCTCTGAAAGAATGTTCTGGCGGCGCCCGCCGCTGAGCCTGCGGGAAAAGGCCGGCCTGTTCCAGGGCTTCCTCTTCCTGCGGAGTAAAAACGCTGGCATCTTTCGCTATCGATGCCAATTCCCGGTCATTGCGGTCTATCAGGGCTTGATACGCGCCAATGACCTCGCGTTTCATTATGCCGCTCTTTTCCTTCAGAAAATCCAGTGTTTCCTGCGAGGTCTCCGCTCTGTCGGCACCTTTGAAATAAATCCTTTTGAACAGGTTCATGCCGTTCTCTACGACATCCGCCGCGACGAGGACCGAAGCGATCAGGCGTATTTCTTCTTTTTCCTCCTCTGGCCAGCCCTGGCTATCCATGAAAGCTTCCAGCTCTCTAAGGTGATGGTGAAAAAGTATTATTACCCTGACAAAACTTGAAAATCTGAACCCCGTTTCCGTAAGAGCGCGCAAAGTGTGCGGGGCCTGGAATGCATCAAGGGCGATCTCGATCTCTCTGGGATCAAATTCGTCTTTTCTCACCTTGAATAATGTGCGCAAGCGCTCATATTCAGCCAGATCTCTTGATTTTCTTTTAGGAATATTTACGCCTTTATGCAATAATATCCTCCGTACTCTGTCGGCCATCTCTTTATTTGCGGGTTTTACCGGTGACCCGAAATCGTGTGTTGCCGCGAGGATCTTCACCTTAACGGCGCGTTTTTTTAACAGGCCCAATTCGCGGACCAGAAGATCCGCGATCCTTATTACCCTTCCGACATGGCTTTTGGCAAACCCCTCCGGATACATGGAAAATATTTCATCGGCGAGCATGCTTGCCGTGCTTTCCGATGTCTTTTCCGGCATGTCTTCCGGGGCGCTTTCCGATAAGCTTTTCAGCGTACCCTGACGCTGCGGTTGCCCCGTCATGCCCCGGATAGCCCACTTAATCGCACGATAGACCAATATTCCCGTACTGGTAGCTATCAGTGTCAGCACCACAAGCACGATCACCAGCCCCTGGATCTCATCTGAAACGGAGAGCAGCGTCAAGACCGGCATGCTCAGAAGAGACAGCGCTGTTACCGTACCTGTATCCGCCGCGCCAAGTTCCCCGAAATACGACTTATCTATATATCTGGGCATCCATTGCCTCAATCCGTTGAATAATGGATCCAGGTTTCTTTTTGCCTTTTCGATCCTTCTCTTCTGACCTTCCAGCTTCCTGACATTTGAGTCTAATGCCCTTAGTTCTGCCTTGGACAACTTGCCTTTACCTTTTTGTCTTTCGCTTCTTGCGGCCCTTAATTCCGGCTCCTTCGTCTTTTTCCAGTCAATAAAAGACTTGATCTTCTCGATGATCTCTTTGGCGTGGTAATCACCGGTCACTCTTTCCAGTATCCTCGCAAGTTCCAGCGCTTCTTTAAAATTCCCGCATTCCACGTGAGTCTTGATCGAAGAACGAAATGCCCATCCGGCGACATGATCTTTAACGAACCTCAGTTTTTCCATGGTCAGGGCCCTGGCCAGTTCATCCAGTTTCCTGGCATGTTCCAGCACGCGCGCCAGAAGCTTCTTGTATCCGGCATCATGAGAATCCGCATGATCCCTGTCCTTAATATGTTTTAATTCTTCTTCCAGGGCTGCCGCGCGCTGGCTGGATTTAGGCCGCAAGAAATCGTTGAATAGATGCTCCCCGATCCATATCCTCTTCCTCCTGTAACCGGTATGAAGAATATTGCATTTCTCTATTCCTCCGCCCCATCCTATGACCGTCTTGCCGAGCATCACGCAGAAGGAAGGCATCTTATCATCGGAAAGTTTCAGTTTTTTGAACTGATTTCTGAGCACGCTATTAAGTGTCCGGTTCTGCTTTTTGTCCAGATCGCGTCCCGGGACCGGGATCCTTTCTTCTGATGTTCCTCTCACCCTCCAGCTCCGGCCTGCAATATACTTCAACCGGTACGCCAGCCATTTCCCGGTACTTTCATCTCTCACATATTCAATAACCTTGCCCCTTCTTATGTATTCCTGCAGCATCCTGTCTGGATCTTCCGCCCGGAGACCCGCCAGATCGCGCCTTACGTCCGGTTCAACCGTAAGATGCCGCATGCCGGCTTTCCCCAGCTCAAGATTCACCTGCGCGAGCACATCTTTCGCCTCTTCAGCGCTTACTCTGAGCTTCCCGGCAAGTTCCTTTAATGTGGGCTTATGACCCTCTCTTAATATTTCCCTATAGGCCTTTAATAACTTTTGAGACGGTGACTCATCCTGAGAGATTTCCGGAACCTTGTCCGGTTCATTAGCGGCTTCCTCCCCGGACCCAACGGTTTCCTCTGGAAATGTGGCTGCGGGGGCTTCAGATCCAGCGGTCTTCCGCGATAAACTGCTGTCCTCGCCCGGTAAACTGTCATCGTCGTCTGACTCTTCGATCTCCTCTACGACCTCTTTTGCAGCGGGAACGGGCCTCTTCCGTTTCAGCGGAGAGCCCGCCTTCGCCAGGATTATATCGCTACTCAAGTCTCTGACGTCGATCAAGCGGAGTTTTGCGAGAACGGCTTTTGCCTTAACGTACTGTCCCTCTCCCTGTTTATCTTTTCCTTCCGGGGACAGGTTCCCGATTATTGCCCCGAGAGACTCGCAACAATCTATGGCCATGAGATGTATATCGTGAGCGATCCAGATTACATCCGGGTTCTTCCTTTGCCTTTTTCCCAGTCCTCTCAATAGCGATTTGATCTTTTCAACGCAGGGTAAAACATCCTCCAGATTCTGCTTCAGTTCCCGCCGCCTTCCGGTGCTGAGCTTAGCGCCTGGCGGCTCAACAAAATCGTCCAAGATCCGGGTAAACTCCCCGAGATTCTCGCTGGAGAACTGCAATGCTTTTATAGAATCATCGGTTATATTATGCGCGGAAAATTTGTACCCTTTACCGGTATCTGTATATACATCGTTCCTTTCAAGTTCCTTCCGCGCCTGTTCTTTTTCTTCCGGAGCGAATTTTTCGCCGAGGTTATTCAGAACGTTCTCTATGGCTCTGTGCTTATCGGGGCTTAAGCGCGGATTTTTGCATCTATATACTTCATCGTGCCATTTTGTTCTCAGTTCGACAAGGCCGAGATCGACCAGTATTCCCAAAACATATTTTATATCCTTAAGAGACGGCCTCCTGCCTTCTATATTTTTCTGGATCTTCTCTGCGCCAAAGAACCGGTCCGTGGTCTCAGATCGCGCTTTAAGAAAAGAATAGATTCTGCAAGGTAAACTGCCGCTTTCGGGCGCGGGCTTTATATAATTAAGAAATGAGATAAGAGCGGGGAAAACCAACAGAAGGGGCAATAAAAATCCCCAGTATGGCGGAGCAAGCATGGGATGGGCTGCAAAGCCGGACAGCGCAAGCCTACTTAAGCTGTATGTTTCCGTCGCGGACAAAAGCGCGGGCTTGCCGAAAAACGCCGCGATAAATGCCCCGATCGCGAATACTGCTGGCCCTGGCGCCTTAAAACCTGTAAAATCTTTTATACCAAGATCCGCCTTCAGGGCCCGGAGAGCTTCCACTGTAGAGCCTTCGCCTGAAAGATTATCGGCCCTCATGTAAAATTCCAAAAGGCCGACCAGACGTTTATTGCCGAATGTTCCGATTTCTTTGCCGAAATCCGAAACGAGCAAGCCTGCAGGTTTTTTGCCGACTTCTCCGGCCAGGATCTTTACAAGATGTCTCCTTGCCTTTTTCGTGGCATCCGCCCACTTAATATTGCCTCGCCTGAACCTTTCCAGAATCGTTTTCTCCGTAACCTCTCCCGGCTCTTCTCTTATCCCCAGCTCATTCTTTAATATCTTGAGGGCTTTACCATAAGAATTTTTACCGGTAATGGATTTTTTCCTGACATAAAACTCCAGAAGGCCGATCAAATTTTTATCACCGAATGTTCTTGAGGTTTTCTTGAAATCCTCCTGGCGCAGCTCTACCGGCTTTTTTCTGCACTTCCTGGCAAGAACTTCAACGAGATGGCGCCTTGCCTTCCTTGTGGTTTTTGTCCAGTCGATCCGGCCCCATCTGAGCTTTTGCAGGACTGTTTTCTCCGTAATGATCTCGACGGCAATGTCTCTTATACCCAGGTCCTGCTTCAGCGCCTTAAGGGCCTTGGCGCCCGCGCCCTCTTCGCCGGAAAATTTATTTACCCTCTGGTAGAATTCCAAAAGCCCGCTCAGGTATTTACCTCCGAGCACTTTGAACGGTTTGCCGAAATCACTAGTGGTCAGTTCGCCCGGTTTTTTGCCGAGTTCTCTGACGGCAAGTTCTACAAGATAGATCCTGGCTTTCTTCGTGGTGTTTGACCACGTAACATATCCCCTTTTAAATCTTTTCAGGATAGTTTTCTCTGTAATGATCCGTGCGAGAACGTCTTTTATCCCCAGATCTTTTTTCAGCGCCTTGAGCCCTTTGATATGAGCACCTTTACCGGAAGGTCTGGCCGGCCCGACATATGACCTCAAAAGACCGCTTAAGGACCTGTTGCCGAACACTTTAGACCTTTTCCCGAAATCCTGCGTATTTAACTCGCCCGGCCTTTTCCCGAGTTCCTTGGCAAGAAGTTTTACTAAATAGCGTTTCGCCGCTTTCGTGGCTTCAGCCCATCTGATACGACCTTTTTTAAGCCTTTTCAGGGCCGCTTCCCCGGCTTTTCTTATCTTGAACCAGTGGTGAAATCTATTGACCGAGTATACCTTTGACGAAGGCACCGTATTGCTTGCGCCGCTCAATCCTGATCGCATCAGCCGGTCGAAGGACATCGGCGGTATCTTCCATGCACCCAACAGCTTTTTCTTTTTAAAATAGTCGATGACTTCTTTCTTTTTGATCCCTTTTATGAACACGCGTCCGAAAGCGACGCGCTTTACGGCTTCCCTGCCCCATAGCAAAGCGAACATTATCGCCAAAGCATCTTCCAGGCTGCGGGCCGTCAGGTAATCTATAAACAGGACGCCGTGCCCTCCCGCAGTATTTTTAAAGAAAATCCTCACCGCAGCCGCCCGTTCTCCTGTATTTTTCCTGTAAAGAGCGAAGCGCAGGGGCCTCTCGGCATATCTGCTGTCATATTCTTTTTGCCTGAACTCAAAGCCCGGGGCGAAAAGGACGAAAAGAAGCGTAGTTAACAGCATCAAAACGCTCAACCCCGGCACAATACCCGTGAACGGCAAGAACGCTAGAAGCATAAAAGAATAGATATTCCCCGGCCCGCCGACGTCCGTCGGAACATCGACTGCTTTTGAAATCACTTCTCTGGTGATCTGCTCATAACCGTACAGTAGGCTGCTTTCGATATCTTCTCTCGCGGCAAAGATATTTTCTTGCCAGTTGCTTTGCAGTTTTTCCCGGGAGAAATTTTCCTTTACATATTCGATAACGACAAGAATGATCAGATCCCGGATAAGGGCCCCTCCCGCATCTTCGCGGGGAGCGCTACCCTTCTCCGGCTCATATACTTTCTCAACAACATTTCCGACAAGCCCGGACAAGACATCTTCTCCCCCCACAAGTTCATTCAGCGCCGGCTGAAACCGTGAAAGATACACGGGCGCGACCCTGATAAGCATTGCTTTTTCCAGAGCGGCAACCGGTTCATCCGCGGTTAAAGTCTCTTCAAGCAGAGCTATGGCCTCTTCGTGATCGTGGCGAAGCATGTCCCAGTACTCGCATTCAAAGACATACTCGGCGCCTTTTTCCCTGAAATAGTTCCCGATGAACTTACGTGCCATCCGGGATATTATCTGTTTTTCGTCCATATCCCTGCGCCAAGTAAGGTCTTTTCCGTTTATTATCCTGGCGACAACATCCGATATGCTGAGACGAAAGACCTTTTCCCACCCGGGATATCTTTCAAGATAATCGCTCACGGTCTGTTCTATCAGCTCTTTCCGGCTGTCCGCAGCTATAACTTCCCGCGGATGTTCCTTCGGGGGTTCTATCCGTCGCAGGGACTTCGGTTCAGCCTGCAGCAATTCCGGTTCCGCAGATGGAAGTTCTGGTCCTGCCGGTTGTGGTCCTGGTTCTTTTTCCTGGATTTCTGAATAGACAGCTGCATCCGTGACTATTTTTTTCGCTTTCTCCGTGTCTCCGCTCCTCAACGCCTCCTCAACCTCATCCTTTGCTTCATAGAGCAGCTCGTTCCAGTCCTCCCGCAACTCCTCTTCGGTAAAATTTCCCGTTATCCAGCTCTCAATAATAACCATGACCAGATCCCTGGTCAGCTCCTTCCCTATATCATCCTCGTCCTTCCTGACGGGTTCTCCCTTTCGCTTCTTGATAATATTCGCTTCCACGCCCTCTATCCATCCATATCCATCCCTGATCGCAACTTCTTCGATCACGTCCGAGATCGCTCTCATGCCGGCAAATTCATTCAGGGCCGGCTGGAACTGGGAAATATAAATTACCGGGATCCATTTACATATTTCCGCCTTGACATCAGCGGAAGACCCCTCGTATCCGGCGCTCAAAACCTCTACCAGTTTCTCCAGCCTTTCTCTGTGGGTTTCGGACCCGAGGATCTCTTCCTGCCGGTCTTGCGATAAGGCGGCGAACAGCGGGATCTCCCGGATGTCCACTTCCAGCTGAAGTTCTTCCGCCTCTTCTGCCGCGGATTGGACCGGTAATTCCCCTGAAACAGCTTCCCTTGATTCCCCATCGAAATAATGAAAAAGCGTATCTTCCAGATCTGAGGCGCTGATACGTCCTCTTACCTGCGATATCGCCTTTACCAGTTTTTCGCGGTCGGTCCTGCCGTACCGTTTGTCCTTCTCGATCAGCCATTCCGCTATCAGGTTAAAAATTCCGCTCATGGCGGCGCCGACGTTCTTTTCCTCGAACAGATATCGTTTAACTATGCTCTTGACCGAATCGGTATCCTTCCATGCGCCCGTCTCGGGGATCCACCTTCGGCCCTTTTCCTCAAGAAACCGCTTAAACGCAACAAATAAAGCATCGATCACTTTTTCGTCCAGTTCCTGTCCGTTTCTGACCCTGTCCGGATCCGACGCGACAAGGGAGGATATCTCGCTGGATGTCCGGCCATTAAGCTCCCTCAGAACGTTTTCCAGCCGCCCAAGCTTGATCTTCAAGGCCCCGGCGGTCAATTCTTTTCTGATAAGCTTCCTCGCCCATTTCGAGGTAAGCGTGGCCTCTCTGATCAGAACCCCGTTTAAAACCAAAGAAACGATTTCACGGGGAATGCCGGGCCAGCGCTGGGCATACTCGGCAACGTGCCCTTGAAATCCGAATTCCTTTAATTTCGTCCTTGCGGCGTACAAAAACGTTTCCAAATGCTTGTTACCCGACTTTTCTACCAGTTCCTGCGTCTTTTCGTTATTGACGATATCCTCGAGGAAATCTGACATATCCCGGCATGCCTTGGCGCTCAGATCCCGGGTATCTATTCCTTCGAGCATATCCGTGATCCTTGTTTCCGCTCTTTTCAGCAGCTCTCCCCAATATTCTTTACTTTCCGACCGTTTCCTGAGACTTTCGTTATTAATGATCTTCTCGAGGCACGTTATTATGTCCCGGCGTTCCTGAAGCCCCAGATCCTCGGGGACGATCTTGTCAAGCATATCCACGAGCGGAGCCACCTCTTTCTGGGGGCGGAATTTCTTCCTGGGTGAATCTTTTCTTATTAAAGACGGGATCTTCCCGGCCGCATCAATAAAAACATAGACCCCGGGGCCCACGCCAAGCCGTTCCAGCAGCGCATTGGCGTTTTTCTGAACGGTCTTTTTCCTGTTGGTCCTCAGTATGCGGCGGATGACACCGATCGCTTCTGTCCTGTATTTTTTATCTTCTCCGTTGCCATAAAGTCCGTGAAATGCATCGGACAACTTCTCCTGGACCACGTAAGGACGGGCATCCGCGCGTCTTACCGTCTCATCATTAAGCAATATTTCCAGTACGGACCGTAAGATCGAAGGTTTACCTTGGCATCCCCTCAAAACCATATCGTACAAAGCGCTGTCTTTCGGGGCGATCTTCAGGTGGTGCTTGACCTGGCTGATCAGGCCTTCCATGACGCTGTCGACCTCACTGTAAAAAAGAAGGAATCGCAGGAATGTCCGGCTGTGTACGGGTTCACCCGGAGCATAACAAACCGCCTTATTGATATAATGCATGCTCTCGGCACCTTTGTTTTCATGCGTGAAACAGGAAGCCAGAAGATTATAGATCGTTCCCAGGGTGGTCCTGGTATAATTGTCCTTCCCGGTAAAATGCTTCGGTTCGTGAAAAATGATTTCACCTGACTCGCCGGCAAGTTCCAGCGCTTTTAAAAGGGCCTTTTTTGCCTCATTAAACTTTTCCTGTTCCATGTAATACGTGCCTATTTCCATGTACAGGTCTTTGGCTTCTTCATTCGATATCTCCTCATAAATATCCAGCGCGCCCTTGCAGTAGTCGATCGCCTTCTCAAAATCCTCCAGCGCGGCATAACCTTTGGCGATAAACACCATGAATGAATGTCTGTCCGGTGCCGCCAGTTCTTCTTTCAAACATGGTTCCATGACCGCGATCGCCTTCTCCGGTTCGTTCAGGGTAAGATACAGGCACCCCGCCTGCAAATCAAGGATCAGAAGAAGGTTGCGAAGCACGTCCATATCTTCTTTTTCAAGCGTTACTTCCTCTTCACCCGGCAGTCTCTCGTCTTCAAGCACTTTTTCCACGGCTACTTTCAGCTCAAAAAGGTTCTTAAGCGAGTCTTCGCGTTTTTGCCTGTCTTTGTAGGTGCGGCTCAAAACGATCAGTGTGAGCCTGAGAAATGTCTCCGTGTACCAGCGCATCCGGCAGCACGCCTTCCTGTACGCCGGGCCCTTACCCGCCGCAAGACGTCTCACCGTTTTTGCCTGCGTGAGCAGTTCTCTGATAAACTCCCGGCAATCAGGATTCATCAGGTTCATGGCCTGCTGCACGACCGGGAAAATGCTGTCATCTTTCAGTTCCGGCAAAAGCAGTAAAAGCCCGGCTATTATTTCGTCGGCGGGCTTACTTCGAGTGTCGCTCACTTTTAAAAGCGGGATGGCTTTAAATTCCGCGGTCCCGCTTTCATAGACCTTTTCCCTTATCTCGTTGTAATGCGGCATATTCATGCATAAAGCGATATTGAACTCCGTGGCGTTAAAGACGTCCCGCATGACGGTGCAGAAAAGTTTCAGGTTATCCTCGTCGGACCTCAGGTGTGCGCAGAGTTTTTTTACATTATCTTTCCCGGAAGCGCCGAGAATATGATCCAGTACCAGCCTTACTGTTCTTCCGCTTTTTTCCTCCCTGACATTGACTGCCCCGGCTTTCTCCAACAGCTCCGCGTAATCCTCAAGAGCGGGATGAGAGGACCCTTTCAGGTAGGCCAGGTAATCCGGATCCTTGCTCTGCCTGGTAAGCGAAAACAGCCAGGCCATGGTCTCCCGCATCAATGTCTCCAGCGTCTTCTTCTGTTCCTGCGTGTAGCTTTGGCCGTATATCTCGGTGATCAGACTTTCGTCCGCATCTATGTCAATATGAGAAAGGTATTCCTCGTGTTCCCGCGAATACTGCGCCAGGAGAGGATGCTGAAGGGCGGACCTGTCGATTTCCATGATCCATCCGTTTTCATTTTTTTGCAGGTCGGCAATGAAACCGGCATTCTCTTTCAGCACGATCCGCTCAATATTCGGATTATACAGAAGATCCGTTACAATTCCGTCAAAGATAGAACGCTCTTTTGGGCTCAGCAGGCGATCGAGCGTCTTGCTTATCCGGCGTTCCCCGTAAATGATACCGCCCTCACCGTCGCCTTTATATGCCTTGCTGCATTTGAATTCGACCAGGACATTTTCCTTATTTTCTTTCGGGCTCGTTCCGGAGAAAGCGAAAAAGGCAAACAGGATCATACCGGCCAGCATAAAAATGCTCAGGCCCGGCACAACCGGCACGAACGGCAAAAGCGCGAGGGGAAGAAAAGAATAAATGTTTTTAGGGAAAGTGTCTCCGCGGTCTTCGGGTGACTCCTTGGACGGAACGGTTTGATCGGCCGCTGGAGGGCTCAGGCCCGATAACTTCTTCCGGTCTTCTTTTTTTATTGAAAAAGCGGCTTCTTTGTCCAGAAAAAACGTGACATCCCGATGCTGTTTTAATACCGATGCCGGTACGCTCTCGGAGGCGGGGCCATAAAATACACCTTTGACCGCCGATGTTTTGAACGTCCCCCAGGCCATCAGTATTATCTTCCTGCTGGACATTATGTTGTCCAGGCCCAGGGTAAGAGCTTTGCCCGCCTTGCATCTGCTTTTTTCCACGGTGGAAGGATGAAGCTCCACGACCCTTGTCCCGGACGAGAAACTGGACCCCGGCTCATTAAAGGCGATATGACCGTTCTCACCGATGCCCAGAAGACAGATATCAATACCGCCGGCATTTTCAATATCCTCTTCCATGGACTTGCACTCGGCTTCAAGATCTTCGGCCTTCCCGTTGAATAATCTTACATTTTCTTCCCTGACGTTCACCTTGCTCAAAAATTTTTCCCACATGTACTGGTAAAAACTGCCCTTGTCTTCACTGCCCAGACCCGCGTACTCATCCAGATTAAAGATCTTCACGTTCGAAAAGTCCAATCCTTCCCCGTGCAGCCTTACCAGTTCTTCATAAAGTTCCCCGGGGGTGCGGCCCGCCGGCAAGGCAAGCACAAGACCCGGCTTTTTTCTGATCTCCTCAGCTATCATCTTTGCGGCGGAAACGCAAACATCCCTCCTGCTTTTGATCTTGGTTTTTATGTTACCGGGTGAAAATGCATATCGGGGCAGGCCTTCGGTCCTGATATATTTAAATTTCTTTCCCTTGACCGCTTCCATGAAACTGCCCAGTGTCAGCTCCTTGGGCAAAGGTATCCCGTTATCCCTGAAAATATCCTTTACCGGATCAAAAAGAAAGAATTTCTTGTCCGGATTGATGCCTTCCTCCTGGCTTTCCCCCAGCAGGAAAGCGACCGTGCTGACATATTCTCCCATAAGAAGCTCATGATAGGTTTTTTCCGGTGCGGAATCCGAATATGCATCGCCCAGCTTCCTCATCAGGAATTCTTCTTCATTCGCCGGGGGATCCAGCCGCAGGAAGCCTTCCCGCGACAAAACACCTTTTGCCAGAGTTCCGCGCAGATAACTGTTCGTGCTGCTTACTTTGCCCAGCAGTTCCTCTCCCGAAAAAACCACGTAATCTCCGGGAACGGCGGAATCAGGTATCGGCATCCTCGGGAAGTGGACAAGGCCGAGCACGCTCATTTCCCTGTCCCATTTGAGATCCGTATGGCATACTTCCGCGCTGAAATCGGTAGGAGCGGTAATAAAATAGGGTTCTTTTTCTCCCTTGTTGAATCCCATAACGAACAGGGCAACAAATTCCCTGTGTTCCTTTAAAGGGGTAAGAAGGATCTTTTCGGGATCCAGGGCGCATACAAGCGATGTCAGGATAAAATAACGCTCGAATCTTTGCAGAATGTCATCTGCTCCCGTGACTTTGGAGGAAAGGTACTTTACCTTGTTGTAAGTTTGCACGTTCAGCGTGCGCTCAAATCTGCTGTCCCTGCATCTGTCCAGTTCTTTGCTTATCTCTCCGAGTAATGCTGCATCTTCCGGGGACATGTCGACTCTTTCGCTTTTTCCGGCAAAGAGAACAGCAAGCAAGACCGTGGCCATGAGCGTAAAGATGCCCAATCCCGGTACCAGCGGCGCAAAAGGCAGGAATGCCAGGGGCAGAAAAGAAAACAGCCGGGTGTCTTCCCCGCGTCCGGTTTCCTCGATCCCGCGGCTTTCTTCCAGAAATTCAACGATCAGTTCGGCTATGGAGACCTTGCTGGTCGGGGATACGACCGTATCCGTCGCGATGATATCATCGAACACGGGGCGGCCCAGGTCATCTTTCAGCGATCTAAAGTAAGCCAGCTTCTTGTTGGACTGTTTCCCGTGCACGGTCCCCGCGAATACTCTTTTTACCCCGAAATCGTTCTTGAGCTTGATGGCAAGCTTGACCAGCGTCGAGCCGCCGGCGACCACATCATCAAGAAGAACCACGTCCTTCCCCTTCAACGCTCCCTTGCCACCGTTCTCGGGAAGCTTCCATTCGTCCGGTATCGAGAACCTGACTTCTTCAACGGAGATCCTTTTCTTTATGGGGTAATGCAGCCCCCAGCCCATTTTTTCTGCTACCGGTTTGAGAAAAGCGGCAACCCCGTCATCGCCTCCGATAAGTTCCGCCTTTTCAAGGCCGTACTTTTCCTTGTAGTACCTGGCCAGATGCTCGAAAGCGCTCAAGTTGACTATCTCAAGGCCCTCGATCCCCGGAAAACCGTATGGTTCTCTGCTCGGTTCTTTTATAAAATGGGTGTTTACGGTATAGATCCTCTCGCAGTACTGATTTATGAGCTCCAGGATAAACTTGGCGCTGTTCGCGCTGAAAGCGTTCTCTCCGTGTTCTTTCACGTTATAATTCTCGTGCTGGCGGTCATATCCCAGGAAATATATAAGGCACTCTATTTCGCCCGCGCCCTGTCTTTTCAGCTTTTCCAGGATGATCAGCAATTCCACCAGCCCCTTGGCGGTCCTGGTGTTATGTATCAGGAGGCAGTTTTTGCCTTCCGTATCCCGGGATATCCTGACCGAGGCCCTGCCTTCTTCGAGCGTTTTTGCCTTCACGTGGCTGATCTCCATGTCGCGCTTGGTCCCGGCTTTCACCAGCCCGCCGGCAACTTTCTGCTTGAGTTTCCGGTAGTCTCTCGTGAAAAGAAGATAGGTTTTTTCGCTCTTTTTTGCCTTCCTGCGCCCGGCCGGCTCCGGCCTCTCCGGCCTGTACGGAGTGAATGAGGCAGGATACTTGAAATTGTCAGCGGTGTAAATATCCACGAACGATGAAACCGTATCCAGGAGAATACTGTTTTCCAGCATTTTCTCGGGCAGCACGCAGGAGACTTTTTTCGCTCCCGCGTCCCTCAGTCCCGCTATGATCAGCAGAAGACTCACGAAATCCTCGTCGCTGTTGATATCCTGCACGACCATGCAGTTTTTGTCTTTTATCTCTTCCGGATCCTTTACCACCACTTTTATCTCCCCGTCCGGAAACCTGCCGGTCGGGATCTCTGCGGACTCAACGTTAAGCAGTTCTGAAACATGTTCTCTTAAGGATCTATTCGGATCAGCGGATACGATCACCTGAGGATGTTCGGATGGTTTTGCCGTCTGAAGTGCAACACCGCGAAGATATTCCTCTACAAAAGCGCGCAGGGAAGAGGTCTTCTCTTTGTCATAATCTTCAGTCCATCTGCCTTCCAGCTTTGCCGTGGCCTGCCTGTACTCGTTCCACATTAATTTTTTCAGGAATTTCCTGCCCTTATCGGTCTGATACAGGTCATCAAAGGCTTTCCTGGTTAGATAGGCGAACTTGCCGGTCCGGCTCCTGGTGCCTGAATGGGAGAATACCCATCTTTTTGTCCTGGGATCAAAGAAAAGAAATCTTTCCTCTACCGAACCCGGGGGAGCTCTTTTATGCTCCATGAGTATGATGTGAAGATCGTTGGGCAGATTGGGATCGATTTTTATCAGCTTTGATCTGTATTTCCTGCTGAACCTTATATCTTTTATCCCCGTGCCCCATATCTGAACCTGCTTTGAGTATTCCAGGCGGGTGCGCAGATCCCTGTGGGTTTTCTTGTCATAAGAATTGATCGAACCCAGATTCATGACATCAGGGCCGGCCGTAAGATCGGGCGGCTCGCTTTTTTGACCCAACGCCTTTTTTGCCATTCCTTCCTTCAGAAGAAATATACGCTGGATAGCGGATAACATCGCGCCGCGCAGGCCTGGACCTGTTTCTTCCGAGGATATTGCCTCTGCGCCCTCGGGGGTCACGCGGTAAGCGCTGCCGCCTATCAGGACCTTGCATGACTGTCCGTCCTCAGCAACCACCCTGATCTGTTGCAGACGCTGTTTCAGATCCTCGGGGCTTACCGGTTCCGAGTCCATAGCCGCGCGCCTTGCCGCCGAGAGACTGTCATAACACATTCTGTAAGAGTCGATCCAGCTTTTTATCTCGGACGGGACATCTTTTCCCTCCAGGGCCGCCTGGCCGACGGCAAAAGCCATCATTGTTTTGAACTTACCGAGATCACCCGTGTCAAAATAAGCTTCCAGGGCCAGGTCGTAAGCACCCGAAGAAACAAGCCGCCTGTAGGGACCTGACTTTCTTGTAAGGACTGCCACGTAGGGGCGGGACCGGTCATTGAAAAACTTCGGCATGAGAACAAGGTAAGAGAGGCCTTTTTCTTTCATGATACGCGTAAGGCCTCCGGAATGATGTCCGCCTGATATGAGGGCGGCAATGTGTTTGTCTTCCCGTCTCATCGCGGAAACGGTATTTGCTATCATCGCGTGGTTGCGTTCCTCGGCCAGATCATAGAACCTCAGGGCCCTTTTCGCCTCGAAAATGATCTCTTTCAGGCTTTTGCGGGCGCGGCAAACAGCGTCATTCGAAGTATCATCTTCCCCGCTTCCGGCAAAACGGATATACTCATCCGCGTCTATGGCATCAATGTTCGCCGTCAGATAGGATATGTCTTCGCCGGTCAGTTTTATCTCGAACAGGGATTTCAGGAGCTCTGTCATCCTGACGAGCCTGTAGAGCTGTCTCTCTTCCCGGGAAGAAAAAAGTTTTTCGAGAACTTTACCCTCAAGCTCATTAATATCGTTCTGCAGGCCTATGATATCAAGTTTTCGATAACTCTCGGCATAAGCAGCGAATTTGCAAAGCTCCGGAAACCCGCCCGTTTCCATGCCTCTTCTCAAGGCAAACCTCAGGAGCCAGCTGTGATACTCCGACTGGTCGATCTTGCCTTTTTCGAAGGAGAGCGATCTGGTGACCACCTCTTCCATGTCTTCCTTCGTCGCGCTTTCCATCAATTCATTGATCAGTTTTTTTCTTTCCGAGGTAGCTTCGCCGAAATCGATGCTCTTTTCCAGGTGAACCGAATCCTTGAAATTCCCGATGCTTGCATATTCGTCGGTAGAAATACCTGTCCGGTCGCACATCTTCTCCAGAAAATCCCAATAGACATCGAAGCTTATCTTGCTTTCACGGTGAAGCCGGGATTTGTACACCATGCGGTTCAATTCCTGCGAATATACTCTGCTTTCGGTATCCTTGAGATCGCCCAGAATAACATCAAGTACGGCGATATTGTCATGGTTTCTTGCGTGAATATCCCTGAAGATCTCAAGATTCTCCCGGTAAAGGGCGTTGTCCTCAACGCCGTACAGGGCAATATCCTCATCCGTGGTCACGGAAAAGAATTCCCCGGCCGATATCTTCCCTTCTTTCATCAGGTAAGCAGCGGTTTTTTTCTTGATGCTCTTGTCCGGGAAACTTTTAAGCAAAGAAGTGTCCAGATATCCCGATCCCCCTTCAATGGCAATGACCTTCATGTCATAATCCTGAAGAAGGTTTCTCAGGATATCCACGATCGAATATTGCGCGGAAAGCGAGGAATGGCAGTCCTGGATATTGATAATAACGTCTTTTGCCTCACCCGTGTATGTGCCGTCCAGCTGGGCAAGCCCATCGGAAATACGGACGTCCTCGCGGGTATCGGCATACGGGATCTCATGCTTACCGGATACGGTCCTGGTAAGACCTGCCGTGTCGCCCGCAGCCCACAGGACCTGCTGATGGAGGAATATGCCTGCTACGACCAACGAAACAATTTTTATGAATGCTTTATTTCTACTCATATGTCCTTCAGATATGCTACTTATTAAATAATTAAAATTGCCCGGATAACAAAAATCCCTGCCTGTTTTATGCTGATCCGCCTTCGGGTCTATAAAACATAATGGTTTCTGGCTTTTTGTTTTATTTATTAAGTATAATTATAATAACATACGTGGGGAGAATGTCAATTGTGGGTTTTCTAAATTTTTGATAACTTAACATACATGCTTTTTTCTATTAAAATCGTATATTTTCTGCTATTTTTTTAAAAAAACCGGATAAATTTTATGGTTTTTAAACTCTTAATATCTGGGTAGTCTGGTTAAATATTGGTAAATATGAAAAATCTTAGATAACTACTTATAAACAAATGAGATATCAAAAAAAATGCCCTCGCCCCGGGTTGCTTGGAGGACCCAAAGCGAGGACATTTTTAAGAGATACAGGAAGGTTTTGTATCTCTTTTGGGTTAAGCACCCTTTAAATCTGCTTGTTCTCCTTTCCTATATTACGCTCTCACCAGCACTTCGCTGATATATCTCTCATAGTTGCGCAGTTCTGCCTCAAGATCTATGGCCTTTGCCTGCGGAAGGTAGATGAATAATCTTCCCTTGTCGCTGGTAAGGCCGGGTATATTCACCAGGCTCTCCTTATCTTTCGAGAGCAGGAGGTTCACAAAAACCTCATACTGGTTTATGTTGTTTGCCGCGTTCGGGTCAAGCTCTACCTGCAGGACTTTCTCTGCGGCGGCACTATCATCATACTCAAGCTCTCCTGCCAGGCACCTGAAACCGGTATTCGCGACGGTAACCGATTCAGGCCTTACGGAGCGGACCATCTCGAAGAGTTCACTCGTGGTATATCCTTCATCTTTCCTGTCAAGTATTACCACATCACCGCTGCTCACCACTCCCTCGAGCATCCAGCGCTCCATGAGCTTTTTCTTGAAGTCTTCTTTCTCTTCATCCGTGACGACGCCTTTCGGGGCCATGACCAGGAACCTGTCATGCTGCGCGTCATTTTCGTCTGTTACGCCCATCACTTCGCGCCTGCGCCTTATTTCCAAGCCGCACGGAAGGATACTCGCCCTGTTATCCGACAGCACTGCTTCGCCGTCGGCATAATGGAGCAGATAATGTTCATCTTTTACCTTTAAGGCATCTTTCAGGTACTTCACCCTTCTGGTCTCCTCGGCGGGCCTGGTATAGAATATCTCATACGACCTCTGTACCCTCATCTGATACACGCTCAGAGACGCCAGATCAAGCGATTTTATGCTCCTGGTCCAGCGGATATTATCGGAAATATCCCTGAGAAGCTCCGGCAGGTTCTCTATCTGCTTCACGGTCTGGGGCGTAAGTCCTTTTACTTCGGGATGCGTGAGAACAAAGATCTTATCGTTAACTTCTTTAACAAATTCCTCAATAATTTCCGATAGATCCTCCGTCCCGGCATTGACGTCTATCAGTGCGGATGCCACCGCGGGCCCCTTCTTTCTTGCCTCTTCCAGCTCCTCAAGCATGCCGTCCTCTTGCGTGCTTTCCAGGATCGATATGCGCGCACCCGGGACCGCTTCAATGCGCTCTATCTCTTTCTCGCTCAGCGCATTATACACACCTGAGGGAATACCGATCATTATCATATCTTCCGCGGTCTCCGTGACCGGTTTCGGTTCTTCAGAAAGCGCAACCTGCTCGACCTCTTTCAGTATCATGCTATCGAGCCATCTGGCCAGTTTACTGCAAATTCTCTGCGCCGGAGCATCTTCTCCCTTGGGATGGTCCTTTTCAGGAAGCCCCCTGTCGGCGACATGGCGCACCTTGAACTGATAAAGAAGGGCCGCTCTGGCGATCTGGTGGCAAAGAACCGTAAGCACATCTTCCAAAGACATATCCTCGAAGAAAGCCCTGGTCAGATAAACTGCCTGGTAGTTCCCTCCGCGCGCTCCGGAGAGAGCGATCTGCCATTCTCCGCCGACGCATGTCAAGAGATGCGGGTGCGATGCTTCCCTTGAGCCGGATTCCGCCTCAATGAGGAATATCTGCAGTTTGTCCAGTAAGCGCATGTTATTACTGATAAAGGACTTAAACTGCTCATTATCATTTATCTCGTTGAACCTCCTGGTAAAGGTCTCTCTCAGTTTCGTGGCCCGACCGGCGATCTGGTCTATCTGCAGTTCACCGCCGTTATCCAGGGTCAATTTCACGTATCTGCCGTCTTCCCTGTTTTCTTCAAATCTCCGGCTTCCGCCTTCCTCGGTAATGATGGTAAAAACATCCGACCGCACTCTTTCTTCGGAGTAGGTTTTTCTGTAGTCCTGGCTGCCAGTGCCCGGGGTTCCTACATCCTTGGGATAGTGTTCAACTTCAATAGAAGTATCCATGCTCCAATCTTCATGGATGAACTCTCTCATGAGTTCCGGGATGGCGAGCTTTACCCCGGCAGCTGTTCCCATCGCCCGGCCTACCATATCGTTAAAGATATTTTCATATTCACGCCTTTTATCTTCTTCTTTTGTATACCTGTGTTTTTTGATCCTGTCGATCCTGGCCGTCACCTTGCTCATCACGGCATTATTGATATCGGAATCCGTCACTTTTTCGCCTTCCCAGTCCGCGAACATCTCGGAACAGTTCCTGGCCTTCGTGAATTCCACCGCCGTCTTGAGTCTTGGTATCAAGTCGGGCAGGACTCCCAGGGTAAGAAGAGTTCCGTGCTTACGGTACAGGTAGATACTGAACAGGAGCGTCTTATCCAGCCGGGCAATATCTCCGCAAATGCCCACGGAAAGCCCTCTTCCACTGGCTGCCTTCACGACTTTCTCAATTATCTCCATTATCTCCTTGTCGAAATGATGGTCCGTCAGTTCGGTCCTCGGCACACCTTTAACGCTGGAAATAAGATCATTGGTGCCGATGCTTACAAAGCTTACCTTCACGTATCCATTATCCAGAAGTTCGTCGAGATTCTTCAGGGCTTCTTTGTTCTCCACCATGATCCCTATGGGCATGCTGTCGAGGGTTGTTTTATCTATATCCCCGTATTCCCTGCTTACAGATAAGATCTCGCCCTTAACCTCTTCTAATATTTCGCCCATGAACTTCATATCGTCCACAGTCTTTACCAGCGGGAACATCGCGCGTATATTCCTGTATTTTGACTGCGCGTAAGCGACGAGCATCGCCTCCAGCTGGGTCTTCAACGCTTTTCTGCCGGGTTCGGTCCTGTAATAATCAAAGCCATATGTCATCTTCACGTCTTCAAGGGCGATGCACTGCTTGTCCTGCCTTTTATCAAAGGTCCTCAAGGTTACTTTTTTATCGGCCAGATCGGCTATGCCGAGGTACACTTCCCTCTGCATTTCAAAACTGGGCGGAGTTTCCCTTGTGTACATGTATTCAGTCCTTGCCAGCGCTATGCCGTTGCCTCCGTGTTCATACACGGCGCGGACTTTTCCCATCGGACCCTCATCAGAGATGCCGAACTTCCCTTTCTCCATGTAATAAGGAAGATAGACATTGCCGTATACAGGTACTTCCAGCCTGGCCTTATCATCCCGGTCGCAGGTCTTTGCCGCTTCTATACCGTTCTCTTTTCTCCAGCTTTCCGTCTCGTTGTAATATTTCTTCAGCGCCTGGCTGGCTATCACTTCTTTAGCCAGTCTCTGGGCCTGGTCGCTTTCGGCCCCGACCAGAAAATATGATTCCTGCCCGGTTTCCGAGGTATAAAGGACCACGCTCTCTCCGGTCCTGACAAGCCTATCGAATACCACTTCGGGCAGGCCCAGAAGAAGCTGTGCGCCCCTGTCCTGAGCCATTATGGCAACGTGTTCCTGGGTGGAACCGTGGCAGCACACAAAAGCTCTTATATTGTATTTTTCCACAAGAGCTCTCAAAACGAGATCGTCCCTGATGATCTGTTTTGACACGACCACCACATCGCGGTCCTTTCCGGCCTGCCTTATCGCCTCATCGATCCCTTCTATCACGACCTCTTCAAGATCAAGTTCAAGGCAGATCTCGTTCACCACTTTTTCCGCCACATCCCGGTCTATCCCGGCCTTGACCGCTTTGCCAAGGCTTTTCCACAGGCTGAAGCGCGCGGAGTGACGATCGTTCCATATTTTTTCCTCGGCATCGCGCACTATGATCATCGATGCCTTTTTCTCGTTTTCGCCGTCGATCCTGCCCTTGCTCACGGCGCGCCTGAAACAGGTGAACAGTTTTTGCTGTTCGGATTCCACATCGTCCTTTCCTACTATATAACCTTTGTTCAGGAACCTGACTATGCGCGCCATTATGTTCCGGGCGCTTTCTCCTTTATCCTGCCCCATCGAATAGCTCTTCCAGATCCATTCGTAGATCCTGTTTATCTGCTCAGCGGCATTCGGCTGACCGACGGCCAACTCTGACATGATCGGATCATAAACGGTCATCTCCATGAGCCGTTTAAACTCTATATTGAATTCCCTTGTAAGATCCTCGGTGCTCCTTTTGGCGTCGCGGCCGAACTGGTAAATAAGCGGCCCCACCACGCTCCGCAGATGGATCCTCTCGTTTTCCAGAATTTCGTCATCTGTGATCTGGTAAAAATTTGCTCCGCCCGGGAGCAGTTCGCCTTCCTGCGCGGCCGCGTAACTCCATATATAGCCCTTCCATATAGCGCCGGGGATGCCGTTGGAATCGCACCGCTGCGGCCCTTTAAAAAGATCCATGCCCATTTTAACAGCTTTTTCGAGAACGCGTTTTTCATTCTTTTCGATTACGCGGAAACCTTTGAGCAGATCCGCCTGTTTCTTCCTTGTCAAGCTGTTCCTGCCCACAGGTTCCTGCAGCTGATAAAGCGAAAATGCCACACCATCATACGCCAGGGAGTAAATATGCCTTAAGTATACGTCTTTCTCGTTTAATTTCTCCAGCGCCCGGACTTCTGACCCCGGCCGGTCGGGTGTCGTTACGATAACCTGTGTCCATGCCTCCTGAAGCTCGCCTTCAGTTCCTTTCAGCTCTCTCCGCGGATCATTGACTACAGCAAAGTAATCTTCTTTTCCATCTTCCTTCTCCGCAGCCTGCTTCGCGGCCCTGAAGAGAAGCCACAGGTCCTCGATCTCTTTCTCAAGTTTTTCTTTATGGTTTACCGCATGCTGAGGAGTGAACATGTTATTAAGGCAAACTTCGGCGAATTCTACAGTAGCGGGCTCAACCTGTTCCATGCCTTGCGGCAGATCATTCTTATATGCATCAAAAATATCTCTCTTTAACCCGATCTTTCTCAGAACGGTCGCCTTGATGTCCTCCGGTTCGGTTATGCCTTTAAACATGTCCCTTTCTCCGGCCGAGCCCAATACATCGAACGGCGCCACTGCTGCTATCCCCATGACCGCCAATGCAGATTCAACGGCCATTCCGAGCGCGATCCTGCACAGCGTTATAGGCGCAAGCGCAAGCAGAAGCAGCCCTTGAGCGGGATAGAGGGCAAAATGCGAAGAAATGCCTTTCAGGTGGAACCACTCGTGGAAATAATACCACTTTTGGACGATCCCGGGGCGTTTTGCCATGCTTTCTTTGTTGACATGAAGTATGCCGTCTTTGACATACGCCAGTTCTTTTACGCCGCTCTCTGCAGGTCGGGCGTTGCGGAAGGGTATTATAAGATCACCTTCGACCGATACGGGCCCGGCCCTTGAGGGTACGATCTTCCTAAAAAGTTCGTTCATCTTCGCAAGGATACCGAACCTGAGATCAAGCATCTGGACAAGATATGTGACCGAGAATAAGGCCAGTGAAGCGACTGCCGCGAAAATATAACCGCTTCCCAGGCCAAAGAAACATCCGAGCCCTGTCGCCAGGAGCGCGTAACCCGCGCTGGCCGCGAGTGAAGTTCTCCAGGAAATAAGGTCTATCCTCTGTTCGTGCGCTATCCTGGGATCATCGGGATTATTCGGGTCCACATACGTGTATATCCAGCCGTATCCGAGAGTGATGTTGTCAACCCTGTAAAGACGGCCGTAATCCATTCCGGTAATGGTCTCATTAAGGAAATAATATTTTGCATTGCATCCGTACAGCCAATCGGTCGTATCTTCGGGGTCCTCATCAGGGATACCGTTATTGCTTGGATCTCTTTCGTCCATTACTTCTTTTGTATACAGGCGGTTTTCCTGATCGTTATAGTACTCGAGCACCTCTATGACCGCGTCCGTCTGGAGGTCTTTTTTCGTCTTAGACATCACTGTCAAGTTCGTCGGATCGGCCGGATCATAATACTCTACCTCCTGATACCAGCCATCAGTGTAATTATCGACCCGTTCCAGGCG
>Ga0180434_10000472_pt1 | contig 58964 bp, 59 predicted proteins | sample SS_ome_7_FD_132453 | JGI IMG/M metagenome (GOLD analysis project Ga0180434, IMG submission 132453) | Hypersaline lake sediment archaeal communities from the Salton Sea, California, USA - SS_1_D_2 metaG | ecosystem: Environmental > Aquatic > Non-marine Saline and Alkaline > Hypersaline >...
GTGTTCTGCCTTCACGGGCACAAGCGCCAGCTATAATATGAACATATCCAACATAAACTATGCGGCATACGACGGGCACAGCAACAACTACAATATAGACTTCTCGCTCGTTGAGCAGTATGTGGGCTCGAATGAAACGGTTAACTATAACGTAAGCTACGGCTTCTACAAGGGGGTTGATTACACCGGCTATTCGGTTGGCGGGCCGTTTGACATATCAATAGACGCCCCTGCTTCCGTAACCGCATCCTCAACGGCAACGGCGACCGTTGAGCTCACCAACCAGAACCCGGACTTTGGGGAGGATGCCTATATCGAATACTGGATAGAGGACCTTCCCGGCAACACAATAAGCTCTGGCAGCAAGACCGTTTATGTGGGGGCGCTTTCAACAGTGGAGACGAGCGTGTCGCTTACGGCGCCCTCGGCAGCGGCGGTTCATGTTTATTACGCAAGGGTCACATGGAGCAACGTATATACAGCAACGGCATCGGATAGCTTTGACGTAACTGCTGCCGGAGTCACACCAACCCCCGGAGGCGGCACCGGGGGCGGCCTGGCGCCCGCGCTCAGGATAACACAGTACCCCAAGAACATAACCGTGGTTCAGGGCGAACTGGCATACTTCATAGTCGAGGTCAGCAACGTGGGTAACCAGGAGGCAAGGAACACCGTCCTGCTTGTAGAGAACATAAGCCAGTACTGGTTCTCTGTTGAGCCGCAGAGCATTGAAATAGACAAGAAATCCAACGAAAGCTTTGCGCTAAAATTCCAGATACCGGCAGATGCTGAAACCGGCTCTTACAGCTTTAGTTTAAAGGCAGTTTCGGGTTCGGTGAGCAACGAAAAGGCCGGCACATTAAACATAGTCGCCGCCCCCCTTCATGAAATATCAATAATTGACATACAGACACTTCCTGTGGAGCACACGCTAAAGGTGAATGAAACCGGGAGTATAAGGGTAATAACCAAGAACAACGGTGATGAGAACACGGTCGTGACAATGAACATGCAGGTTCCTGACAACTGGCACATAGAGGATGAAACCCTGAGCCATAACATCCTCGCAGGCCAGGAAAAGGCCTTTGAGTTCGTTGTCCTACCGCATGAGGCAGGTACATTTGACATACTCATATCCATGAGCTACGGAAATGAAGAACGCATCAAGCACATAGCCATAGTTGTAGAATCAGAGGCTGCTGAAGAGGAAGAAGGGCTCAACCCACTGTTTGTAGTGGTGGTAATCGTGGCCTCCGCTTTTCTTGCAGTGGAGCTTTACCTGATAAGCAAAAAAAGCCGGAGAAAGTCCGGCAGGGAAAGGCGCGACAGTGAAGCAAAAACCCAGGCCTCGGGGGGCGAAAGCAAAGGAAGTCCCGGCCCGTGGGCTCATATAATAAGCGAGGGCACGAGGCAAAGGGTCAGGGAGTTTGAAGGCCTGTTGAGGAAGATAAAAAGGGGAAGAAAACAAAAGGCAGGGACATGATTTATTAGGGAAGGGAGCCAATATTTAGTATGGACATACTTTATCTTATAATAAGCATTGTTATTTCATTCGTCCTTTTCACTGTGGCTGTAATTGCCATTATTTTTTACTCAAAAAACATGAACCGAAGGCTTAAAAAAATGGAAAGGGGTGAAATGAAGACGGCCGCAAAGATATCGCAGCTTGAAAGCATGTCAAAGGAAATGGCAGAAAACAGCTACATGAAGGCCAAAAACGAGCTGTCGCAGAGGATTGAGGACGAGAGCCACAAGCACAGGAACTTTATGGAATCGGCCATGCTCAAGGAACGGAAGCTCCATAACTCCAAGATAGAGTTGCATGCAAGGGAAAACAAAGAGAAAATAAGGGAACTGAAAAAGGGCCTTGGCAGCGAGATCAGGCAGCTCATGAAGGAAAAGCAGTCGCTTAAGAAGGAGCTCCAAAGGCATAACAAAGAGGCTGACAGGGACATGGACAGGATTCTGGACAAGCTCAAGAGTATGAAGAAACAGCACGAAAAAACGGCAAAATCACTCAAGGAAAGCCGCCAAAAAACCACTAAGGCAATCCACAAAAAGATTAAGAAAAGGGCCTCAAAGAAGGCCATGTCAGGCAAAGGATCAAAGAAAAGAAAAAAATAAGAAATAAGCCCCCGATGGGATATTCAGCTTTGCTCAAGGCAACACGCTTCAGCATGGCGGTTGAACCCATGACCTTCTGATATCCTGCTTAATCATCGGATACGATATCCTCTTTATATCAGATACAAGTCAGATGCTCTACCAACTGAGCTACGGAGGCTTTTTTTCGCAACTCTCAAGTTCTTTGGGTGAGACTTAGCCTTTCTGAGGAAGCCTGCATCTCCCTCGTGCAAACGAGGAATCCCTGCTTGCGCAGAGGAAACACTGGCTCCTGTAAGAAAGGCTCAGTTGAGCTACGGAGGCCTGTTCCACAGTGTAATCGGTTCCGGGCCTGATTGTTTATATTTGTTAGGCCAGGCAAATATATTTGTCATTTTATTCTTTTACGTATTTCTTCAATTAGTATATCAATCTTTTTATACATCTCTTCCTTCGTGCTGTCGTTTATTATGACGTGTTTTTCGTATTCTCTGGTGCCAATCACTTCCTTCATGCCCCTTTTGAGCTCTTCATTCGCCCTCCAAAGGAATTCTTCATAGCTTTTTGGCTTCTTGTATCCCCCTGCCCTGACAAGCCTTTGATAACGCACCCTGTCCGGGGACTTGATGATAGCAATCATGACCATGGCTATCCTTGCGAAGTACCGTATCTCATACATGTCCCTCGGACCGTCAACGCATACGAGCTCTTCATCAAGCTTCTCAATCTTTTCGGCTGTCTTCCTTGAAGGATAGTCCATTCCGTGCTCCTTCCGTACCTCAACGGCAACCCTTTCGGAATTCGCGTTGTTGAATTCCATCCCCCTTTTTTTCATCTCCTCCCGGATGACGTCGCCTGTGAGGAACACCGGAATGCCGGTTTTCCTTATGTGAGAGGAGGCGGCCGTCTTGCCTGCGCCCGGCAGGCCCGTTATTATGAGTATGATTTTCATAGCATCATTCCTGGAAACCATTTATTTATTGTTGACATTAATAATTAAGTATGATAGAGCAGATAACAGGGCAGTTTCTTCAGCTGCTGCAGATTAACAATGTGCTGTTTTTCGTCATAATATTCATCCTTATAATAATAGCATACAAGGTATTCCAGTGCGCGCTCAAGGCGTTCATATTCGGCATAATTGCCGCATCAATACCCATAGCAGCATATTTCATGTCAATACCCCTGCCCGATGTGTTAGCGCAAATGTCTTTCCTGTCCCGTATCATGTGGTTCGGCATATTCGGCGTTTCTGCCTACATCATTTACTTCTTCGCGACGCACACGCTAAGGACAATAAGGTTCGTATTGTCGCCTTTCAGAAGGCTGTTCAGGGAGAAGCCCAAGGTGGTAAAGCAGTCAAACAACACGATTGTAATAGCAAAGGATGAAGATGAGAATTAGCAGCAAATGAGGAATGAGTATTAGCCGGATTCAGAGGTCAAAATCGTCCCTTTTTATATTGTTGCTGCGCGTCAGGTTCATGAAAACATAGAGGTTGACCTTGTCCCTTTCCCATACGACCGTCGCCGCTTCGTCGCTTGTGTTGAAAGATATTGTCATGTTGAAATCCGATGTCACGGAACCGAATTCCAGGAAGCTTGTCGTGTCTGAATTTACGCCAATGTATTTAATTGCGGAACTGCCTCCGTCATCGGTCAGGTTAAGTGTCATATTTATCTCGTTTCCAAGAAAGTTTCCCACGGAAAGGTTTATTATGCTGCTTGTGTTTCCCTCTGCAACGACCCACAAACAATCAAAGCCTATGTACCGGGTCTTGAGCGCGCCGTCAACAAACCTTGTGAAATTCTGCAGCTTGTCAACGCCAAGAGACTCGTTAAGCCCGAGCGCAAGCGCCCTGCCAAATTCCCTCTCCATGTTCTCGTACACATGCTTCAGGTCTTCCGCAACGGGGCCCTGCACCATGCTGTCCGGCTTGGGCAGGCCCATAAAGAAAAGTATTGCGAGCATGAGCCCGGCTATCAGAAAGAACTGCCCTTTGCGTTTCCGTGGCTTTTCAGAGAATTTCATGCTAATCCAAAGGTGAAAAGTAAAGCCTTACTATGAGCGGCTTATATACGTATTCACCGGCTGTGATATAGCTTGCGGTCCATATGTTGCTGGCGACGGGCTTGTGCCCGGCGCATGTCCCTTCCGCATTGCATATCTCCACGGTGTGGTTGTAGTTATAAACAGGGATTATGGAGTTCAGTCCGGTGTAATCCATTGCAACCGTGTAGTTCTTCAGCTCCCCGCGGTCATCCAGGCCCTTCAGGACAAGGAAGCCCTTCTCTGCAAGATTCTGGGGCTGCACGACAGAGGTATATTTCGAGCCCACGACATACAGAAAGCTCATCAGCATCACGCTTACCATGACAGCCTCTACCATGTACCAAAAACCGCGCATAAATATTCTTTGTCCGGCATTCTTAATAAAAAACACCTTTATCATGCAGCCACGGCTCATGCATTTTTTACGTTCCACCTTCCGTATGAAACTTCGGTCTGACGCATTCTCCCCTGGGAACAGGGGAGTTAGTCAGACATCAAGTATTTAAATATATCATTATAATATGTTATTATGATAAAAAAGAAATGTTTAAGATGTGGTCATATCTGGATTCCAAGAATAGATAAACCAAGAGTATGTCCTAAATGTCATTCTGCATGGTGGGATAAGGAGCAGACAAATGCAAATCACAAAAACGGTTAAATGTAAGATACATTCCTTAACTGGGATAAAGGAGCGGATACTCATTGATGAGTATGCGGAATACCAGAGAATATGTAAAGAGGTTTCTGACTGTGTGGACAACGATTACTTCCCAGACTCAAAGCCATATTTCATGTTCAAGTCACCAAAAAGATATTCAGCAACTGTTTGGGGAGCTATACAAACCATAAGAAACAAAAAACAGTTTGAGCAGTTAAGAGAACAGCCATTATATCTACGCAATGATGTGTTCACGGTCACTGAGAACCAAACCAAAATCTCAAAACACTGGCTAAGATTGCCTACAAAACGAAAGCATGGTGGTATCTGGCTTCCAATCATAATTCCAAGAAAATACGAAGAGCTACTAAAATTAAAGTTATGCGACTCAAAGATAATCAAAAACAAGAAAGGCTGGTTTCTCAACCCCTCTGTTAAGAAAGAAGTTGAGACAAAAAAATTATACTCCAACATTCTCGCCGTAGACTTGGGGGAACGAGTGATAGCTACTGTCTGTGGCAGTTTCAATAACCAGAGACCTCAATTCTTAGGACAGGAAGTTAGGGGAATAAGAAGGCATTATGCATGGCTTCGCAAGAGATTAGGTAACAAGAAACTTCCAAAAGTAATCAAGAGATTAGGTCAAAGAGAACAGCGAAAGGTTAATGACATACTGTTCAAGACAGCAAGGCAGATAAACAACTTGGCAGAGGAATACAATGCACTAATCGTTTTGGGAGACCTAAAAGGCATAAGGAAGTCAGCCAAAGGCAGAAGATTCAACAGGATAGTGTCCAGTATGCCGTATCTAAAGCTGTCCAACATGATAGAATACATGGCTAACTGGGACGGAAGGCAGGTAATCAAGATAGACGAGAAGGGCAGAACATCACATACCTGCTCAAAATGCGGAAGCAAAGGGACAAGACCATATCAGGGTCTGTTCGAATGCAAATCTTGCGGATACCAATGCAATGCCGACTATAATGGTGCTAAACGCATTGCACAAATAGGTCTTGAGACTATACCGTCTCCTGATGGGGTTTCACTGACAGAGCCCATAACTTTAGGAGCGTGGCAACATGCCTACTAAAGAACCCTCGCACTTTAGGGCGGGGAGTGTCAGATGGTTATATTTCAGCTCCCCAATTATCTGGTATGGGAAAAGGCAAAACGTCAACCAAGACAGTGTCCGCAAAAAGGATTGTCATAGATGAAAAGAAGCCGCTGAGGATTGTATGGTGGCTCATTGGCATAAACGTGTTCATATCCCTGCTCGTATTCTCCATGCCCTCTGCGCTGCAGGAGGCTGTTTTCAACAACCTTTCATTCTCTATGTCCGGTGCTGGCGAGCTCTGGAGGTGGCTGAGCTCGCTGTTCCTCCATGTCAGCGCATCGCATCTTTTCTTCAACATGATTGGGCTTTACTTCTTCGGCAAAGTGCTTGAGAAGGAGGTGCCGAGAAGCTGGTTCCTTGCGATATACTTCATAGGCGGTCTGCTGGGCAATCTGGCATTCGGTGCAACGGGCGCCGGACTGGTTGCAGGGGCATCGGGCTGCGTTTTCGCCGTAATGGGCGCGGCCATGCTGCTGAACCCGGTGAGGAAGACGCACGCACTCGTTATCCCCCTGCCCCTCGGCATGGTGGCAGTTCTCTACGTCTTGGCAGAGGTGTTCGTGTCGTTCTTTGACGCCACGCTGGGCGGGGTGGCGCACATGGCTCACCTTGGCGGCCTTCTGACCGGCACGGTATTCGCTTTCTTCCACAATACGCGCAGGGCGCTGAAGGGCTCACTCGTGCTTGGCGTGTGCCTGCTTCTGCTTGTTTTCCTTGGCCCGGTATTCGGGTTCATAGTGGGCGTGGGCGCCTTCGTGCTGGGCATAATAGACGCTGTGATAGGTTTCTTTGTCTACAACATAGCCATGGTGTTTTCATTCCTCTGGGTATAGACCCTTTCACTGGTAACCGATGTAACGGAGAATGAATAAGCTCATAAAAACAAAAGAAAGGGAGGTGACGGAATCACCATCCTGCTTTCAAATTATTTCCCTATGACTGGTATGCCCAGTTCCTGCGAGTAGTCCTTCTTTGTATCTGCCTTCTCTGCGACAGGCCCCAGTATGTAGGGGGACTTTATGCCTGTCATTATGGTTATGACCCTTAGCTTGTTGCTGAATGCCGGGTCAACCCTTGCTCCCCAGATGACCTGCGCGTCAGGGTCAAGCTGCTTTGAGACATACTCACCGATGAGGTTTATCTCGTCCAGCCTCATGTCAGCGCCGCCTGTTATGTGTATCAGCGCACCGGTTCCGCCTTCGTAGCTTACCTCAAGCAGCGGGTTTGTCATTGCCTTCATAACCGCTTCCTCAGCCCTGTTCTTTGTGCCTGACTCACCAAAGCCAACCGATGCAACGCCGCCTGAGTGCATGACCGTCTTGACGTCGGCATAGTCAAGGTTGACCAGTGATGGCTGGGATATTGTCTCTGTAACGCCCTTTATTGTAGTCGCTATTAGGTCGTCAGCCACGCCGAATGCCTGGTTCAGCGGAAGGTCACCGGCTATCTTAAGCAGGCGGTCGTTCTCTATTACGATAACCGTGTCGCATGTCTGCCTGAGCTGGTACAAACCGTCCTCGGCTTTTCCTATCCTTGCTCCCTCTATCTTGAACGGCATTGTGACGCAACCAATAACAATGGCGCCCACCTCCTTGGCTATCTCCGCTATCATCGGAGCAGCCCCGGTCCCCGTGCCGCCGCCGAGTCCGGCTGTCAGGTAGAGCATATCCACGTCCTTGAGAGCGTTCCTTATGTCCCTTTCGCTCTCCTGGACAGCCCTCCTTCCCATGTCAGGGTATCCTCCTGCGCCCAACCCCTTTGTCAGCTCCCTGCCCACAAGTATCTTCTTGTGGCTGTTTGTGGCTGAAAGGTGCCTTGCGTCGGTGTTGATTGCTATGGTCGTGGCCCCCTTTACGCCCATTTCAGTGAGCCTCTTGACGCAGTTGTTGCCAGCGCCTCCACATCCCATTACGCATATCTTGGCCTCCCTGACGTCCAGGCCAAATTCCCTTTGTATGTCGCTGATGTCATCGTCTGATGGCTGTACTGATTGTGCAATTGGTTGTGTTTCGGCTGGCTGCGCATCAGCAGAGGGCTCATGGGGTGCTGGCTGGGCCTGCTCCTGCTGTTCATATGCCCGTGCAGGCTCTGTTTCTGTTGCTGTGTTGAACGGGCTGTTTTCTGTTGTGTTTTCGTTTCGTGTTTCCTCATCCTGTTCCGTTTCAACGGGCTCTCCATATTCGTTGAATGTTCTTTTGAAAGCCCTTTGAACCAAAGATTCCATATTCGCCTCCCTTTAACACCACTCCAAAATATATACTGGAGCAGCGAAATGTTTTTTAAACACTTTTACAGTATATACACTAGAATAAGCAAATTCCATATACATGAAACTTATGTTTTAACCCAAATAAGCGCAATTCAAGCCCCCACTTGAATTATGCACTGTTTCTGAACGGTTTTAAGGGTTAGCTGAAGTATTATCTATTTGCTTTTATGATATATAAACTTTTCGTGAAAATAGCGGTTTCAGTCCAGTATTTTTTCTGCAATTCGCCTTGCATCATGGAATTCCTGCATTATGGCATCCTCAAGCCCATTTTTCAGCAACTTGGACAACGGGCACTTTGGTATGTAGCCCACGAGTTCCATAAATCCCCTGCCTTTTACAGTTCTTCCGTTAACTTTGGCCTTTGCTTTCATGGGGCCTTCCCAGTAATTGATTATGCCGTAAAGCATCTCCTGCTCCTTTATTAGGGGCTCAAGCTCTATCGTTGTTTTTTTGCCGGGCATCTCAATGCGCCATGAAAGCGGATATGTCGCCTTTGTGTGCGGGCTTGTCCATGATTTGCCCGTGGGAACGAAGCGGACCTTTGTAGTGCTTGTTTGCCTTCCCCTGCGGTCCATTATGCACGCCATAGCATGCCTTTTTCTTTTGCCGTATTCAAAGCACACGACATCGGTTCCGTTTTCCAGCTGTATGGAGAACCATGTCCATCTGTCCCGGGCATACCTGTTGTTGGCCCATTGGTGGTCCATCCATGACCTGCCCCGGACCCTGATTTTCTTTCCGTTCAGCGTTATGGTGCCGCTTGTCTTTAGGTCTGTCAAGGAATAATAATATGTTGACCTCCTTCCCGGGAGATTGAAAAAACCCCGGCCGCCCTCAAGAAGCGGCCTTTTCATCAGTTTCATGCCAAGGTCGACATAATCGTTTCTGAGTCGGTATTCAGAATTGCCCGTCTTTTCCATCAGGCAGTTGCCGTATTTTGCAAACAGCGCGGGTTTCCTGAAGCTGTCCTTTGAAAGCCGCACGAAATAATTGACACCGGGGTAAAATTTCATTTTATTAATGTCAGAAAGCAGGCTGTGCGAGAAATGCACCGTTTTCACGGGAAGTGGCAGCTCGCTTATGAGCGGAAACCCAACGCGCTTGAGGTCTGCTTTGAAAAGGCAATTCATGAAGGCATACTCATTACCCCTCCTGTCCCTAAGGTTCCCGTTCCAGTACCACCACTCTATGATGTGATTGTGCTCTCCTTCATCCTGCGGTAATATGACCCTTTTCGGTTCCATTCATATAATTATTATTCAAGCAGAAATAATAACTTATTTATAGCTTCCACTGCTACTATCATTCAATAATCTCCTAATGTGCTACAAATAATAGCCTAACCGACATCACTGAGTGAAACAATCGGCTCCGTAACAGGATGTGAGGCTATTGACAGTCTGACGGATTTCACCAATAGCGCCAATCCGTCATCATAACCAATTACAGGGTGTGGGGTATGGACGAATACAAGAAACTTCTTGAAGCGGGTATGAAGAGGATAAGCAAGGCCGAATCTACGCGCAGGTTTGAGGTTCCTAAGTCAAGAGTAATGATATCCGGAAGCAGGACCGTATTCAGCAACTTCTATGAGATAGCCGATGCGCTGAGGAGAGACCCGCAGCACCTGCTCAAGTTCCTGCTGAAGGAGCTTGCCACATCCGTTGACATGCGAGAAAATAAAATCGTGTTCGTGGGCAAGTTCTCATCAGGGCTTGTGGACAAAAAGGTGGATAACTACGTCAAATCATATGTCATCTGCCCCGAATGCGGAAAGCCCGACACAAAGCTCGTGAAGGAGGGCAGGGATTATTTCCTCGTGTGCGAGGCATGCGGGGCAAGGCAGGTAGTTACAAAGATATAGCTCTAAAACACTGATTTATTTCCAATAAGCAAATTTCAACCAACTTCAGGGCCGCATCCCTGGATTATGCTCCATTCCCCAGTGAAGATTATGATTATTGTCTCATCTGGTTCGGTAACGGTTGTTGTTACTATAAATGCTCCGTTATCATCCTTTTTGTAATAGTGCATATATATTGCTGGCTCTCCTTCGCTAACTACTTCATTTTCAAGGCTCCATCCTTCCATGTTATTTTTGTACCAGTCCATTACCTCAGAAGGGGGATTGGAGATGAGTGTGGTATACCCGTCCATTGTAGCGTTTTGAGGCACGCTTAGGTCTTCCTTTGTAGTATCAGGAAGCGGTACTTTTTGGGCTCCTTCATAAAGTGGTATCCCAAGCTCTTTCATGGCTTCGCTGGGCCCGGATTGGAAGTCACCACTGTCTCCACCCGGAGTGCTGCCCGGACTGTCGCCTGGGGCTCCAGTTGGGCCACATGATTGGATTGTCTCCCATGAATCAATAGCAATTCCTATGAATGTTTGGCTTGTGGAAACAGCCACTGAGAATATGAATGCGCCCATATCATCCCGCCTATAGTATTGCATTGGCACCTCTTCTTCGGGCGATGACATAGTATCCTCCTTTTCCAGTGTCCAGTCATCCATGTTGTTCTTGTACCAGTCTGTTACATCAGCAGGGGAATCGCTAGTCAAATAACCATAAGCATTCACATCTTCCGGTATGTTAAAGCCGGTTCTTGCTTCTTCAGAGAACGGAACAGTGCTGGCCCCCACGTATTCAGGGATACCCGAAGATTCCGGTAGTGGTGTACCGGAACCACCATCAAATCCGCCACCCAAACCACCCCATGATTCTCCGCCCGGCACGGATTCTGGTCCGGACATAAGAATAAACATAAGGATTATTATGACCGCCGCCTCCACAATGGCAATGTTTCGGGCACTAATTATTTTACTGCCCATAATTAATAATGGATTCGCTCACTAAAAAATTAAATTAATACAGAACAAGAAGAAATTTATTCCCATGTATGCTTTAAACGGATATCAAATTGGGTTTTCAAATATTGAGTCATCCAGGGTGGGGTTTATCTCGATGTCCGAATAATATGGGTCCACGCCCGGCGAGCATGTGCCGGAACCGCCTTCCTGGTATCCAATCGCTGCCAGGTTGTCAAGGTTCCATTCTATGTGGCCATTGGTATAATAACTACTCCATTCCTGGCCAAAGTAAGAATATTCATAGCCTTCATCATATGAATCGCCCAGTTCCATCCATTCTCCCATAGAGCTGTCGTAAACCCAGCCCATCTGCTCGTCACCCCGCAGAATGTATTTCTCTGTTTTGCCCAGGGATTCATACGTTAGGTCAAGCCTTATGTCCGGAGCTCCTGTCCCATAGTCCCTTATCCTGTAAGTTATAACATATGGATAGCAATCACAGCTTGCTGTGAATTTCATAGTGGAGATATGAGAATATTCGTCAGGCACCGTTCCGCCATCCTGCGTTCCGCCGCTACCTGTATCTGTTGTTCCGCCATTCGTGCCGGATTCATCCCCTGTCCCCGTATCGCTCTGGGTACATCCAGCAATAAGCACGACAGAAAGAATCAATACCACAGTAACTGCTGTTCCGACATTTTGCATATAATATAATTGTGTGTTCGTTATATAAATATGCTCTAAACCACAAACCAATTCTAATCTATGGAGACGAGGACAATAAGCTGCATAGCGGTTGAGAAAGAGGTCCTTGTTTCTCTGGGATATGCCTTCGGCGTGCTCAATCTTCTTTATTTCCTTATCATACATCTTGTCGAAATCGTGAATGCAGTTCATGTGATGCCATTAACCTCATGGTTCGTATATCTCGAACCGAGGTCTCTGAGCATCGGCTTATAAACCTCGACCCGAGGGCATCACAATTAACACCCTAAGCCCCGGGAGGGAATTGAACCCCCAACCTATCGCTTACGAAGCGATTGCTCTTAACCGCCTACCCCGCTTGCACGGAGGAAGTACCGGTTGAGCTACCGAGGCATTTTCAAGTTTTGGTGTGATACCTAGCCCTTTGAGAAAGGCGGAAGCCTTCTGTAAAAGGGCTCGGTTGAGCTACCGAGGCTTGTTTTCATTTTCATGTTTTGGAGTAACACTTAGGCCTTTGAGGAAGGTGGCAACCTCCTGTAAAAGGCCTTAGTTGAGGTACCGAGGCATATTTTACGATTTTTTGGGTTTTATATAAATTTATAAAGAGTAAAACAAGTTTAAAAGCAATTGGGGACCTATGGTATGGGACAAGCTTAGCTTGCATAAAGCCATAGTGTAGCTAAACCCTTTTCGGTTCATCCGAAACAAAAGCGTTTACGGAAAAATGCGAGGGTTCTACAATGGTTTAGCATTCAGGCTTTGGGAGCCTGCGACCCCGGTTCAAATGACCCTTTTCGATGCACGCTGCTCAAAAGCGTCAACGGAAAAACGTCTGAATATCCGGGTGGCCCCACTTGAACCCTTTTACGGGTAAGCACAAAAGCCAGATAATCTGATGGCAGATTAGCTGCAATGAATAACAGCTATCCTAAAAGCGTTCACATAAAAAAAGAGGTGAAATAATGGCAGAAGGAGAATGCCTGTTCTGCGCAATAGCGCAGGGACGGGTTCCGTCAAAGAAGGTATATGATGATTCGGACACAGTGGCTTTCCTGGACATAAACCCAAGGAACAAAGGCCACACACTGGTGGTTCCAAAGGAGCATCACGAAAGCCTGATGGACATGCCCGAAGAAAAGGCAGCTGAGGTATTCAAAGTAGTGAAGAAGGTTGCGATGGCTGCAAAGGATGCTGTTGAGGCAGACGGCATAAACATAGGCCAGAACAACGGAAAGGTGGCCGGACAGGTGGTTCCCCATGTGCACTTCCATGTCATACCAAGATTCGAAACCGACAAGGTGAAGGCCGGAGCAGAGGCCCTGCTTCCACCAAAGAAGCTGGAGGAGGCAGAGATGAATAAAATAGCCAAGGACATCAGGGAGAATATGGGCACACCAGAGCCAAAGAAGGAAGAACCAGAGCCCGTGCAGAAAAAGCAGGCCGAAAAACAGACAGAAGATGAAACTGATGAAGATATAAACGAAAAGGACTTCGGGAAGATTGACTTTGACTTTTGAAGTCAGGGTGCGGCCCTTTGTGTCGGGAGAACAGGGTGTATAGGAGGAGCTTGTAAAGGGGTGAGACCTTTACGCGCCGGTGGTCCAATGGCAAGACTCAGAGCATAAGCGAGCAAGCCTTCCATTTGGTCTTGGGAAAGGCTCAAGAAGTGAGCCTGCTATCCGGGAGATGGCTTGAGAATCAAGTTGTCCGGAAATTCGAATCCCGGCTGGCGCATTCAATGCATAGAAGCAAGAATCCTATCCAATGGTATAATCGATGAAAATGCGTTTTCATCGTCCATTCCGCCAAACACACGCAATCTGGGGTTCTTTCCGTCATCTTCCAGGCAGGCCCCTGAAACAAAGGCAACATCAGGCAGCAATGTGTCATCATAACGGCCGGAGCTGAAGATGGGTTTTTTTGATCTTGATTGCACCCCCGGATTCCCCTCATCATCAAAATCAATAAGCGCAGCGCCGCATGCATACCTGCTTAATTTTGTTTGGTATGGCCTGCCTTTTCTTTTGCCGTGATATATCTCAAGCCATCCGCGCGGTGTTCTGATGGGCGGAGCTCCCCCGCCTATACCGTCAGAATCAAAGCTGCCTTCCCTGGTTTCAAGCAAAACATCAAAGCCGCCCCAGTGCACAAGGTCCGGGGAACGCGCAATCTCTATGCGCTGGTCATGGCCATGGCCGGTACGCGTCAGCATGGCATATTCGCCGTTTATCTTTTCCGGAAACGGGAATGTGTTTTTGCCCTCAGCTGTAATTCTCCATGGCTTACTGAATTCCTCAAAATCCCGGGTTTCCCTGAAAAACGTGATGTTTCCCCTTTCCGAATATCCTACCGTGGACACAATAAAAACGCCGTTCATGGGAACTATCCTGGGGTCCTCAACACCATATTTTTCCTCTTCCATTGAAGGCATGATTGTGGGTTCCGGGCTCACATAATCAATATTTTTTCCGTCGCGGCTTCTTATGAGACTGAGGTAGGAAATAGTGGTTGACCTGTCTCTTTCTTCGGTGAATGAATAGAAACCTGTTGGGTCTTCCTGCCTGCAGTCTCTGCCAACCATAAAGCTGTCAATCTTTAATGCTGGCTCATTGCCACTGAAGTCCATTCTCGGCGAATAAAGATATCTTGCGCCGCTTTTAAGATTGTCTGGCTGAATCGGGGATTCCGCGACCCTCACGAGTCCTATATATCCGCCGTTATGCCTGCAGGCAGCGAGGTTAAAAACTCCCAAAACATTAAACCCGTCAAATGCTGGTTCAATGTCATCTGGCTGCAGCATCATGTTATATTTCCTTGGCATCCGACAAAACACCTTATCTTCTTTTATGAAATTTTGCTGTAATATTTTTTATAGGTTACTGGAAAATTTCCCACTGGTGTGCCCAACTTGCTCAGATAGGCCTTCGTTTCCGGGTTTTTGTAGAAACGCCAAGTCTATTGTAAAAGGGCTTCAGTTGCGCATACCTTTTTATTTCATACATCCAAAAATGAAGCAGTGATAAAATGGCTCTGGAAGGATTAAGGAAGGCACTGGTTTCTCTTTTTGGTTCCCTGTTCAAGAAGAAAAAACATGTCAAGATAGGTATCTACGGTCCCGTGAACTCCGGCAAAACCACCCTTGCAAACCGCATATGCCTGGACTGGCTCGGGGAAGAGATGGGAAAGGCCTCGGTCATACCCCATGAAACCAGGGGAATACAGATGAAGGAAAGCGTTACGATGAGAAAGCGCGGTAAATCCCTCACGTTCAATCTCATAGACACGCCGGGAATAGCCACGAAAATAGATTTTGAGGATTTCCTAAAGCATGGCCTGAAGAAAAAGGACGCCAAAACCAGGGCCAGGGAAGCGACGAAAGGCGTCATAGAGGCCATCAAATGGCTTGAAAGGATGGACCTTGTTCTGGTGGTTCTGGACTCCAGCATGGACCCCCTGAACCAGGTAAATGTCACAATCCTCGGCAACCTTGACGCAAGAAACATACCGCTGTTCATCGTAGCAAACAAGGTTGACCTGAAAAGCTCGCAGGCAAGCAGAATAAGGGAGGCCTTCCCGAACTACAACACAATAGGAATCAGCGCGAAGAACGGGTTCAATACAGAAGAGCTTTACGATTCACTGATAAAAACGCTTTAGTTGCATACCAGCGAGTGAGTAGATGAAAAACCTCAAAATAAAATTCCTGCCATATGAAAGGTTCAAAAAGAACAGCCTGAAGGCCGTTCTGAGAGACCTCAGGGAAAACACCATAATCATAATTGATGCAAAGCTCAACAGCGATGAGGAGTTCTTCATCATACGTGAAACCATGAAGAAGGTTTCCAACAGCTTCAGCGGCATTGAGCTAAGCTCACTGGAGCTCAGGACAGACAGCAAACAGAATGCGTTTGAGAAGGTCCTGAATGGAATGAAAAGGGGCATAGTGGAAAGGATGACCGGAAAGAAGAGGGGGATGACAATCATAGGACCGGCCAGCATCGTGCACAGAATAAAGAAGAACCCCGAGGACATCCTTCTTTACATGTAGAACCTTTCTTTCACTGATAGCTTGCAAAGAAACGTTCACGAAAGAAAGACCTTTTCATGTGAGCTTGCAAAAACGTCTGCGGAAAACACAGCTTTACAGGAGCTGACCGCTTCCCCAAAGCTGTGGAGCAAACCTGAACCAAAAGCATCTGCGGGAAACACAGCTTTACAAGAGGCTTCCGCTTTCTGCAAAGCTGTGGAGCAAACTTAAGGAGATAGATAATAATGCCAAGCAAATGCACCAAGTGCGGTAAGATACATCCAGACAATGCCCCATACCTACTTAAGGGATGTGATGAATGCGGCTCAAAGTTCTTCTTCTACTTCAGGAAGGAGCTTCTTCCGCAGGCGGAAAGGGACATGAGCAGGATAACCAACAAGCAGATGGACGAGATTGAGGAAGACATAAGGAAAATAATACCCGAAACATCAAGCAAAGACACTGTCGTGCTTGACCTCGAGGCCATCCGCGTCATCAAGCCTGGGAAATACAAGATTGATGTCACCAACCTCTTCAACCAGAAGCCGCTTGTGATAAGAATCGGGCCCGGGAAGTACAAGCTGGACCTCAGCCTCCTGACCTCCCGGCTAAGCAAAAAGTAATTTAATTATGCTCGCTAATTATTGAACATGCCGAAAATAAAATTCAAGTTCATAGAAGACCTGACTTCTGATGTAATGTTTGAGGCCTACGGCAAGAGCCTGAAGGATGTCTTTGAGAACGCGGCGGAAGCCATGTTCAGCGTCATATGCAAGGTCAAAAGCGTCAGGCCAAAGAAGGCTGTCAAGATTGAAATTAAGGCACCGGGCGTGGAAGAGCTGATGATAAACTGGCTTCAGGAGCTGATATCACGTGTGGACCTTGACGAGATGTTCTTTTCAAAGTTCAGGGTCAGCAAGATTGATGACAGGTACCTAAAGGCGAAAGTGTGGGGCGAACCAATCTCGCCAGCAAAGGGTGAGACCGTTGTCAAGGCAGTAACCTATTACAAATACAAGTTTGAGAAGACCAAGAAAGGTTATGTGGTGAATGTGAGTTTGGATATATGAAAAATGAATTAGACCAGATAATTGAAAGAAGCAAGGATTTTTTTACCAACTCAAAAGGTAGCCATGATTGGGATCATACATGGAGAGTCTATAGAATGTGTATGCATATTGGGGATAAAGAGGGAGCTGATATCGAAATACTAAAGTTTGCTGCATTTTTGCATGATATTGCAAGAGAGGAAGAGGATAGATTAAAGGGAAAGATATGCCATGCAAAAAAAGGGGGGTGCTATTTTAGCGAAAAAAATTTTAGGAGAATATAACATTGACAAAGAGAAAAAAGATAAAATATTTCATTGTATTGAAACTCATAGGTTTAGAGGCAATAAAATCCCAAAAACAAATTAAAGAAATTTATCAAGAACAAGACAAAAATAAAGATACCTTATATAATCAGAATTATTTCCAATAAGAAAGAAAATATAATAATATTGAGAAATGTATTAAAAGAAAAATTTGATATAGAATCAAAAATATATAAAAATAAAAGTGGTCAAGGTATTGAATATTATGAATTAGCAATACAAAAGAAAGAATCTGTGAAAAAAGCTTTAAATCATGGTTTGTTAAATAAAGAACAAATATCAAGAATGGAGGTTTTATGAAGGAAAAATTGCAGAAAATTAATGACTTTGAATGGCACCTGCCAAAAACAGTCAGGAAAGAGATGCGTGTAGATGCGAGAATAATCGCGAACAAGAAGATACTGGATGCGATTGAGGAAGACGCTATTGAACAGCTAACTAATGTTGCATGTTTGCCTGGTGTTGTTAATCCTGTTGTTGGTCTACCCGATATGCATTGGGGATTTATTTTTAGTGAAAACTAATTATACCCTAAACGGACTACCAATGGGTGCAGTGTCTGCTTTTGATGATAAAGAAGGCATAATATCCGCAGGCCTCTGCGGGTTTGACATAAACTGTGGAATAAACATCATAAGGACCAATCTCACTGTGGAGGATGTTAAAGAAAAGCGAAAAGAGCTTGTTGACGGTCTTTTCGGCGCAGTGCCCGTTGGCGTGGGCTCAAGGGGCCGGCTGAAGCTAAGCCCGGAGCAGCTGGATGAGGTTCTCGTAAAGGGCATTGATTGGGCAATTGAAAACGGTTATGCAACAAAGGAGGACAAGGAGGCAACAGAAGAAAGCGGGAGAATGAGCAATGCAGACCCCTCAAAGGTATCGGACCTTGCCAAGAAAAGGGGGATGCCGCAGCTCGGAACCCTCGGGGCCGGAAACCATTTCCTTGAGGTGCAGAAGGTCACTGACATCTTTGACAAGGAGGCTGCAGCTGCATGGGGCATCACAAAACCCGGACAGGTCATGATTATGGTCCACTGCGGCTCGCGCGGGTTCGGGCACCAGGTTGCCACGGATTACCTGAAGATACAGGAGCAGGCTGTTCAGAAATATGATATAAAAATTCCCGACAAGCAGCTTGTGTGTGCACCCGTGGGCTCTCAGGAAGGCCAGGATTTCTTCGCCGCAATGAAATGTGCGGTGAATTACTCATTTACCAACAGGGCTGTGATGACAAAATGGATAAGGGAAGTTTTTGAGAAAGTTTTCGGTAGAAAATGGCAGGATATGGATATGAAGACTGTTTACGCCATAGCCCACAACATAGTCAAGCTCGAGGAATTTAATTTTGGTGGAAAGAAGAGGAAGCTCTACGTTCACCGAAAGGGCGCAACGCGTTCATACCCGGAAAAGCCTGTGATAATCGCAGGCACCATGGGCACAAGTTCTTACCTTTTAAAGGGCACTGAAAAGGCCCTTGAAAAGAGCTTTGGCTCATCTGCGCACGGTGCTGGCAGGGCGATGAGCAGGCACGCGGCAATAAAGAAGTTCTGGGGAGGGGAAATAAAGAAGGAGCTTGCAAGCAGGGGTATAGAGTCCCAGAGCCCGCATCCAAAGAGCCTGGCCGAAGAGGCGCCGCTCGCTTACAAGGACGTTGAGGCCGTTGTGGACAGCGTTCACGGGGCAGGCATCTCGCTCAAGGTCGCAAGAATGGAACCGATAGGTGTTGTAAAGGGTTGAGGTTCGCTTTTATTTTTAACCCAAAAGCATAATATATTATTAGCTGGATGATTCGATGATTTTGGACTGCATTAAGCTCATGAGGCCGGTGAATTCGGCCATGGCCGCGCTTGCGGTCTTCATAGGCGGATTCATAGTCGTTGGGCTGAATCAGGCGTATTTCTTCGGGTTTGCACCCCTTTACATGGCAATGCTGGTTGCGTTCCTTATAACGGGCGCGGGCAATGCAATAAACGACATTATGGATACGGATTCTGATAAGATAAACAGGCCGAAAAGGCCCATACCCTCGGGCAGAGTATCAAAAAAGAGGGCGCTTGCGTTTTCAATGGCGCTCTTCTCTGCCGGAATAATCCTGTCCGGATTCCTGAACTGGGTATGCTTCTTCATAGCCGTTTTCAACTCCGCTCTGCTGGTCGGCTATTCTGCGGTGTTGCAGAACAAGGTTCTCCTTGGCAACATAGCTGTTAGCTATCTTGTGGGTTCCACCTTCCTGTTCGGCGGTGCGGCCGCAATGAACCTGAAGCTGCCTCTAATGCTGATGCTTCTCGCGTCACTTGCCAACCTAAGCAGGGAGATAGTCAAGGACCTCGAGGACATTGAAGGCGACAGGCTCGGTTTCCTCAAGAAGATTGCGCTGAATGCCAAGAGCGCCGTTGCCAGCAGGTTCGGAATCGGCTCTGACGGAAAGGTGCACATGATGCACAGGAAGCAGGCATTCATTAACACTGCCATAGCAAGCCTCACCTGCGCCATAGTGGTCTCGCCTGTGCCCTTCCTGCTGGGCATACTCGGCTGGCTATACATTCTCCTCGTCATACCGACTGACATTGTTTTCGTTGTTTCAATATACATGATGGCAATGGCGGACAAAAAGAGGCACTACTCATGGACGAGCAGGCTGATTAAGGCGGGAATGCTGTTCGGGTTGCTTGCGTTTGTTGCCGGTGTTGTGTTTTAATTCATGACATTGTTCTGATAAGCGGGCCCGCTGGGACTCGAACCCAGGATCTCCGGCTCCGCAAGCCGGTGTTCTGTCCAAATGTTCACCCGTTTCGTTTTCCGTGAACTGACAAAAACCACCAGCGGGTTTTTGTGTTTCCTGCCATCACTTCGGAACCGAAAAGGGTTCTGAACTACGGGCCCTTGTATTTGTATTTAAAACTTCCTATTAAAACGTTTAGATGAAGCCGGAGCTCATAGTTTCGGACTGGAACGGCACGCTCATGACAGACAGGGATGACAAAGCCGTTCTCAAGCAGATTGGAATGGATGAGCTGAAGCACGCGTTAAAAACGTTAAGGTTTGGCAGGGTCAGGGAACTGGCAAGGACAAAGAAGAGGCTTGAAGAGATGACAGACAAATACAGGGATGACCCGGAGTCACAGGCAAGACTGCTGATGGAAACATATAAACTCTACTTTCTTGAAGTCATAGATGGCCTGCCGCTATCAAGAATGCTAAAGTCTGTTCGAAGATATGCCTCCAAAGCAGTTGACAGGCTGGACCCTGCTTTTGATGAGCTTTTAATGGCAAATAAAGACCACATAACAACCATGATACTTACATCAGCGCTTTATGATGGTGTTTGCGAAGTCACAAGAAGAAGGGGTGCTTCGTTAAGCGTTAGCGGCAGCGGTTTTGGTATCACTAAAGGGCGTTTAACAGGGCTTGAATTAAGAAACTATGACAACAAGCATGAAGTACTGGAAAACATAGTTGAATTAAGAAACTATGACAACAAGCGCGAAGCATTGGAGAACAGTGTTAGCCACATCAAGCCCCCTGAAAGGGTGGTCTACATGGGCGACGACTTCAGGGACGAGCAATGCGCCGGGGTTGCGGACACCTTTGTCGTTGCGCCGCTTGCAACGGACGATTTCAGGCAGCACATGGCCAGCACGTATGGTGGCAAAGTAAGGACGCCGGGCAGGAAGCCCAAGGAAGTATACAATGCGCTGACCATGGACTGATGCCGCTATTTGACGAGAAAACCAGCTTCCTCTTCGGTGAGCCCGAAGCATTCTGCCACTGCATCTTTATTTCCCATCTGTTTTAGAAACGGCAGTATGTCTCTCTTGGCCCTCTTTGATGAGGTATGGGTGACATTGCTTATCTTCCTGCAGAGTGATTTTACCAGTGCCCGCCTGAACTTGCTCTTTCCGAGCTCTATGAACCTCTGGGGCGGCTTGTAAGCGGTATAGCCATGTTTGTTTGGATTGGTGAAAAGCGAGACCCCGGACAGCAGGTCAACCATGAAGCCCTTGAGCCGCCAGTTCTGCCTGACATGCACGGCATTGCGCAGAATGTCAGCCTTTGAAAGCAGCTCATATGCCTCTTTCGTCTTGTCATTGGGTTCTCTATATGCGAGTTCAGTATGCAGGTTGGTCTCGACCCACCAGAAAACCTCATCCGGGTCTGTATTGCTGCTGTATATCGCTTTTCTTGCGGCATTTATGCTGCCCGAATGCAATATCGTAGGCATTATGTTAAGCACGCTGTTCTGCCTTTCCCTGTAGCCGAGTGCATCAAGGTCCTTGCCGGATATCTCGGTTTTGCCGTGGCTTATTATGTGCAGGTCTGTTATTGCGGAGCGCATGTCGCCCTGAGACCAGCGGGCAAGGCTTTTCAGGACATCTTCCCCGGCATTTATTTTTTCCAGGGAGCATATGTCGGCAAGCCTTTTTGCAATGGAAGGGGCAGGCACCCGCGTGAACCTGACAAGCCTGCAACATGCCTTAAGAGGCCTAATTTTGGGCTTCCAGGCATCATTCGCAATAAGGACAACAGGCGATGCTGATTCATTTATTAGCTTTTTTATGGCTGCAACAGCCCCCCTTTCGCGGCCGGAAATGCTGTCAACCTCGTCTATTAGTATGAGCTTTCCCTTGTAGAACAGGGGGATGTTTTTGGATTCTGACATCACGGAAGCCATGTTTGCTGATTTCCTGTTTTCAGAAGCATCCAGCCTGACCAGATGGAAACCCATCTCTCTTGCAACCAGCTCAATCGACAGGCCCTTGCCCGTGCCAGTGGGGCCATGGAGAAGCAGCGCAGTTCCTCTTTTCCATGAGCCAAGCCAGTCCCTTATGTCAGATATTGTTTTCCTGCATCCCACCATTTCATCCGGGTTTTTAGGGGAATATTTTTCAGTCCAGAGAACATGCTCCATAACAATTAATTCGGATTATGGTTTTTATTTACAGTATCATATTTTGGAATGTTTTCCGTAGATTTTTTTGATTTAAGTTTTGGGATAACACTTAAACCTTTGAGGAAATCGGAATCTGCATCAGCAGTTGATGTGCCATCAGGGCACGAAAACCCCTGTAAAGGGGTTTTGGTTTACCAGACCATCACACTTAGGTTTATCTTGCTTCTGTTCTCGTCAATCATGCCCCAGTTTTCCCTGGTGTAGACATTGGAGCCGAGCGGACGGCTTTCGCCGTATGATAAAAATAGAGATGTCTCATTGTATAACTCAATCCTGAAATCCCTTTGGATGTTCTGGTTGTCCCTGAATGTGTCGTAGTCTATATAGCTTCCGTGGTTCGGGTCAAGCTTTTCTATGTTCATCCATGAAATCATGTTCTTCTTTTCCATTGCCCATGCAATGGTGTGATTTATGCCCTGATATGAGAGGTTCACGCTGTCCGAGCTGCAGTTAAGCTCGCAGCTGCGGTTAATGAAATGCACAAGAAAGTAATTGTCGCCTTTAACGAGGTCTGCCTTCCAGTACAGCTGGTCATCGGTTATGTTGCAGGTTAGGTTGTTTCCGACCGAATTCCCAAGATGCACCTGCGTTGAGTTCTGAGTGCGGTCTGGCCATGTAAGGTTAAGGTGCATGACCGAGTTTGGCTGGTCGGCAGAAATGTTGAACCTTACCACAATATCATATGAATCTTCTTCCAGGAAGCCCATTACTTTGTCGTTTATCGTATCGGCATCACTGGAAACGGGCTGCGATATCTGGTCAAAAATGCTGCTATAATACGTAAATGACCAGCCAACAAGGAGCACAAAAACAAGCATGGCCATTATCCAGTCAACATTGAAGTTCATGTTTAATCTTGTTTTTCTTGGTTAATATTGTTAGCGCGAATGTCGGGTTTGCCCGGAACATATCCCGAGAACCTGAGCAGCCAAGCAAGCCACAATCCCATGACAAGGGTTATGAGACCTGCCTGCCAGAGCACCCCGTGGAAGAACATTGCTGCCCCTGTTCCGTATGCCTGCTGTATGCCAACTATGATTAAAATCCTTGCAATGTTTCCGGCCCATATCAGCGGCAGAGCGATAATCAGGGCTGTGGCGCGTTTTTTCATGGCTATGCCCGAAACAGCAAACACAAGAGCCGAAAACAAAAGCATGGACTTCCAGCCCGTGCAGTCCTCTGTTATGAAGAATGTAAACGGCTGTCCGCCGCTTATTGTCAGCGCAGTGCCATCCTGGCTCACGGCATAGCCCGCCGAGCTGAGCAGCCAGAATGTATTGCCAGTGACTGCATATTGCAGCGGAAGCAGCAGGCCCGAAAAAGAGAGTATGGCATAAAGGGGTATTGACAGTATAAGGAGCCTGATAAGAAAAACGAAAACCTTCCACATCCTCTGCTGTGTTGGGTTGAGCAAAACCCGGTTCAGGGTTTTTTTTGTCGCCATCGCTTAATTATTTGGGACAACAATTAAAAAAGAAAGAACGGGACCGGAAAAAGCGGTCCCCTTCAGGCAATGCCGAACTCAACAGTTACGCTTGCGGAAACCTGTATGTCTCCGGGCGTTATTTGTGTGGGGTTCTCAATGCCGCCGGCCTCGGCCTTTGCAAGCATTGCATAGTCCGTGGTGTATCTGTAAGGCATGTAATTGTAGCCTTCTGTTGCCTTGAGCACCCCTGTTATCTGAACTCCAAGCGCGCCTGCAATGGATTCTGCCTTTTGCTTTGCATTTGATGCGGCATCAGCCAACAGCCCCGTTTTTATCTGGTTCAGGGTTTCATCATCTATCGTGAAAAGCACGCTGTTTACTTTGTTGGCGCCGTTGTCCACAGCCGTGTCAATGATGTTGCCTGCGATATTAACGTTGCCAGACTCTATTTTCAGTATGTGGATTGTCCTGTATCCGGTTATCTTTTCTGTCCTCTGCCAGTCAGTATAGTCCCTTACAGGATAGATATTATAGCTGCTTGTGCTTATATCATCCGCTGCTATGCCGCCTGAAATCAGCGCCGCTCGTATGTCATTGATTGTTTCCGCGGCTTCCTGCTGCGATTCCCTGGCGGTCTCTGCGTGGCTTTCAACGCCGAGGTAAACCTCAAGCTCGTTTGGGTCAATGCCCGCGCTGACCATTCCCGCGGTTGCGATGTTGTTTTGGCCTGAGTAATCCCCGTCTTCTGGCCCTGTTTCCGGGGCGGCTATTGCGGTACCAATTCCGACCCCTGCCGCCAGTATCACAAAACTTATTATCATAACGGAGAATGTCCTGCCTTTGCCTTCATGTGTTTTTGGGTGGCCTGTTTTTTGTTCCATATATTCACCTCCTTTAAGAAAAGATTGCTTTGTTGATTGACTATGCTTTTGATTATTTTCGGAATAAAGCGAAACTTAATGTCAGTAATCCGGGAGAAACGGTTTATGGTTCTTTGCTTGTTTGCAGAACAGATGCATGGACGACTTATTCCTCGCCTTCTTCTTCCTTCTCTTCTGTGATGCCCTTTCTCTGCTTTATCTGGGTGACGACCTTGGCCTCGAGCTCCTTTGGAAGGGGCTCATACAGAACATCGATAAGCCAGTAGAAACCAAGCCCGCCCGTGGCTGACTTAAGCGCTGAGTTGAAACCGAACATCTCTGCTACAGGGAGCTTTGACTTGACCGAGGTCACGCCGCGCTCCTCTGACATCTCAAGTATCTGGCCCCTTCTGTTGTTAACTTCGGTTGTTGCGCCGCCTACCTGCTCTGTCGGGACATCTATCCTTATTATCTGTTTGGGCTCAAGTATGTAGGCACCTCCCCCTCTCATGGCCTCCCTTATGGCCCTTCTTACGGCGGGTATGACCTGTGCAGGACCCCTGTGGATTGCGTCCTCATGCAGCTTTGCGTCAACAAGCATTATCTTGACGCCCGCGCAGGGCTCCCTTGCAATCGGGCCTTCATCCATCGCTTCCCTGAATGATTCCTTTATCATCTCCATGACCTCCAATATTGCATGGATTCCTTTTGTCATGTCAAGCAACATGCACTTGTTGTGGATAAGCTTGACTTTCTTGGACTGGTCCTTGTCCATTCCGCAGGAAACGAGCTTGTCCTGCAGCTCAACGTTCTTCTTCTTGACCTCCTGGTCTTCTATCTCGCCGTTCACCATTGCCTCCTGGATGCCGCTCTCCAGCGGCTCTGCGATAACGTAAAACCTGTTGTGCTTGTTCGGTGACTTGCCTTCAACGGCTTTGGGTGTTGTTGAATTCACGCTTTCCCTGTAGATGACAATTGGCGGCGAAACCTCAACGTCAAGACCCTCTTCCTTGAGTGGAAGCTCGACTTTTGCGTTTATGTGCAGCTCTCCGAGCCCTGAAACGAGATACTCGCCCGTGTCCTCGTTTATCTTTACCCTGAGCGTCGGGTCCTCCCTGCTGGTCTTCTTAAGGAACTCAATGAGCTTTGAGAGCTGCTTGGGCTGCCTGGGCTCTATGGCCTTTGTGACAACCGGCTCGAATATGTGTGTTATGGCCTCAAAGCTCTCTATTTGTCTGTCGGTGTCGCAGAGTGTCTCCCCTGAGAAGGCGTCCTTAAGCCCGACCACCCCGACAATGTTTCCGGCATCAACCTCTTCCATTGATATCCTCTGCTGACCCTTGTAAACGGACACCTGCTGCACCTTTTCCTTCTTCTGCGTGCCCACCAGGAAAACATCCTGCCCCTTTACCATTTTTCCTGAGAATATCCTTACGGTGGCAACGTATCCTGCATGGGGGTCGGGATATATCTTGGTAACGACCGCGGCAAGCGGGCCGTCGGGGTTGCACTTTATCATGCTCTGCCCGGCTTCGCTGTCGTTTTCACCGGGCCATATCTTCGGCACCCTGTAGCCCTGCGCATAGAGCGGGTTGGGAAGGTGCTCTATGACCATGTCCAGGACAACCTTATGGAGCGGCGCCTTCTTGGCGAGCTCCGATTCCTTGCCCTGCTCTGTCATGTCTATGATGTCCTTGAATGTTATGCTGGTCTTTTTCATCAGGGGGACTGATATTGCCCAGTTTTTTGTAGCGGAACCAAACGCAACAGAACCGTTGTCTACAGAAACCGCCCACTTGTCCTTGTATTCCTCTTCCGCGTATTTTCTTATCAGAAGGTTAACTTCGGTTATGGATTTCCTGAACTTCTCAAGCATCTGCTCGGGCGTCAGCCTTAGCTCCTTTATGAGCCTGTCGGACTTGTTTATGAAAAGGATAGGCCTTGCCCTTTCCTTGAGCGACTGCCTTATTACGGTTTCCGTCTGGGGCATGACGCCTTCAACGGCATCTATTACCACCACGACACCGTCCACGGCTCGCATCGCGCGCGTCACGTCCCCGCCAAAATCAACGTGTCCCGGCGTGTCTATGAGGTTTATGAGAAAATTCTTGCCCTCCTGTTCGTGGACCATTGAAACATTGGCAGCATAAATCGTTATTCCGCGTTCCTGTTCCTGCTTGACAAAATCCATTGCAAGCTGCTTGCCGGCAAGCTCCTCTGAAATCATTCCAGCCCCTGCTAAAAGGTTGTCGCTGAGTGTTGTTTTACCGTGGTCTTAGCACTAAAAATAGCGTTCAAGCTAAATCTAAATATGCGCCACGATACCAATATTTCTTATCTGCTCAGGTATTCTCATCAATTCCTTGATTAGTTGCGTTTTGTCCTGTGCCATGATTCTCACATAAGATTATTTTAAACAAAAGAATGCATATAAAGCTTAGGATGAGGGTGCCTTCAGCACCTCAATCTTCTCTATCTCCAAGAACCTCACAGGATAAATCCTGCTGCTTGATTTCTTTATGGCCTTCTGCGCAAACCCGTTTATGATGGATTTTATCATGAAGTCTATTGTTGACTTGTTTGCGTTTGTTTTCAGCAAATTCATCATGTTTTCCCTTACACGTTTCTGGACAGAGGCATCGGTATTTTTCAAAAGTATTGCAACAAGCGATGCGCGGAGTTCCCACCCGTCTTTGGTGTTCAGCCTGCCTATCATCCTGATTTTGCTCGAGCCCTTTCTTGTCATCCTCGATATATAATCCCTCGTTGAAGAAAGACCGCCGAAGCGCGTATAAGCCTTCCTGTCTTCTATCCTCTCTATCTTGAACCTTAGCTTCATGTAATATTTGGATTCATTCCCCGTGATTTCCGGCACGCTCACCTCTATGGCCCTGTTGGATATGGACTTCGGATCCATTGCGGGCGTGTCAGCAAGATGCATCTCTCCGAAAACCTTAGGTGAAAGAACGGCAAACCAGTCTTTGCCCTTCCATTTCTTGACTTTTGCCCTATCAGGCCTGCCTTTTTCCGCTTTCTGGGCTGACTTTTCCTTCCTTTTCTCTGCCCTTTCAGCTTCCTTCTGCTCAAGCCTTCTTTCCGTTTCGCTCATTAAATCAACCTGACCGCCCCTTTAAAGAAGCCACATTGCTTCCTGATGCAAACCAATAGTTTGCTTAGCCAACGGAACATTGTCCCGAAAGAGCCGTCTTTATTAATCTCTCCATTGTATTTATAAATTTTTCTTCCGTGCCCCTTGGTATTGTTGCCCCCGCAGCCCCTGAATGTCCGCCGCCTTCGCCGCCTGTCTCTGCAACAGCGCCGGCGACCAGCTCTTTCAGGTCAAGGCCCCCTTTGACCACTGAATCCTCAGCGCGGGCGCTGACCTTAGTCATGTTGTCCTCGGCATCAACGAAGGCAAAAACCGGCCTGCCCTCCGGCAGCATCCCAGACCTGCTCGCTATTGAAGTGACGTTTGATATGACATGCTCTGAGATGCCGCTTCCGGCAAGTATGTAGCTGGCAGCGTCTGTTGTCCTTATCGTGTTTTTGTTTTTCTCAAGCCACGAAAGGGCCTTGCCTATGCTTCTCCTGTAAGACTCAAGGAGCTGCCTGACCTCCTGCATAGCCCCGAAATCATTGAGGCAGAGCGAGACGCCGTTGTGGCCTGCCCCGTTCTTTCCGCATGCATTGAGTATGGTTGCAAATTCGTTGGCGTCCCGAAGCTCGTCCTTCTTGTCAGCAAGGCTGTATACATCGCCGAATATCCTTTCCGGATGCTCTTCGTTGCTTCTTATCCTTTCCTTTATTATGCCTGTCGCAAGCCTGCTCTGCTCTTCCTGCGAAAGGTCCGCAAGAGTCCTCCAGCTTCCGTCGGGTTTCTTCAGCTCTATGCCCAGTTCCTGAAGGAAGTGAACGCTGCCTGATTCCGAGTCTGAAATGCCCGGTATGTAAGGATCAACAGAATATTGAAGTGTTTTGTGCAGGGGCCTTGTATACCTGCCCCAGAGCCTCAGGCCCTTTTCAACCCTTATCTTGTTGATTTTCTGCGCGTCTTTAAGTATCTCCTTGTTTATTCCAAGCAGCCCCCAGTCCTCGCCTATGGCGCCTATCTGGGAATCGCCTATGGCCCCCACTATGGCAAGTTCGCTCAGATCTGTATTGGCCGAGCTCATTGCCCTCGCAATCAGGTAGCTTACGCCCGCCCCTGATATGTTGTCGTCTATTCCAAAAAGTACGGGATTTATGTGCATAATCTTTCCCTTGAATTCACCTGCTATTTCACACTGAACCTGGTGATGGTCTGCTATTATTACCGTAGGGCCCGCCTTTCCGGACGCCGAAAGAATGTGCTTCTGTATGTTATCAATCTGACCGGAGCCCATGTCGAGCACTAATATTAATCGGTTCTTCTCCTGGGAAATGTCCTTCACTATGTTTTCATTCAGCTGTTTCACAAGGGTCAGATGGAACTCCTTGCCTTCGCGTGCAAGGGTCCTGGATATTATGGCAGCCGAACAGATTCCGTCGCAGTCATAGTGGCTGATAACCCTTATCCTGCCAGAAAAGGATTTTATCAGGTCCCCTGCCTTCTTCGCCTCTATAACAAGCTCCTGCATTCTCTCGAGGTTTTGTTCTTCAGCCATTTTATTTAATCAGCATTCATAGATTTAAACCAATCCGTGTCTTTGGGCGGGAAACACAGCTTTACAAGAGGCTTCCGCCTTCTGCAAAGCTGTGGAGCAAACCTGAACCAAAAGCGTTTGCGGAAAATAAGTTTTTGGGATAAGCCTTAAGCCATAAGTTTTTGGGATAAGCCTTAAGCCTTTTGAGGAAGCCTGCAGGCTCCTGTAAAAGGCTTTAGGAGCGTCTGCGGAAAAACTTTTAAATACTATACCTCTAAAATAAACCTATGTCCAGAAGAGACAACAAAGACTATGAATACGATGATTCAGACGAAGGCAATGTTCAGGATGAAATCAAGAGATACAATGACCGCCTGTTCAAGAAAGGAAAAAAGAAACTCTACATAGCGGGCGCTATTTTGCTCGCCTTCATCGCCGGCTTTATGATTAACGGTTCAATGTCCGGCATGACAGGGATGGTTGTTGCGGACGACATCGGGGCAGATGCTGTGGGCGACAAGGTAATCGGTTTCCTAAACGAAATGGCAGAGGAAGATGTGGCTTCTCTGATATCCGTAACAAAAGAAAGCGGGCTTTATCTGATTGCCTTGGATTATGGCGGCCAGGAGATGAGCGTATACGCCACCATGGACGGTGAGTTTGTCATACCACAGGTCATAGCCCTTGAAATACCTGAAGATAGTGGCAATGGTGGTGGTGAGACTACTGATTCTGCTTCATGTCTTAATGAGGCGAATATTGATACAAGCCAACTTGATTCATGCATGGATGCCGCTGATGCAGAATTCAGCATAACAGCAAACTATGAAGATGAAGACAGCTGGCTGAGTGGATATTATCCGCTTTACGATGTTGATAAGGAACTTAATGAATTGTATGGTGTTGGTGGCTCACCAACACTTGTAATAAATGGTGTATATATAGCACCCACTGAGGATTATTGCCCTGGTGGAGATATAACATGTGCAGTTGCTTCAGTTAGTAGAACCGCCGAAGGATATTTGGGTGCAATTTGCAATGCATTCACTGAACAACCAACAGAGTGCCAAGGTATAGAAACAATCTCGATTGATTTACCAAAAACTGATAAACCAACTATCGATCTTTTCGTGATGTCATATTGTCCATATGGAGTCCAAGCTGAGCAGGCCATGCTTCCTGTAATGGAGCTTCTCGGTGACGAAGCAGACATTAACATACGTTTTGTTTACTATGCAATGCATGACTGGACAGAGATTGAAGAGAACACAAGGCAGTATTGCATACAAAAGGAAGAGCCGGACAAATATATTGATTATTTGAGTTGTTTTGTTGGTGAAAGCTCAGGAACAACTTCAACAGGTAGTTGTGGTTGATTTAATATAATAAATTTCTTCGATAAATATATAATATGCCTAAAGTTAAGTACGAAGATTTTGTAGAAACGTACTCTAAAAAATTCAAATCTGCTAAACACTATCCTAGAATTATTTGTGGAATTAAAGAAGTGATTCTATGAAACCATTAAAATCCAAGTTCACAAGACTTAGGAAACCCAAAGCCCTTGCTCTTGTGCTCTTCTCGGGCGGGCTTGACTCAATACTGGCTGTAAAGCTCATGAAAGAGCAGAACGTAAGTGTTGAGGCTGTCCATTTCGTAAACATCTTCAGCACAACTGAAACGGACAGGGTCAGGGCCCTTGCCAAGAGGCTGAAAACAAGGCTTCATGTGATACCAAAGGGGGAGGATTACTTCAAGGTTATCGAGAAGCCGGAGCACGGATACGGAAAGAACATGAACCCGTGCATTGACTGCAGGATATATGCATTCAGGAAGGCATGGGAGCTGGCCGGGAAACTGAAGGCACATCTTCTTGTCACAGGGGAGGTGCTGGGTGAACGGCCCATGTCGCAGAACATGAAGGCGCTCAGGCTGATAGAAAGGGAGGCTGGTGTCAGGGGCCATGTTCTGAGGCCACTCTCCGCAAAGCTGCTTCCCCTGACAGAGGCTGAGAGTCGGGGCATAATTGACAGGGACAGGCTGCATGCCATCAGGGGACGCTCACGGAAGAAACAGCTGGCTCTGGCAAGGAAATACGGCCTGAAACCAAAGGATTATCCGAACCCGGCCGGCGGATGCCTGCTGACCGACCCGGAATTTTCGCGCAGGCTGAAGGACCTGATGAAGCACAACAAGCTTAATTTTGAAAACGCCGCGCTTCTCAGATTTGGCAGGCACTTCCGCTGCGGAAAGCACAAAATCATTGTCGGCCGAAACGAGGCAGAGAACGGCACGCTCAAGAAGCTCGCAAAGGAGCAGGGGCTTGTCTGGATGGAGGTGAGGAAGCACAAGGGCCCGGTAACTGTCATAACAGGCGGCGGGAACAGTGAAATAATGCTTGCAACAGGACTGACGGTCCGTTACTCCGATGCCCCGAAGGACAGGGAGGTTGAACTGGCTTATACAAAAGGCAAGGTGGAAAACATGAAAAAAATCACTGCGCATTCAATGCCCCAAAAGGAGATAAGGAAACTAAAGGTGTAAACAACCACAGTCCAAAGCCGTGTTTGTTCAGTTAACCAGCTTATAAGCATTAAGCCTGATTTCTAAATATGGAACCCGGATTTGTTTCAGGGGAGCCCGCTCTTCTTATCGGATGCAGGAATGAGAAGATTCTGGTTGTTGCAGACCTGCACATAGGCATTGAGTATGACTATTACATCAGGGGCATAAGGATACCTTCACAGAGCGGAAACCTTGTGAAAAGGCTGGACAGGCTTATTGAAAAAACCGGGGCTGATAGGCTGGTTTTTCTCGGCGATGTCAAGCACAAGGTGCCGGGCATAAGCAGGCAGGAGCTGCGTGAAATACCCGACTTCTTTAATCATTTCACTGGGAGGTTAAAAGTTGATGTTGTGCCGGGCAACCATGACGGCGGGATTAAGGCCTGCCTGCCCAAGAAAGTAAGGCTTCACAAGAGTTCCGGGTTCAGGCTCGGTGATTTCTTCCTCTCACACGGCCACTGCTGGCCCGCTGAGGGCTTTTCCAAGGCCAGATACCTTGTCAGCGGGCACAACCATCCGCATATTGAGTTCAGAAGCAAACTTGGCTACAGATGGTCCGAGCCGGTGTGGGTCAGAGCCAAGCTTGATGCGCAAAACATCAAGAAAAGGTACGGCGCTATCAGCCCAATGCCTGAGCTAATCATCATGCCATGCTTCAATGTGTTTGCAGGTGGCGTGGCCCTGAACAGGGAAAACGTAAATGAGGAGAGGAAGCCGTTCCTCGGGCCCCTGATAAACAATATCAACACGCGCTATGCGCGTATATACATGCTGGATGGGGTTTATTTAGGGGAGCTGAGCAAGCTGTGATTACTCCTTCCAGAACTGTTTTGTCCTGCTGAATTTCTGCTCTTCCTTAAGTATGTCCCTGAACAGCTCATCACCTGTGCTCTGCCTGAGAAGTATGCGCGCCGCGGCCCGGGGGCCAACGCCCCGACCGGCCAGCGCAATGATGGCCTCCCTGCCGGAGCCCGCGACCATGCCGGCTGTGTCCATCATATCATTAACTGCCTCAAGCTCCGCCTTTTCAAGCGGCTTCTTGGATATGAATTTCCTGAGCAGTTTCTCCTTGTCCCTATCATAGGGCTTTATGACTGTTATAAGCCTTGCGCCGCATTTTTTGCATTTTATTGAATCAGGTAGGTCTTTCATTTCATAGTTAATGCCGAAGCCGCAGTGGCAGCACAGTAGGCGCAGCCGCGTGCCCATAAGCCTTTTTGTGAATGCGCTGAATATCTCGCCCTCAGGCCTTTCTGATGCAACAACCTCATATCTTTTCATCAGGCTTGACATTGAAAGCGGCGAAAGGCCGCTCCTGACCTCAAGCTTAATCCTGCCGTTCCTTACGAGTTCCATCGCACTGACGGCCTGGGGAATGTCAAGCTTCTCCTGCTCCATTTCATTGAGCGCCTCACTGGCTGCCGGTGTGTTGGCGTATGACTCAACAACCTTCTTCAGGTAGCCCTTGCCATAGCTGCCCCCGTAGTCGGCATCCCTGTCTATTATGCCGAACCTTTTGGCTATGTGCAGGAACCTCCACCTCAGCAGCTCGCTGGTGCGTAGGCTCTTCCTGACTATGTCAGGGAGCGCCTTGGGCTCCAGAGTTTTGAAGAGCTCAATGACCTCCCTGAACTCTGCTTCCGACGGCAGCTTCAGCATTATCTTGTACGGGTCTGTCTTCAGGCCCACAGAACTTATGGTGTTCATTAGCATGGCTGTCAGCGCCCTTCCAACCGTTTCATTGACAAGCGAGCCCCAGCATGTGTGTATGACAGCCCAGTAATCCTTTGAGGGGCAGAGATACCGCGTGCCGTATCCTTGCTCGGTCATGGATTCTGTTTCGCCGCACTCTATTAGAGCCGTTCTGTCATCAGGGAGAACATTCTTCTTCTGTGCTTCTACGAACGCGAGCATCTTTTTGGCCGTGTCCTTTGTGACAGGGTGCCTGTCCATAAGCGAACTGATTATCTCCTCCCTTGCCTTTTTTGAGATGACTTGCTCCATGATTTCCCTCCTAAGGGCCCCGACGCCCTGAGCAACATTCCATGGAACCGGTATAAGTTCGCCTTCCCACGCTGGTATAGCCGCGTCCATGCCGCTGCCGGATTCAACAAAAACCTTGCCCTCCCTGAGCTCAAGTATTCTCCATGCCTGTCCCTTGCATATGAACGATGTCCCGGGCGAGCCGTGAAGCGCTATGAACTCCGCATCAAGATTCGCAACATGCTTGTTTGAAACCGTGTCTATTACCATGTAGTTCCTGATGTCGGGTATCGTTGAAAGGTTCTGGTAGTAATACTCCCATGCCCTCTTCCTGCGCTTGAGGGCGCGCCCGCCGGATTCCGGCAGGGTGTCAATCCACAAAAGCCCGAGCTTCTCCATGAATTCACATACACTGGAAAACTCTTTCCTTTTCACGTGCCTGAAGGGCCCTGCTCGTGTTATTATGCCAAAGGCCTTTTCCATAGGAATCATGTATTCCTCAAGTGACAGGCCGATTATCTGGTGCCCGAGGACGTCAAGCGATTTTGGGTATACGGTAGTGGGCTCTATTTTTCCCTTTAACGCCTGCCCTGCTATCACCGCTGACTCAAAGCAGTCGTCTGGGTCTGAGGATATTATTGTCCCCCCGGACCTCTTGCTCAGAGAATGCCCTGACCTGCCTATCCTCTGTATGAACTTGGCGACCTGACGCGGGGACTGGTACTGTATTACGAAGTCTATTGCACCTATGTCTATGCCCAGCTCAAGACTGGAGGTGCATATAAGCGATTTCAGCTTGCCGTCCCTGAACCTGCTCTCCGCATCTATCCTTATATCCTTTGAAAGCGATGAATGGTGCGTCTCTATGGGGAAACCGGTTTCCATTGCCTTTATCCGGGAAGAAAGTATCTCTGCAAACTCCCTTGTATTGGTGAATGTTAGAACGGATTTCTTCCCCGACAGCAGGTCGTTTATCCTCCTGAGCCTTGCGGCTATCTCAGGGGACACCCACATCCTGGATGACAGTGCAAAATCAGGCTTCTCAGGGACCGGGGAATCAACCACAACATCAAAGCCGCGTGTCTTCTCCGTGTTCATTACATCACATTCGCTGTCCGGGGAAAGGAATTCTGCAACCCTTTCGGGGGAGCCTATCGTTGCGGACAGGCCTATCATCTGGGGTTTCGGGTTTCCTGCTGATGATATAAGCTCCTTCAGCCTCTCAAGGCCTACCGAAAGCTGGACACCGCGCTTGTTGCTGCAGAGCTCGTGCAGCTCGTCTATGACAACCCACCTCACGTTGGAAAGGTGCTCCCGCATTAGCCTGCCTGTGAGGATTGCCTGCAGTGTCTCCGGAGTGACTATCATCATGTGCGAAGGGTTCTGCGATTGCATGTACCTCTCATACTGGCTTGTGTCGCCGTGGCGAACAGAGACGTCAAACCCAAGCTCCTTTGACCACCAGAGTATGCGCTTGAGCATGTCCCTGTTAAGGCTGCGCAGCGGGCAGATGTATATTATGCTTATTGGCTTGGGCGTAATCCTGCGGTCACCGAGCATCTGGTTGAAAACCGGAAGCAGTACGGCTTCTGTCTTGCCCGAGCCCGTCTCGGACATCATGAGCACATTCCTCCCTTCAAGAATCTTTGGCATCACCATTTCCTGTATGGGCGTGGGCTTTTCAAACCTCTTCGTGACAGCTGCCCTGACATCAGGAGCGAACCGGCTGAAAACACCGCCGGCCGGTTGCCTGGTTTTTGTTTTCTTCACTGGTTTGCTTCCGGTCCTTTTTTGGTTTTTTTTCCTTTTCATGGTTTAGAATTGAGCATAATCCTTAAAAACAATACCTGTTGGGTGATATAGATATCACAGGCAGCAGTATAATCAAATTAATTAAGCCGCATGGACAAGATATAAACATGCAGCTTAAAGGCGTTCTTTTGGCGGTGTTTGTCATCGCAGCCGTCTATGGGTTCTTTGCCGTGGGCGTTGGCTCTGGCCATGGGCTTCTCTTTGACAGAATAGCATTTCAGGGGGGTGCTGAGGTCATCATAGAGCATGACAATGCACGCATATATCTGCCGGACGAGGAGCTGAGCGGAAGCGTGGACATAAGGTTTTCCAGTCTGGATGACGTGCCTGACGGCTCCCTGCTCAGGGCCTATATAGACGGTGGAATCATATCAAATATTGACCTCAGCGACAGGATTCCTGAACCGGGTGATTATGAATACAAGACATACGATTTCAGCTATGAAATCACCGCAGGCATTCATGCGGAATGGACTGAATATCCTGAACAGGATTTCAGCTATGCGCTGAAGCTGGACTATGACTGCGGGAATGAACAGTGCGCGCCAGAGGGAATATGTGAATGCCCCTGTGATGTGCCAACGGGCTCGCCCTATACATGCCATTATTCAACAACCTTTTTTGAGTCCAGCTCCCAGGCAGGAAGCGTTAAGGCAAACGACAATAACGATGGGATAAAGAAAATCTACGACAAGAGCGACTATGACTTCAGCGTAATAGCGCCTGACTACGACCCCGAATCCGTTGTCTGGAAGGTGAAATGCGGAGACGGCGAATACAGGAGGAAATGCGAAACCGCGCTCGGCAACAGCGACGTCCAGCTCTTCATGGGAGGCCCCGGCGAAAGCTCCGGCTATCTGGACAAACTGTGGGTAACAAAACCGTTAAATCCATCTGCGTGGGGCATATGCACTTCTGACACCCATTCATATTGCGAAGACGGACGCGGGGACGTCTGCACGATGGAATTTGACACATTTTATGATGCAAGCCTTGAACAGGGCTTCACGGCATACGGCGGCCCGATCGAGACCGAGGGCGGCGGGATATTCAGGAACGGTGTATACCAGGGCTCGCCTGATGACGTTTTCTGGGACGGGTGGTATCTAATAGAAACCGGTGGAGATGAGGAAACAGAGCCGACTGTAACCAAATCAATGGTTGGCTTGATAATAATAAACGGGCACAACTACGACAGCGGTGCGGATTATAAAGTTAGCTATCTTCCTGCCAACGGGCCCGTTCTATGGGCCTACACGGACCACACCGTGTCGGGCTCTGAAGATGAGGAGCTTTCCGCAGAGGTGAGCGGCCAGTGCAGCTACGGCAGCGACTACACGGCAACATATAATAATGACGAGATTCAGGACCTTCTCGGCGTTTCATACGAGGAAGAATACTGCTCTGGAAGGGAAGAGTGCAGCTATGATGAAACCTATGGCGTTGCGGAAACAAGCGACCCGGACAATGTGGTGGAAGTTTCATATGACACGCTCACCCCGCCAATAACAGTTACGGCTCATACCGAATCAGCAATCCTGAATGACTTTTACACCATTCAGGGCATAGGATTTGGGGAATTCAGCGGGCTCGCGGCAGGCCCCGGCGAGCACACGCTTAAGTTCAGGATAGAGCACGGAAGCGAGATAAAGGGACAGGGCTCGGTGACCTTCACCGTATGCGAAGACGCGGACTCTGACGGGTACTGCAGCGTTGACGAGGGCGGGGAAGACTGCGACGATGACAGCGATGAAATCTACCCCGGTGCCCAGGAGCTCTGCGACGGCATTGACAATGACTGCGATGGCGAGGTTGACGAGGATTACGCCGTGGGCGGGGAATGCCACGAAACACCGGACGGTTTCAGTGATGGGGCGTCAGAGACCTCCATCTGCAACGGGGTTTTTGTCTGCAGCGAAGACGGCCTTGATGTGGTATGCGACAACGGCGTAAGCCCCGGGGACTCGGATGAGATATGCGACAACGGAATAGATGATGACTGCGACGGCGAGGTTGACGAGGACGGCATTACTATAGACGATGAATGGCAGACATGCATCACGCTTTATGAATGCGAGGAAGGCGATGTTGTAACCTGCGGCCAGTGCCGCATCAAGGGCTACAGCGTTTGCATAAACGGCGAATGGAGCGAATGTTTCGGCGACCAGAAGCCCGAAACAGAGGTTTGCAACAAGATTGATGATAACTGCGACGGGATAATAGACAATATCAATGACGGCGCCTCTGTTGAGGAAACGGGGTGCTGGTGCTACAACGGGAGGCAGCCAAGGAGCGAAAGCGTTGAGCCGTGCAATGACATAGATGATGACTGCGACGGTGAGGTTGACGAAGGGGTTACATGCTGCGCTCCGGGTGACACCAGGGAATGCGGAACCAATGTAGGTGAATGCGAAAAGGGGGTGCAGACCTGCATGGCTGATGGCAGCTGGGGTTCCCAGTGTTCAGGGGGCGTGCGCCCCGTGGAAGAGATATGCTATAACGGGAAGGATGAAGACTGCGACGGCGAGGTTGACGAGGAGCCATGGTGCAGGCCCGAGTTCACCTGCTTCAATGGGATGCTGGACGTCAATGAAGAAGGCGTGGACTGCGGAGGCGTATGCGCACAGCCCTGCGAAAACTTCTCTTCGTGGCTTTTGCTTGGCGTGATCCTGATTGGTGTCATAGGCATTTTCCTCGCCTTCCAGATAAGGATAGCCAAATAGGCCCTTTGGCTCTCATTTTACTTCAATCCTCATGCCGTCCTTTGCTGCTATGGTCCTGATCCCGGTCTGTTTCTCTATCCATTCGGCTTCCCTGAAACAAACGACCTTAAGCATCTTCATTCCGAAATGCTGGAGAACCGCAAGCTTTGGCTGTGTTTTTTCAACAAGTTTTTTGGCCTGCTCCGTGTTCATGTGCTCGGGCCATGTTTCGCCCCTTGGCCTCAGGCAGTTGAGAACAAGGCAGTCACAGCCTCTGAAATGCTTTTCCTGTCCTCTGAAGTATTCGCCGTCAGAAGGGTATCCTATTGTTTTCGAGCCCCTGAAAAGGAAACCTATACCGTCGGCTTCCCTGTGTTTTGTAGGGCTTGCTTTGATTTCTATCTTTCCTATCTTCGCACTGTCGCCGGCATCCATAACCACGTGCCTGTTTACCCTGTCCAGTATGTATTTTGTGAATATCGGGTTAAAGCCGTTTCCGCCGAGTATGACGCGCCTGCTTCCTATTATCACACCTCTATTGGCCTTGGCGTATTTGGTCATGGCAACGGCAACGAACTCTGCATCCGTGTAATGGTCTGGGTGGCAGTGTGATATGAGAAGTCCCGTGAGCCTTCGTAGGTCCACACCATATTCCTTTGCCCTTACCAGAGCGCCCGGGCCCGGGTCTATGTGCAGCATCTCTCCATCCATCTCAAGAATCCACCCACCTGTTGCGCGGGCCTGGCTTACCGTGCAGAAACGGCCGCCGCCCGTCCCCAGGAAGGTTATTTTTGCGCTGTTTTTTGGTGTTTTGCCTTGTTTCTCCATCTTGCCCCCTCCTTTGTGTCTTCAAGCAGGATTCCGTTTTTGTTAAGCTCTTTGCGTATTCTGTCGGCTTCCGCCCATTTGCCCCGCTTCCGCATTTCCTCGCGCTGCCCAATCAGTTTCCTTACATCCGGTTTGGCCTGTGCCACCGTCTTCCATGCGCTTTCACTTCCGGTCCCGGAGAGCCCGAGCCCGAGCACCCTGTCAAAATCAAGCATTGCCTTTCGTGCCTTGTGCCCGCCACCAGACCTGTTGACCTCATGCATGAAGTTGAAGATGGCTGCGAGGGCACGGGATATGTTGAGGTCGTCGTCCATTGCCGACTCAAAGGACTTTTTGGCTTTGGCTATGATTTTATCCATGTTACGGGCATCCTTACCCTCTTTCAGATTTGCAACAAATTCCCTGAATTTATTCACTCTAAACTCAGCATGCCTGATTATAGAGCCCGTAAGGTTCAGTGGCTGCCTGTAATGCGTTGCAACCAGTGCATATCTTATTGTTATCGGCTCATTTTTTTTGCGTTTATTCCCTTCAAACAGAATATCCCGTAATTGGTGGTTTGTTCTTGGCGGTGCCTTTTCTTTGGTATCAATCATCTGGCGCAATGTGCAAAAATTGCCAAGGCTCTTTGACATCTTCTCGCCACCTATGTTCAGGTGCTGGTTGTGTAGCCAATATTTCACGAATTGTTTGCCTGTTGCGGCCTCGCTCTGCGCTATCTCATTCTGGTGGTGCGGGAAAATCAAATCAATGCCGCCCGTGTGAATGTCAAATGTTTCACCAAGATACTTCATGCTCATGGCAGAACATTCTATATGCCACCCTGGCCTGCCCGTGCCTACATCAGTTTCCCAGAAAACATCGCCATCCTTTTCTTTATCCCTGAATTTCCATAGGACAAAATCATGGGCATTCTCTTTGTCATACTCATCCTGTTTGACTCTTGCTCCCCTTTTAAGATTATCAAGGCTGATACCGGCAAATTTACCATAATCCTTGAATTTTGATATGCTGAAGTATATGCCGTCTTTTGTTTGATATGCATATCCCCTTTCAAGTAATTTTTTAATAAGATTTACCATGTCCTTGATGTGAGCCCTTGCACGGGGATAAACATCAGCCCTCTTGATATTGAGTTTGTCTGTGTCTTCAAAGAAAGCTTCCTCAAACCCTTTGGTGTTTTTCTTGAGCCTGTCCATATCCCCGCCTGCGTTTTTTATTGTCTTGTCATCCACGTCTGTTATGTTCATTACCTGCCTGACATTGAAACCTTTATACTCAAGATACCTGCGCAGCAGGTCTGCAAAAACATAGGCTCTGAAATTGCCTATATGCGCATAATCATAGACCGTTGGACCGCAGTTATAGACTGTGACTTTGCCTCTCCGCAGGGGCCTGAACGTTTCCTTCCTCTTTGTAAGCGTGTTGTAGAACCTTATCATGGCATAACACCTTGCATAGTATCTAATTCATTCATGGTTTTAAAAATAATTATAAGCCCGGAAGGGCAATAATAAAACATGTCCTGGTTCTCGAGGAAAAAGAAGAAAGAGCGCCCCAAAACAAAAAGGCCTGTTGGCTATGGCAGGATACTTATCCCTGGCGAAAGCTCCGGTCATCACACAACCACGAGGGAATACAGGCTGTACAAGAAGGCGCAGCGCAAAAAAACCACCTGGTATGAAAAGCTCGTGAAATCCACCTCAAAAATAACGAAAATGAAGCTTGACAAAAAAACCAATGATGAATTATCCAAAGCCATCGCATTCACAAACATGGACATAACCGTTGATGGCGTGGGCGGTCTCTTCATACTGAGCATATTGGTGTTCCTTACCCTGTCCATAGTGTTCTTCATATTCAACCTGCTATCGGTCATAGGAGTGATTGTTCTCGCGGCACTTGGCATGCCCATTGCCTATTACTTCCTGAAGTATCCAGCGAACCTTGTTAAACAGCAAAGAATAGAGGCAAGCTCACAGGTGGTGCTCGCTATACTTTATATGGTCATATCCATGAGGATTTCGCCCAACCTTGAAAGGGCGCTAAGGTTCACTGCCTCAAACATAACGGGCGAGCTTGCATGGGACATGAGGAGGCTGATATGGGACATAGAGATGAGAAAATATTATTCGGCCGAAGACGCTCTTGGTGATTACATAGCCAAATGGAAGCCGGAAAACGAGGAATTCTCCGAGTCGCTGCGCCTGATAAGGGACTCGCAAAAGCAAATGCCTGAAAGGTCAAGGGAGGTGCTTGACCAGGCGCTTGAGGTGATACTCAGCGGGACGAAAACAAGGATGAAGCATTATGTCCAGAACCTGAGGATGCCTGTTATGGTAATACACATGATGGGCATAGTCCTGCCCATACTCGGCACCATAATAACTCCGCTTGCCGCGGTTTTCATGTCAGACTTTATAAGCCCGCTACATTTCATAATAGCGTTTGACCTGATTCTTCCGATAGTCATAATATGGTTCATACACAACACCCTCCGAAAGAGGCCCGTAACGCTTTCAAAAATAGACATCGCAGGTCACCCCAATCTTCCCAAACCGGGCTGTTTCAAGATTGGTAGCAGGTCACTGCCGGTTATGCCGATATCAATAGCGGTTTTGGTGAGCATAATGCTGCCGGCATTCCTGTTCTTCATGGGGAGCCCCGAATTAATAACCACTGCCCGCGGGGCGCATGATGTTTATACTCTTGGCATGTCCTGCTTTATCATACTTTCCATGGCGGTTTCACTTGCTGTTTATTACATACTGAGCAATTACCAGATAGTCAACATACAGAAGGAGATACAGAACATAGAGTCAGAATCAGAGCTTGCCCTTTTTCAGCTCGGCAACAGGATATCAGGCGGCAGGCCCACGGAAGTGGCGATTGAAAAGAGCATACGCGACGTGAAGGACCTGAAAATAGCCGGGCTATTCAAAAGGACTCTCCACAATATAAGGACCCTTGGGATGACTTTTGAGGGGGCCCTGTTCAACAAGGAATATGGTGCCCTCAGGTATTACCCGTCCAGGCTGCTGAAGAATATCATGCGTGCTATCGTGGACACATCAAAAAAGGGGCTCACATACGCATCCGAGACCATGCTCAAGATAGGAAGGTATCTAAAGAACATAAGGCAGACGCAGGAATACATAAAGGACATGCTATCCGAAAGCGTTTCATCAATGAGGTTCCAGGCACTGTTTCTTACCCCAATAATAACCGGGCTCATAGTGTCAATGTCGCAGATAATAATGAAGATACTCACGGGCCTCGGTTGTTTCCTGCAGAACACCGGTGTCGGGAACATGGTAGGCATAACGAACATGGCGCTTGGGTTTGCCGACATGGAGGCAGCGATGTCACCCGAACTCTTCCAGTTAATAATAGGCGTATATATGATTCAGGTCGTAATCATACTCATAATGTTCATAACAAAGATAAGCGTTGGCGAGAACAAATATGAACAACAATATGAAATAGGAAAGACCATAGTCGTTGCGGTTGCGCTTTATATAATAGTTGCGCTTGCATCAACAATGATGTTCAATTTCCTTATAGAAAAAGGCCTTTTGATGATTGACATAGCAACATGTGAGGTTTAGATGACAGACAAATCCTTCCTTGGCGGTATGATGCTTGTGGGCATTATAATATTCCTTACAATATGCATGATAATACAGTCCTGCCCGGCTGACTATGTGCTTGAGAAATATCTGGACGATAAAGGCAACCAGCTCTCTGTTTGCTGCCATGAATCATCCAGCGGTTACGATGCGGCAAAAGACGAGTGCACGGGCGCGCAGGATGAGCTGCTTGAGCCCATGGTGCAGAAGGACCTTCTTGAAAACATAAAGCTGACGAGCCCGCAGGCATACTTCATAATAATCGTAATACTCATGGGGCTTGCGGTGTTAGGAGCTGTTTTGATGATAGGATGAGTTCAGCACCTGAAATTTTATCGCATGGGCCATGCTTTGCAGCTTATCTAAATTTGGGCACGATGGCTATTTATGCGCGAAATAAACCGTTACTGTATTGCCTGAGACTGCATCGATTCGTCCGAAGCCTATCCTTTCCATCTGTATCAGGTCGCCGGGATTCAGTTTCTTCATTGCTGCCTCTCCGATGCCCGCGAACTCGCCTTCGGGCGTAATTATTTTCACTTTAATACTGGGCTCCGAAACCCACTGTATCTTCTGCATGCCCCTTTCTATCTCATTGCCAACATACTCCGCTGTCCTGGCTCTCAGCCTGAAATTTCCAAGGGCCTTCAGCCTGAATGTCTTGTTCTTCAGACTTCTGAAATCCACGCGGCTTATGCGCGTGTTTTTCTCATCAACGTGAATTTTCTTATTTCCGCGCCCGGGAAAATCAGGATGAAGGGGCTCCTTAACGAACTCAAGCTCCGGTATTTTCTTAAGAGATATCCTTACCGGCTCTGTAACAACCATATACCTGTTTGCCACCGGGTCTATTGCCTTTCTGTTTATTGCATTAATCATATCCCATGAAATCCTTATGTCAGTTTTTGAAAGACCGCAGCCAATCGCTGCTTCGCAGAAAGCATGGGACTGGAAACCTCTCCTCAAAAGCGCCCTGATTGTGGGGAGCTTGGGGTCATCCCACCCCGAAACGCTTCCGTTCTCAATGCGCTCCTTTATGTCTCTCGTGTGGATTTTTTCGCCCGGCAGATGAACCATGCCGAAGTTTATTACGGTTGGCTGTTTCCAACCCAAAGCGTCATAAAGCATCTTCTGTATGGCTGTGTTATGCTCATGCTCCTTGCCCCTGAAGACGTGGGTAATGCCTTCTTCATGGTCCTCTATGACCGAGGCAAAGTTGTAAACCGGCCATACATTCTGCCTTTTTCCTTTGCCCGGATGGTCTGACTTGACCACCCTAAGCATTACAGGATCCCTCAGCGCCGGATTGGGGTCTTTCATTGATGTTTTTAGCCTTATGACCGCATCGCCCTCGGCATAACCCCCGGAAAGCATCTTCTTCCATTCGCTTCCGGACGCCCTGTCCCTGCATCCGCATGCCTGTTTTTTCCTTTTCGCGTCCCTGAATTTCTCAGCAGAGCATGTGCAAAGGTAAAAATCTCCTTTCTTCAGCATGCTGTCCGCGAGTTTAAGATACAGACCAATGTTGTCGGATTCCTTTACAACGCGGTCTGCTTTTATACCCACGTTTTCAAGGTCCTCCCTTATCCAATCATAGAATTCCGGCCTCACGCTTCTCGGGTCAGTGTCCTCAAATCTTAATATGAACCTGCCGCCATACATCCTTGCATAAAGATAGCTGAGCATCGCCGCCCTGAGCACATGCGGCAGCGAGAGGGGGCCTGTGGGCGAGGGGGCAAATCTTGTAACCACCTTCCCCTTTTTCGCATTCCTGAGAGGCGGAAGCCCTCCCTGTTTTTTCTTTTCCTTGACGAGTAGTTTCTTGTCAATTCTTTCAAGCATTCTTTTCTGCTCCCGGAGGTCGAGAGAGTTAATTTCAATTACCTTCCTTTCAATTTCCTTTTTCAATTCCGCTGCATCTTTCCTTAGTCCGGGGTTCTCAGCCAAAACCTTGCCCAAAACAGCTGAACTGTTCGCCTTGCCATTATAAAAAACAGCATTCTGCAGGCAGTATTTCAAAACAAGCCTTTCAGTTTTCATCTATTTATATTTTAAACCTTACAATAAATAATTATCAAGGCGAATTTATGAAAGAAAAGAAGCATGCAATGCCAGCTCCGCCCTTTCCGGCAGGCGAGGCGCAGCAGCCGGATGAAGAGATTTATGGGGAAGAAAACACATCGCCGAAACCGGCTCCCGCACCACCGGCGCCTGAAAAGCCCGCTGATTACAGGGCATGGAACCAGCAGGCAAGGGCAAATCCGCAGCAAACACAAAGCACAAAGAGCACGGTAAACGAATCTCCGCCGCTTTTTGTCAAAGTGGAAAAATACCGAAACATAGTAGACAATATTCAGAAGCTTAAATCATACTCGCTTGGGCTCAGGGATGCGCTTGATGCGCTTGCTGACATAGAGAAAGAGCTGCAGAACGGGATATCGGTCCTTAACAGGGCCCTTGACAACTTCAACAGCATTATAGGCCTTCTTGACGCCAAGCTCCTCAGGATACAGGGAATAGAAAAGTCAACGGTTGAGACGCCTAAGGAAATGGACGAGTATGTCAAAGGCGTTTATGACCAGGTGGAAAGGATAAAGAAGGACCTGAAATCAATGGAATGATTACTGTTTATAACACTTGCTAAAAGATGCGGGGAGCCGGATTTTCGGTCTTTCTTTCGTGAACGTTTCTTTGGATGGCCTGAACCGAAAGAAAGGTTCGAACCGACGAAGGCATTGCTCACCCGTTTCGTTTTTCCGTGAACTGGCAAAAACCATCAGCGGGTTTTTGTGTTTCCTGCCACCACTTCGGAACCGAAAAGGGTTCTAAGCCACGGGATTTCCCATTCTTACGCTTTTGAGCCAATGCAACCGAAAAGGGTCTCTTGAGTCCCGCGCGTTTAACCGCTTCGCTACCCCCGCTCAATGATATTATAACTCTTATAAATATAGTTTAAATATGGTTTTCATGAAGGCCTTTGTGGTAATCAATTTCATGGGTGCATTCGCATTTGACGAGAAAGGAAAACTGATAGAGCAAAGGCTCTTCCCTGCCAAGCCCGATAAAATAGCCAAAAGGCTCCATGACAAGGAGTTGGGGGGCGCTGTAAAGGAAGAGCTGGAGCTCATAGAAAGCCTTGGCAAATCCGGCTACACTGAAATCAGCGGCAAAAAAAGCACTGATTTTGACTTCAGGGAATTTGCGCTGGAAAACAAATGGGCCAAGTCGGATGCGGAGCTTAACCGCATACTCAGCAAGGCGAACGTTTTGCTGACAAAAGGAAAAATAAGCGTTGTGAAGAGTGACCGGGTGCTTATGCACGTTGTCGGTGTGGTTGATGAGACCGACAGGTTCCTAAATACGCTTTCAGAACGGCTCAGGGAATGGTACGGCCTTTTTTCAGGCAACACGCAAGCAGATTCCAATGAGAAGTTTGCAGAAATTGCTGCGGGCTCAAAGGAAAGAGAAATCAGCGATTTTGCAAACGCGCTTAAGCAGCTTTATTCTGTAAGGAAGCGTTTGGGCACATATCTTGAATCCATTGGAAAGGAAGCTGCCCCTAACCTGAGCGCGATCGCGGGGCCTTTTCTCGCAGCGCGCCTGCTTGAGCTTGCGGGCGGTCTGGACAGGCTCGCCAAGATGTCAAGCTCAAAGATACAGCTGCTCGGCGCAGAGAAAGCATTATTTAGGCACTTGAGGGGTATGGGAAAATCGCCAAAATATGGCATCATCTTCAGCCACCCACATGTGCAGTCAGCGCCGAGGGAACGCAAGGGCAAGGTCGCACGACTGGTCGCTGCTAAGCTCAGCCTTGCCGCGCGCGTGGACTTCTTCTCAAAGGAGGACAGAAGCGCTGAAATGAAGAAGGAACTTGACAGGCAGGTCAGGGGACTGGGCGGGCCTTCGGCTCCTAAGCCTTGAACCTGAGAATCCCGCCTATTCCACCGAGCTCCCTGAGCTGTTCGCCTTTCTGCGTGTCTGTTGATATCTCCTCTATTTCGGTTCCCATTTCCTCGGCCTTATTTATTATCCCGTCAGTGACGTCCTTTTCATTCTTTATCTCCATCTTTCCGCTGCATTTCGGGCACTTCTCGCCCCTTATCTGGGTTCTCGGAAGGGTTTTTTCCTCTGTGAATTTGCATGACTTGCATCCGAGGCTTGCCTTGACCCAGTCAAAACCTTCCGACAGCAGGAGCAGCTCTATTGCGCCTTCGCTTAGGGCTTCAAGCGTCTCATGGAAACCATACACCGCAAGACCGGAATCCTTTCCGAGCTCGTCAAAGAACCTGTTCAGTATCTTCTCTTCCCTTACCACCGAAGACTGCGATATGAGCTCGTCAGACTTCTCAACCGTCTCCCTGAGCCCGTATTCGCCGCCGTATGAGGTATGAATCACGCCAAGCACCTTGGCCCTTATTTCATAGCCGAGAAAATCCCCCTTTTCGAACTCCTCCTTTATGGGGCCGGGTCCGGATATTATCACACCCTTGAGCTCACTGAGCTCCTTGAACTTGGACGTGGCTATGTCACCAACGCTCTTCAGGAAATCATTCAGCAGCCCTTCACGTATGCGGCTATATCTGGCCTGCGACCAGCCGCCTTTCTTCGTCTTTCCGGGCACTATTGATTCCATGTGCTTCACTGTTTCGATCTTCTTGCCTTTCAGCAGCCCTATCTCAGCCTCTGACTTGTCAACCACTATCAAGCCATACACCTCCTTTTCCTTTACCATCTCCTTCAGTGAATCCAGTATGAAGTTCTGACCGCACCAGTATATCTTGTTCTTCACGGGCTCGGGGGGCTCTATGCTCCAGAGCTCGATGTCGGTAACGCCGTCCTTGTCTGATACATTGCCGCAGAATATGGCAAGACCGTTCTCAGGCGTCTTTTTGTATAGCTTGAGGTGCTGTATTATCTTCTCAAGCGCCGAAAGGACGTTTTTTCTGACCGCCTTGCTCTTGATGTTCTGTGCTGTCGACTGTTCCTGCTTTATCTGCTCCGTTGTTTTGTCTAAGTTAAACCCGGCAGGCACATACACGGTAACGAGTTCTGTGTGCCTTCCGCGGATTCCCTTGAGCTCGTCAACAAGAGCCTTCAGTTTTTTCAGCTTTTTTTCCTTGGATTCCATAACTACACTGGTTTCCGAATCTTTATATTTTAAAAATCCATTAATATATTATATGAGAAAAACAGCGTTTTTAACGGCTTTGCTGCTTACTGTTAACGTGTTTTTTGGTTTGGCGTCAGCGCTTGTGTCAGTAGAGCAGCAGGAAAACCTGCTTGTCACAGCAGAAGAGGGCAGGAGTATTGATTTTTTAATTGTAGTGCAGAATGATGCAGGCTCACCTGCGCATGATTCCAAAATCAGCGTCAGCGGAGATATAGCGCCATGGACGAGCTTTGAAGGCTCTGGTTCATATTCAATAGAGCAAATACCTGCATTCTATTTCGCTTTTGTGCCTGTCAGGATATCCGTTCCTGAAGGGACTGATATGGGCGAATATACGGGTGAAATAACCGCAGGCGGCTCTGTCATATCCGGCATAACGGTAAGGGTCGTGCTTTCAGTGCCTGACACAGAGCTGCTGCAGCAGACATCAGGGATGGACGAAGAAATAAGCAGGCTCAGGGATGAACTTGATGAGATAACAACCGAACTGGGCAAAAGGATTGACCTGAACAGGGAGGACCTCGTAAGGCAGATATTTGAGATGTCCGAATACAATATTGAGCTGGGCGGGCTCATAAACAACAAGCAGGAACTGGAAGAGCAAATCACATTGCTTCAGAGCCAGCTGGATGATATGGAAAACGAAAAACAGGAGTTTGATTCCATTACTGCCAGGGTCTCGGCCGGGAACTCACTTAACCTTGCGGCCGGTATTCTTTTCGGCGCCTTTATAGTGTTTCTGGTTTTAAGGAGAAGGCAAATAGCGGACTTTTTCAAAAATGCTTTAAGGCCTTCGGGGTATAAGATGAGAAAATGGAAAGGATAAAAACCGGAATAACCGGACTTGATGAAATCATGCAGGGCGGCATACCAAGGGGCCAGATTGCGCTCATAACCGGAACCAGCGGAACGGGAAAAACAATACTCTGCTCGCAGTACCTTTACAACGGAATAACAAAGTTCAAGGAAAACGGGGTTTTCCTTTCGCTGGAAGAGCCCACTTCATCTATTAAAGACAACATGAAAAGTTTCGGCATGGATATGGAGCCTTTTGAGAAACCAGGCCAGATAACATTCCTGAAATATGACCCTTACCACATAGAGGATGTTTTTGACATACTGGAATCAACCATAAGGCAAAACCGTGTGCAGAGGGTCGTGGTTGATTCCATATCAGCCCTGGGCCTTCACGTAAAAGACAGCTCGGAGCTCAGGAGGATGATATTCGGCCTTTCCGACAGTCTCAGGAGGCTCAACTGCACTGCCATACTGACATCGGAGATGGTCTATGGCTCGTCCGGAATCTCAAGGTATGGCGTTGAGGAATTCGTCGCCGACAGCGTCATAGTCCTTTATTACGAAAGGATACAGTCAACGTTTTCCAGGGCGATACAGGTCTGGAAGATGAGGGGCTCGTCGCATTCGCAGAAGCTGCATCCGTACATTATAACCGGCAAGGGCATAGCCGTTTCCCCGGGCGAAGAGGCAATTATTAAACAATAAGCCCAAATATAAATATGATGGAAAAAGCAAGGCTGCTTGGTGTTACGCTTAAAAGGAAATCCGAAACCCTGCTCCAAAGGGTGAGAAACCTGAGGGGAAGGCTCAGGAAAAAACCAGCAACGAAATACCCGCCGTTCCTCATCAGGGAGCCCAAATATTTCATAGAGCTTCCGTCATTAATTGAGGAAAGGAAAATAGACATCAAATACCCCCTTCTTGAGCCATTTTCCTTTGCACACATAAAATGGGACAAAAAAAGAAAAAGCCTTTTTTATGATCTGGAGGAGCCCCAGCTCACACCAGATGAATCCTTGGCGCTTAAAAAAATCCAGTCCTCGCTTTCCGAGCTGATAGACGTAAGGCTGTCCGTGATTAAAAACAGATTTGAGGCAATGAACTATCTTCATAAAAAGGTAGTCAGCATAATCGAAGAACTCGACATGAAATTGCCGTACCAAAAGTATACAAAGATAATGTATTACATCATAAGGAATTTTGTGGGGCTCAATGAGATAGAGTCTCTTATGCACGACCCTTACATAGAGGATATCGGCGTGGATGGCATGGGCTCGCCAGTCTATATTACCCACAGGAAATTCGGCACGCTGCCAAGCAATATAATATTTGATGATTTTGAGCGGCTTTCGGATTTCGTCATAAAGATTTCAGAAAGGTGCGGAAGATACATATCATATGCAAACCCCCTGCTGGACGGCAGCCTGCCAGACGGCTCAAGGGTGCAGGCATCCCTTGCGAAGGACGTGACCACAAAAGGCCCTACTTTTTCCATAAGGAAATTCAGGAAAAACCCGTTTTCGCCGATAGACCTGATAAACCTCAAAACAGCATCTGCAGATATCATAGCATACCTTTGGCTGCTGATAGAGCACAACGTTTCAATACTCGTGTGCGGCGGGGTGTCAACGGGAAAGACGACATTCCTGAACGTCCTTAGCATGCTGATACCGGTTGAGGATAAAATCATAAGCATTGAAGACACCCGCGAGATAAACCTGCCCCATGACAACTGGATACCTTCGGTGGCAAGGGTGGGCTTTGGCGTGCCCGAAGCAGGCGGAAAAAAGTACGGCGAAATAGGGCTTTTTGAGCTCCTGAAAGAATCCTTCAGGCAGAATCCGGATTATGTGATAGTAGGAGAAGTAAGAGGCAAAGAGGCATATGTCATGTTCCAGGGCATGGCATCGGGGCATCCGAGCATGGGCACGATACACGCGGGCTCTGTGGAGGATGTCGTAAAAAGGCTTGAAACCCCGCCGATAGACCTTTCACCTTCTCTCATAGAGTCTCTTGACATAATAGTAGTGCTTGTCACCGCAAAGGAAAGGGGTGAAAGCGCAAGAAGGATAAAGGAGATAGTTGAGATGGAGTCCGTTGACTCAAGCACGGGAATAGCCCACACAAGAAGGACTTTCACATGGATGCCTGCCGAAGACATATACAAGGAAAATATTTCACGCTCGGAAATGCTGAGAAGGCTCTCATTCCAGAAAGGGATGACATATTCAATCATCGAAAAAGAGCTCTCGGAAAGGAAAGAATTCATAAAGTGGATGCAGAGGCACAATGTCATTGATTTTGACGAGGTCTGCATGCTCGTGCACGGCTACCGCAAGGACAAGAAAAATATAATGAATCTCGTTAAAAAGAACGTGCAGCCTTCAAGGATAGAAAAGAGCATCAAAAAGAAGGAAGGCTTTTCCTTCGTGACAAACCTCAGGGTTTTCAAATAACTACACTCCGGGGTGGGTTATGTGAACGAAGGCCAGGAAGCTCATGTTTAGAACTGGCAATACTATCCATGTCATTAATAACATGAGCTCCTGGATGGTAAGGCCAAGCACCTCCCCGCCTATTATGCCCATTATGCCGAGTATCGCAATCATCATAAGGGGAGCTGCCACGAGCAGCGCGGTGTATATGTCAGCGTATGTTGAAAGGGTTTTCATGTATTTCTCCCTCTTTATCCTGTAATTGAAAAGGGCCATGTCAGACACGTCCTTTATGTAATTCACAAGGTTCCCGCCCTTCTCTATCGTGCTGCTTATTCCCGTGAGTATGTTCCTGAAATCCTCAGATGGTGTCTTTTTAGCGACGTCGTTTATTGCGCTCACAGAGCTCATCCCGAATGTCTTTATGTTCCTCACAACCTGCTTGGACTGGTTGGCAATTTCCCCATATTCCTCAAACCCCATGAGAAGCTCGAACATGAATTCGGGCGGTATGCCTGAAGACACTATTGCGTTCATGTGAGACATGGCGAATGGTATGTTAAGCTCTATGGATTTCTGGACAGACCTGCATTTCTGCATGGGATATATGTAGAGCACAAAGAAAACCGATGCTGCCACAAGCAGCGGAACAAGGGCAATGATGTAAAAGGATGTAACGGCTTCAAGGGCAAAAAAAAATGCCAATGCGGACATTGTTATGAGAGTTGATGCATATGCCAACAGCGTTGACAAAAAAATCATTGAAACCCATGTCTTCAGAAGAACGTTGATGGACGCCCCAAGCATGTTTTTTTTGAGTGACTTGAAATTGCCTATAACCCTGTCTGTAAAGTTTCCAAAAAGCCTGACAGATGCCCTTTTGTATGCGTCATATGCGTTCTTGGACAGGGACTCAAACATGCTTTATTATAGCATTTTCTGATTTAAAACCCACGTTTCATGCCTTTCTTCTGACTATGTTTCTGTGCCTTGCGCAGGCAGGGCAGGCGTATGCCTTGCTCTGGCTGAGAGATATTCCGTATCTGCTCCTTGCGCCAAGCTCTTTCTTCAGCATGGGGTCGGATATCCTGAAGCTCTTTCTTACAGGAAACGTCTTGTATTTTGGAACCTTTCTCCCGCAAAACGTGCAGGTAACCATGGTTTCCCTGCCTCTGGTTTTTGTGTGGCGCCATCCCCTCTTATAAAACCCCTTTGACATTGAAATCCACCTTAAACCTTATGCTCCCTGTGGATAGGCCTGAGTGCCTTTGAGTTGCATTTCCTGCATTTTATCTTCCCGGACTTGACCTTGGGAAGGTCTGCCTTTATCTTTGCACCGCATTTCATGCAGACAAAAACCCTGTCAAAAATCCTTTGGTCTACCTCGGCTATCTTTTGCTTAGGCATAAGATTTCACTTTTTATGTGCGTAAGAGTCATTTATTTGTTAAAGCTAATAAAAGTTATGGTTGTGCTTAAAAAAGCGAATGGTTTTGTTTTGCTGGACAAGCCCGCAGGCATTACCTCATTTCAGGCAGTTAAAAGAGCAGAAAAGATTCTCGGTTCTGACAGGTCAGGTCACACAGGCACGCTTGATTTTAATGTCACGGGGCTGCTTGTAATAGCGCTCGGAGAGGCCAGAAAAACGCTGCCGCTTATGATGGAGCTGGACAAAACATATGAAGGCATCATGCATGTTCATGGGGTTGTAGCTGAACAGAGGCTTGTTGATGTATTCAGGGAATTCACAGGAAAGATAGAGCAGATGCCACCGGTGCGCTCAAGGGTAGCAAGAAAGACCAGGCTTCGTGAGATATTTTCGCTGGAGCTTGACGGCAAAGACGGGCGTGATGTCCGCTTCCATGTCCACTGCCAGCACGGAACATACGTAAGGAAGCTTGTGCATGATATTGGAGAGCGTCTGGGCTGCGGCGCGCACATGAGCTCATTGCGAAGGACAGCTGTCGGATGCTTTTCCATAAATGAAGCAAAACCCCCTGAAAGGCTCAGTGACAATGACATTATTACCATATCCGATACCCTTGAAAGAATAGGAGTGAAACACGTGTGGCTGATGAACAAAGAGAGCGTTGTCCGTAAGATAAGAAACGGCAACCCTGTTCGCATGTGCATGATAAGAAAGCACGATAATATCCATGAGGGAGAGGGGATTGGAATATTTCAGGGGCGGAAGATTATTGCCGTTGGGCTGGCCCTTCTTGACTCAGACGACTGGACCAAGAAAAAACTACTCGTGAAGACAGACAGGGTTTTAAATATCTGAAATAAACAAATCAATGTTGCAGAGGTTGCAGAGGTAATATTATCAGCAGTCTGAACTGATAATATCTCTAAAGCCAAGTGGTTAGGCAGCCGCCTGCAGAGCGGCGTACGGGGGTTCGAATTGACCCTTTTCAATACAGACGATAAAAAAGCGTTAACGGAAAATGGGAATGGGAATCCCTCCCTCTGCTTTTTTTCAGACTGGGATTAAAAGCTTAAATACGTGCGATTCCATATTAGAAAACTATATTCTCTTTATTGAGAATTTTTTAAAATTAGAGGTGAAAACGATGCAAGAATATGAAGAAAACACACATCCGACAGAAGATGTGCAGGAAACAGAAACGGCAGAAGAAACTGCAGCGGAAGCCCGGACAGAAGAAACATCAGAGGAAACAGCTGAATCATCAGAGGCCACTGAGGCAACCGAAGACGCAGACAACGAAGTTACCGAAGAAGCGTCGGCTGCGGAAAGCCCCGAGGATGAAGACTCTGACGGTTCCGAAGACAAAGATGATGACGGGGAAGACGATAACACAGAAGAAAACGACGAATCAGAGGATGAGGAAACAGACGAAGATGCGGATGAGGAAGAAAGTGACGAGGACTGAAAACATTGGTTTGCAGGTTTGTTAACTCGTCCCTTTTATTTTTTATTTGATGTTCAGGATTCTGGAGTTAGAGATTGATAACAATTTTTTCGGGATAAATGTTCCCGGACAAAATCTAAAAAAAAGCTCCCATTATAATTTAAAAGATGTTTTCATTTAATAACCATGGTGTTCAGGAAAAGGCGCAGGACTTCTTATCTTTTTTTTGCCGGCAAGGGGGGCGTGGGCAAAACAACAATAGCCGCCGCTACGGCCCTCTGGTTTTCCGAAAACGGAAGGAAGACGCTGATAATCTCAACAGACCCCGCACACTCGCTTTCCGATTCGTTTGAAACCCGGATAGGCGGAGATACCATAAAGCTTTCAAAGCGGCTCTTTGCGGTAGAGATTGACCCGAAGAAGGCCATGTCCGAATATAAAGAAAAATTCACTCCAAAGATAGAAAACATAGGCATGCTCAAGGGCATGGGCATTGATGAAATTTTTGACACAGCGGGAATGACCCCGGGCATAGATGAAATATCAGCGTTTGACAAATTCCTTCAATACATGAAATCAGAGGACTATGATGTTATAGTTTTTGACACCGCCCCGACAGGACACACACTCAGGTTCCTTTCACTGCCCGATGTGCTTGACTCATGGATTGGCAAGATGATAAAACTCCGCGTGGGGTTTTCCGGCATCATAAACGTATTCAGGAAAATGCTGCCTTTCGGCAGTGAAAAGTCTGAACCCAGCCTTGGCACAGATGAGTTTGACAGGATGAAGGAAAGGATTTTGTCTGCAAGAAAAATACTTTCAGACCCCGCAAGGACCGGATATAACATGGTAATGATACCGGAGGACATGTCAATACTTGAGTCCGAGCGCTCCCTTGATGTCCTGAAGCAATACAATATACCAGTAAAAACAATAGTGGTCAACCAGCTGCTTCCGGAGAACCCGGGATGCAAATTCTGCGCGGAAAAAAGGAGCCAGCAGCAAAAAAAACTTATGTCAATAAGCAAAAGGTTCAGCGGACTGAATATGATTCAGGTTCCGCTGTTCAGCAAAGAGATACGCGGCTTTTCAGAGCTAAGAGGGGTGGGTGAAATACTTTATGAAAAGGAAGGAAAAAGCAAGGAATAGGATACCAAAGGATGATGTCGTGGAATTCGTCATAAGGGAGGTTCTCAGGGGAAAGAATGTCAGGACGCAGGCAGAACTCGCCGAACTCAGCTGTGATGTCCTCAAGGGCAGGCACATACGCGGCATAACAGGCAGGAGGGCGAGGATGGTTGCGCTCCGCATCCCTGGAGTGAAAATGCGGGTGGATACCAGAAACGGCCCCATGCCTGAAAGGTGCCCGTGCTGCAGCAGCGAACTTGAGAAAATATATGCAAAGGACCTTTCAGGCAACAGAATTATTGTCGGCATGGAGTGCACAAAGTGCAGCTACAGGGGCCATGGTAAAAAATGGGTGCCGAGAAGGTATGGTTTTGAGATTGCCGAGGGCGAAACCAAAAAAAATATTTTATCTTCCGAGAAAAGCCATGGCTCCGCCGATTATCCCAACAACGGCCCCGATGAAAAAGCCCGGGCCCATAAGAAGCGCAATAACTGATATTGCCAGCACTATAATGCCCGGAAGCTTGTTCTCCGGCATCATGTTAATCAGGACCGCGCCTATTGCCGCTATTGCCCCAAAAACCATGCCCAGTATCATGCTCATGTCACCCATGGCTAAAACCACAGGAAAGAAGGAAAACACGTCTTCCAATATTGTCATATCCAAAACAGGAAGCAATGCCCCAATGATAATCACTGCGCCGCCTATCAGGGAAAGCCAGAATCCGATAACAGGTTCTCCTGCGCCAAGCGCAGGAGCCGCCCCTTTTGCGGGCTTTGATGCCCCCCCGGCCGACATTGCCTCGTTTATGTCAGCCTGCGTATATCCTGAGTTTGCAAGGGCTGCGCTTATCTGTTGCGGCGTGTAACCAGTCTTCAGCTGGTTTTTAACATAATCAACGACCTTTTTGTCAACAGCCATAAGATATATTTGTTTGCACTGACTTAAATATTTTGGAAAGATGCTCAATTGTGCTTTATTTCTGCTTTTTTCAGCTCTTCTATATTTTTAGCTCCAACCAAAAGCATGGCTGTCTTCAAACCTGTTATGGCCTCTTCCAGCCTTTGCTTCACTGCATCACATGATTCCGTTGCTGGCCTGAGAAGCGGCAAAGCCATGCCGGCAAGGGAGGCGCCCATCGCAATCGACTTCGCGACATCAAGCCCTGTCCTTATTCCACCGGATGCTATCAGCGGGGTTTTCACGGCCTCAGAGCATTGCCTTAAAGCTTCGGCTGTGGGTATGCCCCACTCAAAAAAATCATTCGCTATTTTTGAATCATGGTTATATGCCTCGACTCTTACCCAGCTTGTGCCGCCGGCTCCGGCCACATCAATCGCCGATACACCTGCATTCTGGAGTTTTTTGGCGACACCGGCCGATATGCCGCAGCCAACTTCCTTTACTATGACAGGGAAGCCAAGGGAGCAGGCGCTGTTGATTGATTTTATGACATCTTTCCATTTTCTATGCCCGTTTTTTTGGAACATCTCCTGGGCAGGGTTAAGATGCACAGCCAGGGCATCCGCCCCTATCATTTCAAGGGCTGAGCTGAGCTGTTCAGGCCCGTATTCAAGCATCTGGGCGGCACCAAGGTTTGCGACAAGTAAGATTTTAGGTGCAACATCCCTTACCTGAAAGCTGTAAAGTGTTTCAGGGTTTTCAATTGCGGCCCTCTGAGAGCCCACACCCATTCCTATGCCAATTTCCTCTGCTGCCCTTGCAAGATTCCTGTTTATACTGCTTGCCTCTGGGGTTCCGCCGGTCATTGCCTCAATTATTAAGGGAGCTGAAAAGGTCTTGCCCATGAACATCGTGGATATGTCTATGTCTTTCCAATCCAGATCCGGAAGCGCGTTGTGAACAAAATCGTATTTTTCAAACCCGTTCCCTTTCTTGAATTCAACCGGTCGCTCCAGGCAAATCTTTATGTGCTCGCTTTTTCTGCCGGGTGTTTCCTTTACCATATTAACCGCACCTATAACCTGATTAAAGAAAAAGCATTTAAATATTAATTCATGGCTTCGTCAAAAGATTTAAACCAGCAAATGATATTAATCAAATAAGCGGCAACGCCGCTAACTTTATTAATTCAATAAACAAAAATTAAGAGATGGAGATTCTATGAAAAGGGCTGCCGTGCTTTCGTTAATAACGTGTATGTTATTGCTTTCCAGTCCCGCCCTTGCTGACTACGATGTCAAGGTCATGCCTGAAAACATTACGGTAGAGTCGGGTAGTGTTGCTGAATTCCAGATTCTTATATTGAACCACGGGAACAAGGACGTCAGCTTTGGCCTGAATATCATTGGCCCGCATCTGACCTGGATAGAACAGCCGGGTGGCATTACCGTGGATGCCCACGGCTCTGCTGCGGCAAGTGCAAAAATAAGGCCAATAGGTGAGAATCCCGGTTCTTACACTTACAATGTAACGGTTTCTGCGCTGAACTATAACATTGAAGACGTGGTAAAGGGCTTCAGGATGAACGTCATAAATCCCGTTGACATAAAGGCAATATTCTCGTCAAACAATGCCGAAAAGCTGATAGTGAGGGTCGTGCTGGCTTCCATAAAAAGGCATCATGGAAACCTTTTATTCAGCGTCATGGATGAAGACGGCAACGCAGTTAAAACCGAAAGCGTTCCTTTCACTGTTTACGGAGAAGATAGTTTTGCAGCAGAGATGGGGCTTAAATATGTCCTTGCAGGAAACTATACCGTTGTTGCCTCAATTGAAGGGACAGGCATAAGCGCATCAAAGGCATTCTCCATTGAGCCTGTGCAGGACGTGCAAAAAACGACAGATGTGGAAGACAGCCTGCTCGGCAGGGAGATAATCATCACCGTAACAAACAACGGAAACGTGGTTGAGAATGATTATCAGGTATACGAGGAGACATATGGTGTGACAGGGCTCGTGGTCAAGCCGGCAGAATGTGATGAAAGCGGCGAAAAGACCATGTGCGCTTCAACCATTGACAGGCTGGATCCCGGCCAGACTGTCAGCATAACATACATGATAGAATACTGGCCAAGCTATGCCGGATGGGCCGCCGGGATAGTTGCCTCGTTGATTGTTTTGTTTGTAGGCTTTTCGCATGCAACCTCGCCCAAGATAAGCAAAAAGCATGTATCAACAAAAGGCAAGCTCCACACAATTGCCCTGGACATAAAGAACCCGTATTCCAGGAAGCACCTCAATAACGTTATAATCCGCGACTGGGTCTCGCCGCTTGCGAGGGTGGTCACCGATGACAGCGGCTCGCTCAAGCCGATAACGAGGAGAACCGAGGCCGGCACCGAGCTTATATGGAAGCTCGGCGACTTCAGGGGCAAAGAGGAACGGGTAATCAGTTACAAGCTGAAGAGCATGGTAGAGGGCCAGCTGAAAATGCCCCGGGCCTACCTGAGATACAGGGACGAGACAGGCAAGGGCTCAAAGGTTTTCTCAAAGGGCGTTGTCATATCCTGAAACCCCTTTACGGTTAACGGTTGACGCCAAATACTGCGGAAAAAGGAATTCAATATTAATCTAAGTGCAAGGCAAGACACAAATAACGAGCTAAAGTATTAGCTGCTAACTATATGAACAGCTAATGCCTTATTTTGTAAGGCTCACTCCAAAGGCATGAATCTATTTTAACCCCCCTTTTAATATTGCTCTTTCTCGCTTCCCCGGCGGCCAGTTCCAGCACATACATGGCCTCTGCCTTTGGCCTGACGAGCCGCCAGGGCTTTACATTCTCACGCGTCTCCACAACGCGCTTGTGCTCATCCAGAAATATAAAGTCTATGGGAAAGCGCATGAAGAACGTGTGGAAGCCGTACCTGCCGGCCGAGTCGAACACGAACAGCAGGGGCTCGGGGCTGGACCTGAGCATCAAACCCATGAATTTCTTCCAGGGCGTGTCGGCTATCTGCATAGATTTACAATACAAACAATTATATTTAAATATACTATGCAACTGCGGCCTGAAGGCCGCAGAATTACTGTGATATGAAACGGGTCAGTTGCATCTGGTTCTGGCGGTCTACATATTCCATAACGGTCTGGGTATCGA
>Ga0180434_10000473_pt1 | contig 58963 bp, 37 predicted proteins | sample SS_ome_7_FD_132453 | JGI IMG/M metagenome (GOLD analysis project Ga0180434, IMG submission 132453) | Hypersaline lake sediment archaeal communities from the Salton Sea, California, USA - SS_1_D_2 metaG | ecosystem: Environmental > Aquatic > Non-marine Saline and Alkaline > Hypersaline >...
CGCTGGGGGTGTAGGGACGGGCGCCAGCCCGTCCGTAGCAACGCGGTCACGGACCGGCTAGCGCCGGTCCCTACGCGCTGGGGTTGTAGGGACGGGCGCCAGCCCGTCCGGAGAAACGCGGTCACGGACCGGCTAGCGCCGGTCCCTACGCGCTGGGGGTGTAGGGACGGGCGCTAGCCCGTCCGGAGCAACGCGGTCGCGGACCGGCTAGCGCCGGTCCCTACGCGCTGGGGTTGTAGGGACGGGCGCTAGCCCGTCCGGAGCAACGCGGTCACGGACCGGCTAGCGCCGGTCCCTACGCGCTGGGGGTGTAGGGACGGGCGCCAGCCCGTCCGAAGCAACGCGGTTGAGGACCGGCTAGCGCCGGTCCCTACGAGCTGGGGGTGTAGGGACGGGCGCTAGCCCGTCCGTAGCAACGCGGTCACGGACCGGCTAGCGCCGGTCCCTACGCGCTGGGGTTGTAGGGACGGGCGCTAGCCCGTCCGGAGCTACGCGGTTGCGGACCGGCTAGCGCCGGTCCCTACGCGCTGGGGGTGTAGGGACGGGCGCCAGCCCGTCCGGAGCAACGCGGTTGCGGACCGGCTAGCGCCGGTCCCTACGCGCTGGGGGTGTAGGGACGGGCGCCAGCCCGTCCGGAGCAACGCGGTTGCGGACCGGCTAGCGCCGGTCCCTACGCGATGGGGTGTAGGGACGGGCGCTAGCCCGTCCGGAACAACGCGCTGCGCCCTGCATCCGTCCGCGAGGTTTGGTAGAGTACAAAAGAACCGATCTCGGGCCTTTGGACCCTCGTCTTGGAGATCCGATGGACATGGTCGAACGAAACAAGATGGCGCGCCGTCCAGGACGCGTCGCGATATTGATCCTCGTTGCGGTCCTCCCTGCCTCTTTTCTTCTTCCGGGCGGTTTTCAGGCCGCGCGGGGCGAGGACTCGGTCGAGGATCTTCTCGTCCTGCTGGGCGAAGAGAACCCCTTCGAGCGGGTCCGCGCGGCCGAGGCGCTCGGGGAACGGAAGGCGAAGGACGCGGTGGATCCGCTCGTCAAGCGGCTTGCGGCCGATCCGGACGTGCTGGTGAGGCGGGCCGCGGCGCGGGCGCTGGGCGAGATCGGGGACCGCCGCGCGCTGCAGCCCCTGCTGCACGCCCTCATGAACCAGGACGATCCGGGCGTGACGGAGGCCTCGGTGGAATCCCTGCGCTCGATCGACCGGCGGGGCGCCGTGAAACAGATCGTGGGCGCCTTCAAGGCCCCGAAGACGGAGCACATGCAGCGGTTGAACCTCGTGAAGGCCCTGCGTCTCATCCCGGAACGCGGATCCCTGGGCGCCCTTCTGCAGGCCTGCATCGAGGACGATTTCATGATGGTCCGCAAGGAGGCGGCCGCCGGGGCCAAGGCCTACCCGGACCGCCGCAAGGTGCTCTCCTTCCTCCTGGGGAAGCTCGGGGGCGGCAACAAGAAGGCGAAACAGCGGGCCGCCTACGCGCTGGGGGAAATCGGCGACCAGGACGCGCGCAAGCATCTTCTCAAGATCGGACTCAATCCGAGCTCGAAGATCGAGGTGGAAGCGCTGCAGGCGCTGGCGAAGATCCCGCACCCGGATTCCGTGCCCTACCTCCTGCGGATCTGGCAGGGCAGCCAGAAGGACCCGGAGATCCGGACGGCGGCCATCCATGCGATGGCGGAAGCCGGATCGCCGAAGATCCTGGACGCGATGAAGAAGGCCATGGAATCGCCGGACTGGTTCGTGCGGTACCTGGGCGCCATGGGTCTGGGGCGGCTCGCCTCCGATCCGGCGGTCCTGGATTTCCTGATCGAGGGTCTTCGCGAGTCGCGCGGCGAGCGGGCGTACGATTTCGCGGTGGCGCTGGGACTGTCGGCCGACCCGAAAGCCGTCCGCTCCCTGAAGGGGGCGGCGAGAGCGGAAAACCTCAAGGTGGCCCTGGCCTCGGTGGACGCGCTCAGCCGGATCGAGTCCGATACCGCCCTGGAGGCGCTTGCGGATCTGCTGGACGACGACCGGCCCGAGGTGCTGGGTCTGGTCGCCCGGCGGATCGGGATCCTGGACCACGCAGAGGCGCTCGGGCGCCTGGTGGAGCTGCTGGATCACGCCTCCTACCCCGTGCGCATGGACGCAGCGCAGGCGCTCGGCCGCTTGAAGAAGGCCGAGGCCGTGGAGCCCCTGGTGGCGCTGGGCAAGAAGAGCGACGCGGCGGGCCTGCGGGCCGTCGTGGCGCAGGCGCTCGGGGACATCAACAGCGCCCTGGGCGACACGCCCGCCTTCCACGAGAGCCTGAAATTCCTGACGGCGTTGCTGAAGGACGAGGACATCCTGGTCCGGGCGGCCGCGGCGTGGGCCCTGGAAGGCGCCCAGTGCCGCGCGTCGGTGAAGGCGCTCATCCTCGCCTGGACGGAAGAGAAGAACACCTACGTCACCCACACGTTCTACCAGGCGCTTCGTTCCATCACGCGCAAGGACATCCCGGAGGATCCCGGCCCCTGGCTCGACTGGTGGGAAAAGGAAGGGGACCGGTTCCTGCGGACGAAACCGACGGAGGAGATCAGCATCCCGGCCTTCCAGCTCTACCTCAAGGAGCTCAGGAGCAAGGGGCTGGATCTGGTGTTCGTGCTGGACGTGACGGGGTCCATGGGGCCGGAGCTCAAGGAAGCCCAGAAGCGGACGATGGACATCATCCGGATCCTGAGGCGGATCATCCCGTCGCTCCGGGTGGGCTTCGCGGCCTTCGGCGACAAGATCCGGGAGTCGGGCGCCCTCACCTTCGACTACGACGCCGTCCTGCACAAGCTGAACAAGCTGGAGGCCTTCGGCGGCGGCGACATCAACGAGGCCGTCTGCCTGGGGTTCGAGAACGCCCTGCGCGGCCAGGCGTGGCGCAAGGAGGCCCGCAAGGTCGTCGTGCTGGTGGGGGACGCGCCGCCGCACTGGCCCCACAAGGCCTCCCTCGTCGCCTTCCTCGGCAAGCGGGAGATGGGCGTCGAGTTCAGCGCCATCGAGGCGCACACGACGGAAGTCACGCATCTTCCCAGCTTCGTCGAGGTCGCGGCCCAGGGGGGCGGCCAGGTGGTGCGCCTGCAGCAGACGCGCGATCTGCTCCGCCATCTCGTCGTCTCCGCGCTGGGACCGGCCTGGCGGGCGGAAGCGGAGCGGGTCATCGGGGCGCTCATGGACTGAGACGCGATGAGGGAGGGGGGAGGGAGGAGGGGATTCGGTTCCTTGCGATGTTGTTTCCGCGAGAGCCTATTCGCAGGAATGCAACACAAGTCATGAACATGCAAAGAATGGAGACGGAATCCGGGATCCCGGCATCGCCGGTGTCCCGGGGCGGGAGCGCGGGGGGGCCGGAACCCAGGCCCGCCCGGATGACGATCCGGTCGGACGGGCCTCCCGCAAGCGGTCATCCGCCGCTCTCGATCCCGTGGGTGGGGCTTATGGTTCTTCTCGCCTCGTTCGCGTCGACGGCGAGCGCGGCCGATCCGGACAAGGAGCTCGAGGCGCTGGAGCCCGGCGAATGGTCCTCGTGGCTTTCGGCGGCGGAAAAGCGCACTCAAGCCGGCGGCCGGCGCGACCTGGAGGCGGCGCGGCACCTTCTGGAGGTGTGCCTGGTCGCGGGGGACAGCGAGACGGCCTCGACAGCGGCCGGGATGCTGGTCCGCATCCATCTCCACGAGAACGCGCCGGGACCGGGGGCCAAGGCGGCGGTGTCCCTGCTGATGTACATCGCGGGGAAGAACCCGGCGCCCGAGGTGCTGGAGCGGATCGAAAGCCTTCGCGCGGCCTTTTCCGCGAAGAAGAAGGCTCTCGTGCGCGAGGCGACGGAGGCGGAGGAGGCGGGTCGTCTCGACGAGGCGGAGACGGCCTGGCGGGAGGCGCTCGGGCTTCCCTTTGCCGTCGCCGGCAAGGTGGGCCAGCGTCTCACGGAGGACGGGCTTCTCCAGCGGCTCTCGTCGGTCAACGAGCGGATCGAGGCCCGGATCCTTTCCCGTTCCACGGCCGCGTCCCATCTCTGTCCGGCCTGCGAGGGAAAGAGCGCCCACGTCTGCCCCACGTGCGACGGGAAGGGGTGGATCCGCAAGATTGTCAGCGACCCGGGGGGAAGCGCATCGGGGAAGCGGGTCAAGGTCAAATGCTCCCGCTGCAAGGGCCTGGGCATCGTGATGTGCGAAACGTGCAAATGGACGGGTCTGAACCTGGGTCTCCTGCCTCCGGACGAGGCGACCCGCCTCGCAAAATACGCGAAGTACGCCGCGACCCTCCTTCGGAAACGGAGGCTGGACGAGGCGGTGAAGCTGGCCCAGCAGACAGCGCTCGAGCTCCGGCTCGACCTGCCCGACACCTTCCATCCCGACGATCCCCAGGCTGCGCATCTCTTTCCCTACCGCCGGGAGAAGAACTGGCCCCGCACCTTCGTCGACACGTGGAACGCCCGGGGGGGGGACGCCGTCCTCGACCGGTACAACCTCCTTCTGGATTTCGCCGTCGTCGCCTCGAAGACGATGCGCCCCTACCGGCTTCTGATCGGGCTCGAGAACACGTCCCGGCCCGTGCGGAGGCTCGACGAGGCCGTGAAAGCCACCGTCCCCCTTTCTCCCGACCGTCTTTCCGCCTTCCCGGCGTTCTACCACGACCGCTGGGTCTCGATGCGGGGCACCTTCACGGGGCCGGAGGACATCGAGGGGTTTCGCGTCCTGACGTTTCTCGGGATCCCGGGCCCGAACACGGATGACGTCGTTTCCTACGTGTGGGGGGAACGGGGGAAAGCCGGGGCCCGGCTGTCGGCCGAGTTCCACGGCTGCTTTCGTCCGCTGGCCAAGTTCGCCTACGCCTACCCCTTCGAGGAGGCGAACGCCTGGGCCGGGTCCCTCTCCGCCGGCGAGAACGTGGAAGTCTTCGGCCGGTTTCTCTTCCGGAAGGACAAGCGGCCCCGGAAGCTCTTCGAGATCTGGCGGGGGGGGCCGGGCGCACCGCCCCCGCCCGGCGAGACGGACGAGAGCCCGGCGCCTTCGCCCTCTTGGAACGAGCCGCTGTTCAGCCGGCAGGAGGCCTGGACCCTGACCCGCTCTTCCCCCGAGGACCTGCTGGCGGGGGGCAACGGGTATCTCCGGAAGGCCCTGGACATCGCAGCCCGGGTTTCCGGGGCGCCAGGGGACATCGAGCGCCGGAACCGGGAAGCCGTCCGGCTGCTCCAGAAGGCCCGCGCCTTCTACGAGAAGGTCTGGCGGCGGGAGGGCGAGCCGCCGGCGGTCGCCTACCTGATCGACCGCGTGAACGCGCTCCTGGTGGAGAAGATCGAGTCGGCGCGGGCGGGATGATCGATCCGAGAAACGCGGAACCCCGGCGCCTTTTCCGGTTGTCTTCGCGAGAACATTCCCGGTGCGCGGTGTCTTCTCGAGCCTGATTCACATGATGATCGCCGGATGAACATGATTCCCTCTTTCCGGGAATGGACTCCACATCGAAATCGTGTGGATCAGAAAGGGGATCCTGTCGATCAGGGTCGAACGCCTTGCCGTATCCGGCCCGGTCAGGTCGCCCCGAGCAGCGACTTGAGCTTTTGATCCAGCGGGGGGATCTCCTCGTACCGTTCCTTGGCGAGCAGGGAGATGCGCTCGAGGTAGAGGTCGATGATGTCGACCCGGGCGGGATGTTCGATCTCGTTGAACCGGGCGAGGTTCAAGACGTCCCGGATGAACACGGTTCCCGCGGTGAGTTTCCTGAGTTCGAGGATCAGGCGGCCCATGTCGCCGCCGGCCTCCCGCTCGTACATCAGCTCGCTCACCTTCCGGTTGAGGAGCTCGAGGAACTCGGAGGAGGTGAGGTCCCGGGCGTTGGGGATCTCGATGGCCTCCGTTTCCCCGGGCTTTCCGTTCTCCTCCTGCTGGAGCAGGTAGGTTGCGAGGTAGTGCTGGGCGTGCCCGGAGAGGACGAGTCCGGCGTAGGTGATGCTGGGGACCTCCGCGGTACGCATGATGTCGCAGGACTGCTCGTAGGGCTCGATCACGCCGGGATCGAAGCCGACGACGGGCATGAAGCAGCCGTGGAAGGGGACGCCCGTATCCTCCTCGGGGATGTTCTGCATTTCTTCCCGGATCTGTTCCTTGATCTCGTCGGGGAGGTCGATCTGGCTCAGCCCCCGGGAGAGCATCTCCCGGACGTAGCGGTACATGGGCTGTCCGAACATCGTGCGGGACCACATCTCGGCCGACTGGCGGATCTTCTCGAGCAGGGCGTGGCGGACCTTGTCGGGAAGCGGGGCGAGGGTGGAGAGGAGGGCGAGGAGTTCGGACGGGTCGGGGGCGACGGCCAGGGCGGGAAAGCGCGGGTTGAAGGGGTTGTTGGACCCGGCCTGGTTTTCGGTGAAGACGATCCCCCTGCCGCGGAGATTTCCCGGGTCGCCGACGATGTAGGTCAGGTCTTCCAGCATAAACGCACCTCTTTACGTCCATTATGCGGGTTCCGGGCGGGCGGGACAACCGTCTCATTTCGGCTGGGACACGACACGCGCTGTTTCCTCTTGACGGTGCGCGGGGCCGGCGACAGAATGTGCGCCGGTTTGGCAAGATCGTGCAATCCGAGGGAGGAGCGGGATGAAGAACGTCGAGATGACCATGGAAGGGGAGATCCTCGTTGTCAAGGTGGACCTGTCGAAGGAGTTCGGTCCCTCTTCTTCGGGGAAGACCATCATCATCGCCACGACGGAGGGCAACCAGAGCGTCCCCGAAAGGGAAAACGTGAAGGTGGGCCTGAACGTCTACAAGAAGCCGGGGAAGTAGCCCCCCCGAGAGGCACCGCGGATGTCTGACGGATACCTCCTGCTGGAGGACGGCTCGCGGTTCGCGGGCGTTCGCTTCGGAGGCGACTCCCGAGCGGAGGGGGAGGTCGTTTTCAACACGGGGATGGTGGGGTATCCCGAGGCGCTCACCGATCCCTCCTACCGCGGGCAGATCCTCGTCTTCACCCAGCCCATGATCGGCAACTACGGCGTCCCGGCCCTTTGCCGCGACGATTTCGGCCTCCCGCGGGGTTTCGAGTCGGACCGGATCCAGGCATCCGGGGTCGTGATCGCGGACCTCTCCGGCGGGACGCGGCACCACACGGCCTCGCGGGATTTCGACGGCTGGCTCCGATCGGAAGGCGTACCCGGCCTCACCGGCGTCGACACGCGCGCCGTGACCAAGCGTCTCCGGGAGCGGGGCACGATGCTGGGGGGGCTGGTGAGGAGCCCGCGGCGCAAGACGCCCTTTCCCGACCCCAACCTGCGCAACCTCGTCGCCGAGGTGTCCGGAAGCGAGCCGGCGCTCCTCCGCGCGGGGAAGAAGACGGTGGCGCTTCTCGACTGCGGGACCAAGGCGAACCTTCTCCGTTCGCTTCTGCGGCGGGACGTTTCGGTGCTCCGCGTTCCCTGGGGAGACGACGTGGGGGCGCGGCTCGAAAGCGGCGAGGTCGACGGCCTGGTGATCTCCAACGGTCCGGGGGATCCCAAGACGGTGGGGCGGGCCGTCGAGACGCTGAAGGCGTGCCTGTCCTCGGACAAGCCGATCTTCGGGATCTGCATGGGGAACCAGCTGCTGGCGCTGTCTGCGGGTTTCGACACCTTCAAGATGAAGTACGGCCACCGTTCCCAGAACCAGCCGGTGGTGGAGGCGGGGACGGGGGCGGCGCTGATCACCAGCCAGAACCACGGTTTCGCGGTGGACCCGTCCTCCTCGCCGCGCGGGTGGGAGGTGTGGTTCACCAACGCCAACGACGGGACGGTCGAGGGCATCCGTCACGAGAGCAAGCCCCACGTCGCTGTGCAGTTTCACCCCGAGTCCACGCCGGGTCCCCTGGACGCGGGGTACCTGTTCGACGATTTCGTGAAACGGCTCTGAGATGAAGAAGCTCGAGAAGGTGCTGCTGCTGGGCAGCGGGGCCTTGAAGATCGGCGAGGCGGGGGAGTTCGACTACTCCGGGTCCCAGGCCATCAAGGCCCTCAAGGAGGAGGGGCTCGAGGTGGTGGTGGTGAACCCGAACATCGCCACGGTCCAGACGGACAAGGGCTTCGCCGACCGGGTCTACTTCCTGCCGGTCACGCCGGAATTCGTGTCCGCGGTCATCGCCCGGGAGAAGCCGCAGGGTCTGCTCGCCTCGTTCGGGGGCCAGACGGCGCTGAACTGCGCGCTGGCCCTTCACGAGCGCGGGGACCTCAAGCGCCGGGGCGTACGGGTTCTGGGCACGCCGGTCTCCACGATCCGTCTCACCGAGGACCGCGACCTCTTCGCGAAGAAGCTCGCGTCGATCGGTGTGAAGACGGCGCCGAGCCGGGCCGCGGTGAACCCGGCGGAGGCGCTGGAAGCGGCGGAGGCGATCGGGTTCCCCGTGATGGTGCGAGCGGGCTTCGCCCTGGGCGGCAAGGGGTCGGGGGTGTGCCGCACGCGCTCGGATCTCACGCATCTTCTCCAGGAGGCCTTCTCGCACGCGGGGCAGGTGCTGGTGGAGAAGTACCTGGGGGGGTGGAAGGAGGTGGAATACGAGGTGGTCCGCGACGAGGCGGGGCACTGCGTGACGGTGTGCAACATGGAGAATTTCGATCCGATGGGGATCCACACGGGTGAATCGGTGGTGGTGGCCCCGTCGCAGACGCTCACCGACCGGGAATACCATCTCCTCCGGGAGGTCTCCATCCGTACGGTGCGGGCGCTGAAGGTGGTGGGGGAGTGCAACATCCAGTTCGCGCTCTCGCCCGACGAGGAGGACTACGCGGTCATCGAGGTGAACGCGAGGCTGTCCCGGTCCTCGGCGCTGGCCTCGAAGGCGACGGGCTACCCGCTGGCGTGGATCGCGGCGAAGCTCGCGCTGGGGAAGTCGCTCGTGGACCTGCGCAACTCGGTGACGAAGCGCACGAGCGCGTGCTTCGAGCCGGCGCTGGACTACGTGGTGGTGAAGGTGCCCAAGTGGGACCTGCAGAAGTTCGTGCGGGTATCGCGCCGGCTGACCTCCGAGATGAAGTCGGTGGGGGAGGTGATGGGGATCGGGCGGACGTTCGAGGAGGCCTTCCAGAAGGCGCTGCGGATGACGGGCATGACGCCGCTGGGGTTCGAGACGCGGCGCCGGTTCGACGACCTCGAGTCCGTCCTCTCCGAGCCCACGGACGAGCGCATCTTCGCCCTGGGCACGGCGCTCAGGAAGGGTCGCCCGGTGGAGCGCCTGCACCGTCTCACGGGCATCTCCCCCTGGTTCCTCGACCGGCTCAGACGGATCTACGAGACGGAAGTGCGCCTGGAGACCGAGAAGCCGGATACGCCGCTGCTCCGCCGGGCGAAGAAGGACGGGTTCAGCGACCTGCAGATCGCCGCGGCCGTCGGGTGGACCGAGGAGGAGGTCCGCGCGCGCCGCAAGCGGGCGCACGTCCATCCCTGGGTGAAGCAGATCGACACGCTGGCGGCCGAGTACCCCGCGCGGACGAACTACCTCTACTTCACGTACCACGGCGACGAGCACGACGTGGACTTCGCGAGGGACGCGGCGCGCAAGGGCAAGATCGCCGTCGTGGGTTCCGGGCCCTACAAGATCGGCTCCTCCGTGGAGTTCGACTGGTGCTGCGTGAACGCGGTCCGGACGCTTCGGGAAGGCGGGTGGCAGACCTTGATGATCAACTGCAATCCGGAGACGGTCTCCACGGACTACGACGAGTGCGATTCGCTCTACTTCGAGGAGCTCTCGCTGGAGCGCGTCCTGGACATTCACGACGTGGAAAAGCCGGACGGGGTGGTCGTATCGATGGGCGGGCAGATCCCCAACACGCTCGCGAAGCCCTTGTCGGAAAAGGGCGTGCGGATCCTGGGCACGTCGCCGGACGCCATCGACAACGCGGAGGACCGGGGGCGGTTCTCGAGCCTTCTGGACGCGCTGGGGGCGAAGCAGCCGACGTGGTGCGCCTTCTCGAGCATCAAGCAGGCGCGCGCCTTCGCCGAGGAGATCGGCTACCCCGTTCTGGTGCGGCCGTCCTACGTGCTCTCGGGCGCGGCCATGAAGGTGGCCCACGACGACGACGACCTCACCGCCTGCCTGCAGGCGGCCTCGGCCGTGTCGATGGAGCACCCCGTCGTCATCTCGCAGTTCATCCCGAACGCCAAGGAGATCGAGTTCGACGCGGTCGCCGCGGGAGGCGACATCAAGCTCTACGCGATCTCGGAACACATCGAGAACGCCGGCGTCCATTCCGGCGACGCCACCATGGTCCTGCCCGCGCAGCGCATCTACCTGGAGACCCAGCGGAAGATCAAGCGGATCACCCAGCGGGTGGCGCAACGCCTCGAGATCACCGGGCCCTTCAACATCCAGTTCATCGCCTCCGAAAACGAGATCTACATCATCGAGCTGAACCTGCGGGCGTCGCGGTCCTTCCCCTTCTGCTCCAAGGTCTACGACCGGAACTTCATCGCGCTGGCGACGCGGGCGGTGCTGGGGGAGCCGATCCCCAAGACCAAGAAGATCGACCTGGACTACGTGGCGGTGAAGGCCCCCCAGTTCTCCTTCTCGCGCCTGAAGAACGCGGAACCGGCGCTGGGCGTGGAGATGTCCTCCACGGGGGAGGTGGCCTGCTTCGGGGAGTGGATCTCCGAGGCCTTCCTCAAGGCGGTCACGGCCGTCGGGTACCGGGGCGGCGAAGGCGCCATCTACGTCGACATCCAGAAGGAGGAGCACCGCTTCAAGTTCATGCCCCAGGTGCGCAAGCTCCTCAGCCTCGGCAAGACGGTCTTCGTCCCCGACGAGCAGTTCTACTTCCTCCGGTACAAGCGCCTCGACGTCGAGCGCCTCTCCCACGCCGAGGCGATCCCCGCCCTCCAGCAGGGCGCCGTCGACCTCGTCATCAACATCCCGGCCGGCACGTCCGACGACGACCTCGCCCGGGGCTACGCCCTGCGCCGCGCCTCCATCGATTTCTCCGTCCCGCTGATCACCAACCTGCAAAACGCCGTGCTTTTCGTGAACTCGCTGCACGCGCGCCGGCCCGAGGACCTCGCGATCAAGGCCTGGGACGAGTACGTGGGGGTGGAGGACGCGGGCCGGTCTTCCTCGTGAACGCGCAGGGATTTCAGATTTCAGCCTTGGAAATCGAATCCGATGATCCGCCGCCGGCGCTTCCGAGCCTTTCGGATCCTTCTCCTCCGACTGACGGGGACGGCGGGGACGCCCGTTCAATTCCACCTCTACGTCTTCGCCGGGAACAAGGTGCCGCGAATCCAAGGCGGTCCGCAGGGTGGAGCCTACGTAGCCCTTGCAAGAGCCGATCGGCGTAGTACGGGCCGGCGAGCCAGGAAACTCGTGGCTCGGGAGGACCCTCGCCCTCCAAAACAGAAAACGAGACACGTCACATCAGTCTCAAAAGGGGTGGGACAACCGTCTCCTTTTGGCTGGGATACGACACTGGCTCACCATTGCCCTGAGAAACGTCGAGGGGCGTCTTTGCTCACCAACACCCTGAGCCCGTCGTTCGTTTCGCCGGAAGGAAATTGGCAAATTGAATTGGCAATTGGTAATATGTATAGGCAGCGTAGCGCAGACGGATATCATCGTTTTCCCTGTCGAAGAAAGCACCGTTGCCGGGGTTTGACGAACACGTACTTCTGGACCTCGAGGACGCCATGGATGCCAAGCTGGACGGGTTCGGCAGGATCGTGATCCCCAAGAAGCTCCGGGACCGCCTCGGCCTCGAGCCCGGGGACCCGATCGAGGTGGAGGCGCGGAAGGGGGAAGTGGTGCTGAGGCCCGTCCGAGCAGCCTCCCCCCTCGCCAGGCGGGGCAAGGCCGTCGTGTTCGAGGGCGAAGCGATGGGGCCGCTCGAAGACGCCGTGAAACGGGAGCGACGGAAGAGGATCGGACGGCTCTCGACCGGGGAAGGGGAGGCATGAAGGTCCTCTTCGACACCTCCGTCCTCGTGGCCTCCATGGTCCGGGCGCATCCGAGGCACGAGGAGGCCTTTCCCTGGCTGGAGCAGGGGATCGAGGAGGCCTTCGCGTTCCAGGTTGCCTGCCACTCCCTCGCCGAACTCTACTCCGTCCTCACGACGCTGCCCGTCCGCCCCGCGATCTCCCCCGGCGCGGCGAGAACGATGATCCTCGAGAACGTGAAGCGGCATGCACGGATCGTCCCGCTCGGCGCCTCCGATTACGCTTCCGTGATCCACCGGATGGCCGGGCTGGAGATCCGGGGGGGCGCCTTCTACGACGCCCTCATCGCGCGCGCCGCCCAGAAAGCGAAGGCGGACCGTCTCCTGACGCTCAACACGAGGGATTTCCGCCTTGTGTGGCCGGAAGGCGACGACGTGATCGCCAGCCCGGCCCGGTAGAGCGGCGTGGTCACCCCGGGGGTATTCCACGGAGGCGGGCGCGGAAAGAAGGGGAGGCCCACGACTTGCCGACAGCGCGAAAGCCTACGCGCTCATTCGCCGTTGGCTTCGCCGATTCCTTTCGCTATAATCCGCTTCCTTGCGGGACGGATGAGGCATCGCCATCATGAACGAACAGCACCGCATCCAGCGCCACCCCATCCTTCCCGTAACGCCCGGAAAGGACGTGTCCTTCACCTTCGACGGGACGCCCCTGACGGGGCGGGAGGGCGAACCGGTCACTTCCGCGCTCTTCGCCGCGGGGATCCGGACCTTCGGGCGCCACCCGAAGGACGGCGCGCCCCAGGGCCTGTTCTGCGCCAACGGGCAGTGCAGCCAGTGCCTCGTCCTGGTCGAGGGCGTGCCCGTCAAGGGCTGCATGACCCCGCTCGCCCAAGGGATGGACGTCCGCTCCCTCGCCTCCCACCCCCGGCTTCCCGAAATCGCAAAACCCGGCGACGCGCCGGCCCCCGTGGAGGAACGCGCCGTCGACGTCCTGGTGATCGGGGGCGGCCCCTCGGGCATCACCGGGGCGATCGAGATCGCGCGGCAGGGCTACGAGGTGCTCCTGGTCGACGACAAGCACCGCCTGGGCGGCAAGCTCGTCCTGCAGACGCACTCCTTCTTCGGGTCGGTGGCGGACTGCTACGCGGGCACGCGCGGCATCGACATCGCCTCGATTCTCGAGGAGGAGCTCGCCGAAACGGGCGTCGAGGTTCGTCTCAACACGACCGCCGTGGGCTGTTTCGCCGACGGTCGGATCGGCGTGACGTCGCCCGGCCGCTATGCCCTGATCCGCCCGAAAGCGGTTCTGGTCGCCACCGGGGCGCGGGAGAAATCCATCGCCTTTCCGGGCTGGGACCTGCCGGGGGTCTACGGCGCGGGCGCATTCCAGACGCTGGTGAACCGGGACCGGGTCTCCGCGGCGCGGCGCATCTTCGTGCTGGGGGGGGGCAACGTCGGGCTCATCGCGGCGTACCACGCGGTCCAGGCGGGGATCGAGGTGGCGGGGCTGGCGGAGGCGATGCCGGCGGTGGGGGGGTACAAGGTCCACCAGGACAAGATCCTGCGGCTCGGCCTCCCCGTCTTCACGTCCCACACGGTGGCGCGGGCGGAGGGGGACGGCCGGGTGGAGCGGGTGGTGATCGCGCGCGTGGACGAGCGGTTCCGGCCCGTGGAGGGGACCGAGCGCGTCTTCGACGCGGACACGTTGCTGGTGGCGGTGGGACTCGATCCCGTGAACGAGCTCTACGTGGAGGCGCGGTCCTTCGGCATGACGGCGCGGGCGTGCGGCGACGCGCAGGAGATCGCGGAGGCTTCCGCCGCGATGTTCAGCGGCCGGATCGAGGGGAGGCGCCTGGTCCGGGATCTCGGCGGGGAGGCCGGGATCCCCGAGGCATGGGTCGAGACGCTCGAGGTGCTCAAGAGCAAGCCCGGCGCGGTGCGGAAGGCGTCGTCCGGAGAGGCGGGCGCTTCCGTGCCGGGAGATCCCGAGGTCTACCCCGTCATCCGCTGCACGCAGGAGATTCCCTGCAATCCCTGCGTGGACGCGTGCCCCAAGGGGTCGATCCGCATTCCGGGGGAGGACATCCGGAACCTTCCCGTGTGGGAGGGAACGTGCACGGGGTGCGGGCGGTGCGTGGCCGTGTGCCCGGGACTGGCGATCACGCTGGTGGACGAGCGCAAGGGGACGAAGGGGGAGACGGCGTGGGTCACGGTGCCGTTCGAGATGACGAAGGACGCGGTGGGGGAGGGGGACCGGGTGATCTGCGTGGACGAGGACGGCGCGCCGCTGGGGACGGTGCCCGTGGTCTCGGTGAAGGACCGCCGTTTCCAGGACCGCTGCCTTCTGGTGACGCTGGAGGTCCCGTGGCAGCAGCGCAGGCGCGTTGCGGGTTTCCGGGTCCAGGCGGAGCCCGGGGCGGGCCGCGAGGGGGGAGACGCGGCGGGTGGGGATCCGATCATCTGCCGTTGCGAGCGTGTACGGAAATCCGAGATCGTACGGGAGATCGAGCGGGGCACGCGGGACATGAACCAGTTGAAGGCCGCGCTTCGCTGCACGATGGGGGCGTGCGGGGGCAAGACGTGCACGCCGCTGATTCGTGGGATCTTCAAGGAACTCGGCATCGATTCCGTAGAGGTGGCCGAACCCACGAGGCGTCCCTTCATCGCGGAGGTGCCCATGGGTCTGTTCGCGGGGGGGATCGGTGGGGAGGATGAGGGGAATGCGGAATGAGGCATGCGGAATTCAGGGGTCGGAGATTTTCTGAAATCCCTTCATCGAGGGCTTGCATCGTTGGCTGAGGCGTACGACGTCATCGTGGTCGGGGCGGGAAGCGTGGGGGTTCCCACGGCGCTGTTCCTGGCGGAGGCGGGGCTGAAGGTGGTGGTGGTGGAACGCAACGCCTCGGTCGGCCAGGGGGAGAACAAGGCGGCGATCGGGGGGGCGCGGGCCACGCACTCGGAGGGGGGGAAGATCCTGCTGGGGCTGGAGAGCCTGAAGGTCTTTTCGCGGTGGAAGGAGGAGCGGGGGGAGGACATCGGCTGGAAGGAGGGGGGGTACTGTTTTCCGGTGTACCGGGAGAAGGAGGAGAAGACGCTTCGGGGTATCCTGCCGGTGCAGGCGTCCTTCGGTCTGGACATCGACTGGGTCGGTCCGGACCGGATCCGGGCGCTGGTGCCGGGCATCGCGGAGGCGGGCCTTCGCGGGGGGACGTTTTCCCCGGGGGACGGACAGGTCTCGCCGCTGATGGCGTCGCACGCCTTCCACCGGGCGGCCGAGGAAGCGGGGGTGGTCTTCCGTTTCCGCGAATCGTGCCGTGCGGTCCTGGTCGAGGCCTCGCGGGTGAAGGGGGTGAAGACGGAGCGTTCCGTCTACCACGCCCCGGCGGTGGTGAACGCGGCCGGTGCTCATGCGGCGTCGGTGGGGGCGATGGCCGGGGTGGAGGTTCCGGTGACGCCCGACAGCCACGAGGCGGGCATCACGGCACCGCTCAGGCCCTTTCTGGGGCCGCTGGTGGTGGACCTTCGCCCGGGTCCGGAGGGAGCCACGGAGAACTTCTACTTCGGTCAGAACGACGAGGGTGCGGTGATCTTCTGCTACACGCCGATCCGCCCCTTCGTGGGGACGGACCACCGCTCGACCGGACCGTTCATGCCGGTGCTGGCGTCGCGGATGGTTTCGCTCTTGCCGCGCATGAAGCACGCGCTGGTGAGGCGGGTGTGGCGGGGCTGCTATCCGATGACGCCGGACGGTCTCCCGATCGTGGGTCCTGCGGACGCGCCCAAGGGGTACTGGATCGGGGCGGGCATGTGCGGTCAGGGATTCATGCTCGGTCCGGGCGTCGGGGTGGCGCTTTCGCGCTGGATCGCGCGGGGCGATCCCGGGATCGACCGGGAGGCGCTTTCGTCGCTGGGTCCGGGGCGCGCCTTCGCGGGCGGGCAAGAGGCGCTCAAGTAGCCCTCCTCACTCCCAGGTTTCGCAGTCTTCCGGAACGCAGGATTTGGCGTCGACCCACCCTTCGCGCCCGTCCATGGTGCGGACCTTGTAGATTTCGCGTACGGAGTCGTCCCAGGTGTTGAGGCGGAAGACCCGTGTGCCGGGGGGCAGGCGGAAGAGGATTTTCTTGGACTCTGGGGAGTCGAAGAGGGTGACGGGTTCATGGGGATAGCGGCGGTTGGGCTGGTAGATGCGGAAGGGGTCCACGCGAAGTCGGTTGATGGAGAGGATGGCGAGACGGGCTTCTTCGGCGACGCGGGCGCTCTTTCCGCGCTGCGCGGCTTCCAGGAGTCGGACGGCGGGCGTTCCGAGTTCGACGAGTTTCTTGAAGGCGGTGTCCCTCCGGGCCCGGTTGTCCTCGTCGAGGTCCTGGATCCGCTCGAGGGTTTCCTGCATGACGGCGCTTTCGACGCTCTCGGCGGCCCCGGTTCCCTGGGGGGGGGCGGCGAAGCGGTAGAGGGGGGGGAGCCGGTAGCGATCGATGCTTTCGAGGAAGAGGACGGTCAGGGGCGGCTCGTTTTCGAGGATCCCCTCCACGAGGTGCTGGAAGGTTTCGACGTGGGGATCGCCGACGGGGACCTGGAAGGCCTTCACGCTCCCCAGAACGCCTTTGAGGACGCGTTCCACGGAGAACCGCATCCGGAGGCTGACATTTCCGGATCCATCGAAGTCGCAACGTTTCACGCCGACGGGTCTTGCGGCGACGACGAGGTCGGCCTGCAGGGCCCATTCCTTCAGGGTTTCCTCGTCGGTTTTTCCGGGGGCTTCTGGGGTTTCGTCCCCGTTTTCCCCGGTCTCCTGGGCCCGGGCGTCGGTCTGCGGGCCGGCCAGGAGGGCGAACAGGAGGAGGGCGGTCCCGGCGAAGGGGAGGGGGGGGCGGTGGCGGAGCAGGTTCCGGCGCGGTTTCACGGAAGCGTTCGGCATCCTCGAAGCCCTCTGTACGGAAGCCCTTTGTACGCAGAACGTTGTCAGTATACACCCTGGCGCCGCAAAATCCTTTCCGTTTTTGCGTTGGTGTTGTAGACTTCCGCCTTGCTCCGGTAGGAGACGAGCATGATCGACGTGCAGAGCCAGCCGGACGGCCGGAAGATCGAGATCGACAAGGTGGGGGTGAAGGGTCTCCGGTACCCGATCGTGGTGCTGGACCGGCGGAACCGCGAGCAATCGACGGTGGCGCGGGTGAACATGTACGTTCGTCTTCCGCACCGTTTCCGGGGGACGCACATGTCGCGTTTTCTGGAGATCCTGAACGAGGTGCGGGGGCGCATATCGATCAAGAACATGCAGGGGATTCTCCACACGATGCAACGGGCGCTGGATTCGGAGGAGGCGCACCTGGAGTTGCGTTTTCCGTACTTCATCGAGAAGGAGGCTCCGGTCTCCCGGTCGAAGAGTCTGATGGAGTACACGAGTCTTTTCGCGGCGTCGGTCCGTGAGGGGGAGGGGATGGATTTTGTGCTGGGTGTGGACGTGCCGGTGCACACGCTTTGCCCGTGTTCGAAGGAGATCAGCGATTTCGGGGGTCACAACCAGCGGAGCATGGTTCGTGTTCGTGTTCGTTTCCGGGATTTCGTGTGGATCGAGGATCTGGTGGAGTTGGTGGAGCGTTCGGGTTCGGCGGCGATCTATCCGCTTTTGAAGCGTTCGGACGAGAAGTACGTGACGGAGCAGGCGTACCAGAACCCATGTTTCGTGGAGGACGTGGTTCGGAACGCGGCGGGTTCGCTGGAGGGGATGCCGGAGGTGACGTGGTTTTCGGTGGAGTCGGAGAACGAGGAGAGCATTCACAGCCATGCGGCGTACGCGTACCTGGAGCGCGAGCGCGTCGAGGGGCCGGACGGGGCGTTCCGGAGCCCGTCCGGCCGGGCCCGGATCAAAAATACCCTATAGATAACATGCACTTAAGAGTAATTTACATTATTTACATATTATTGATATTGGTTATTATGCCGATAAGAGCATTTTAAATTATTTAATAATACCCTAATATGATTATTTATCCGGCGGCGCGGTCGCACGCCGGAAGCGGGGGCGCGCTCCCCTTCCGGCGCGTTTTCCAAAAGACCCCGGCAAAAAAGCTTTGACAGGCCGACGCCGCGGGACTATAGGGAAAATGATTCCTGGCCCGTGCAATAGACCATCAGCAAGAAGAAAGGGGGTGACGGATGAACAAAGGGGAACTCGTCGAAGCGGTGCTCGGTTCGAAAGCCGGTCTCGAATCGAAGGCGTCCGCGGAAAAAGCGACCAACGCGGTGCTCGACGCCATCAAGAAGGGGCTCAAGAAGGACAAGAAGGTCCAGCTCGTGGGTTTCGGCACCTTCTCGGTGAAAAAGCGCGCCGCCCGGAAGGTACGCAATCCGCAGACCGGAGAAACCATGAAGGTCAAGGCCAAACGGGTCGTCCACTTCAAACCGGGCAAGGCGCTCAATGACAGCATCTAGGGAACGGACCCCGAATCGGACCGGCCCCGCCCTGCCGCGGGGCCGGTGCTTTTCCGGCCGCCCGCGGCGGGGGAGGAGGCCCCGCCACGCCCCGATCGCGTGGGTGTCGGGCCTCCTTCTCCTCGCCTCCCTTGGATGCGCCGAAAACTGGGACCTCATCGAGCAGTACGACCTGCAGGAAATCCAGGGCGCCCTGCTCATCCAGTATCCCACCTACCGCAACACCGGCGTCGATCTCAAGAAGCCTCCACCCGGAACCGGCCACTGGATCCGCGATCCAAAACTCGAAATCCTGCTGGGATCCCTCACGGAAGTCCCCGAGGCCGACCAGCCCCCGGAAGCCGAGCCCGCCTTCGCCCTCGTCCTCTTTCCCGACGAGGAACTCACCTTCAAGTGCCTTTTGATCGACCAGTACCTCAACATCCTTCCCGGCTTCCAGTTCCTGGGGGAGATGTACGCCGGACCCTACGGGGAAGCGCCGGACGCCTTCAAATGCGTCCTCCTGGACGCCATCTCGACAAGCGCGCGTTCGACCCGATATCACGTCTCCCTGCTGGGAAACGAAAGCAAACCCGGGACCGCCGGGAAGGAAGGGGAGGACGGCCCATGAGCCTCGCCTCCGAGCCGCCCCGGATCACCTTCGACCTGCACGTCCACACCGCCGAGGGCTCCTCCTGCGCCGTCGTGCCCGCCGTCGAGGTCCTCAAGACCGCGCACGAGCAGGGCCTCGACGGACTCGCCTTCACCGACCACCATCATCTCTGGGCGGACCAGGACCTGGACCGTGTGAAGAAAAGCGCCGGCGTGGATCTGGTCCTCCTCTCGGGGCAGGAAATCACCTTCCAGGGCATCGATTTCCTCGTTTTCGGCTGGGACGGCGACCCCGCTTCCCACCCCAACCGCGAAGCGTTCGTCCGCGCCGTCATCGATGAGGGGGGGGCGGTCGTGGTCGCCCATCCCTTCTCCATCCTGTATTACCTGGACCCCGGCATCATAGCGTCCTGGGGCGTGGATGGGGTGGAGGTGTTCAACGCGCTCAAGGGAGGCCCGACGCCCGCGGAACGCCGCGAGCTGGAAACGATGGAACTCGCCGAGACCGGAGGCAGCGATTTCCACCGGCACGTCCTGGAAGGGGCCCTGGGCAACTGCTGGACGGAAATCCGCGGTAAGATCGAAAACGTCTCCGATCTCGTGGACGCGATCCGCCAGCGAAGAACGCGGGCCGTGCGGGCCTGACGGCCCGGGCGGGCCGGCGGGCACGCGCAGCGCGGATCGCGGTATCGATTCGGCAAACCGTCCTCAAAAAGTGCTTTCTCGACACGGAGAACCCTGCAATCCAGAAGAGGGGCTACGGAAAGAAAGTGAAGTCCACGATTTCGTTGCAGCGAGAAAGGCCCCGGGAACCTTCGCGTTGCACGGCGCGACCTTGTAAAATAGGCATGAACGACCTCATGCAAAGGAGCCCTTCATGACGAGATTGCATCGAACGACGTCCATCCTTCTCCTTTTCGGCCTGCTTGCCGCCGGCGCTCCGGGCGCCCTGGCCGCGGAGGAACTTTCCCAGGAACAGCAGGTCCTGAACGGCCTGTCGAGCTCCTTCCAGAAGGCGGCCGAGACGGCCACGCCCAGGACCGTCTGCATCCGGATCCATCTCGGCGAGCGCACCGGGTTCGGGTCCGGGGCCCTCATCAGCCCCGAGGGTCACATCCTGACCTGCGCCCACGTCTCGGAACCCGGCGAGAAGCTCTCCGTCATCCTTCACGATGGTCGCGTCCTGCCGGCCCGACGTCTGGGCAAGAATTCCAAGAACGACTACGCCCTGATCAAGATCGACGGAGGTCCGTTCCCCTTCTTCTCCTTCGGGTCGTCTGCGGACCTTGAGACGGGGGCGTGGGTGGTCGCGCTCGGCCATCCGGGGGGGCCGTACGCCGACCGGCGCCCGGCCGTGGCCGTGGGCCGCATCACCGGGCTCCACCGCAAGCTGCCCGTCCAGTTCAACGTGAAGTACTACGACGACGCCATCCAGACGGACGCGCCGATCTTCGCGGGTAACTCCGGGGGCCCGCTGGTCGATCTCTCCGGGCGGTTGATCGGCATCAACGGGGCGATTCTCCTGGTCAACGACAATGCCTACGCCACGCCCATGCACGAGATCCTGAACGATCTTCCGGCGATGAAGGCCGGCCGGAACGTCCCCGGCCGCGCGCCCGAGAACATGCAGAAGGTCATGAAGGACCTCGTCCAGGAGATCGACCCCCAGGATCTCGACAAGATGCTCGGCCAATCGCCGCTGGGCAAGATGCTGGGCCCCCTGATGAAGATGTTCAGTCCCGGCGCGTCCGAGGAGGCGTCGAAGGAGCGGCGCGAGAGAATGCGCCGTTTCGGGCGGGAAGAGGGCCTGAAGCGGGCCTTCTCGGACCTCGGTCGCCGTCTCTCGAAATCCGTGGTGGAAATCCTCGTGAACGGGAAGAAAAAGGGCTTCGGCGTCGTCATCGACGACGAGGGCTCCGTGCTGACCAACGACCGCATTCTGGAAACGCGGCCGGGACGGGTGGAGGTGCGGGCGCGCGGGGCGCGGCGGTCGGCCACCGTGGTGGGCCGCCACGGCATGCTCGACGTGGCGCTGCTGAGGTTCGTGCCGCGGGGGATCGACGTGATACCGGCTTCCCTCAAAGACGCTTCCCCTCTCGCCCCGGGCGCCTGGGTCATCACGCCGGGGGTGGGGGAGAGGCCGCTGGCCGTGGGGGTGGTGAGCGCCGTGGGCCGGGACGTCGGGAAGAACCGGAAGATCCCCACGCTCGGGCTGATGGGGATGTTCGGCAAGCCCAACCAGAGCCCCCTGCGCGAATACGACGGCCTGGTCCAGCACGACTCCAAGATCGTCAAAGGCCTTTTCGGGGCGCCGCTGTTCGACGTGCGCGGGCGCTGGGTGGGCATCAACGTGGCGAACTTCTACCGGGGTTCCTCCTTCGCCACGCCCGTCACGGCCATCCTTTCCGTGCTCGACGACCTGCAAGACGGCCTTCGCGTGTCGCCGCCTCCCTTCCTGGAGAGCCCGGAGCCCGAAAAGGGATTCGGATTCGGCGACATGGACGAGATGCTCGAGCCCTTCCAGAAGATGTTCGGGGAGGGGGAGACGCCGGATCTCGAAACGATGCTGGAAAGGTTCCGGAAGATGATGGAAGGGGGCGGTGAAGGCGGCATGGAGGACTTTTTCGAGAAGATGCGCGAGTTTCTCGATCCGCCGGCGCCCCCGGACACGGCCCCGAAAGCCTACCTGGGCATCCACGCCGGCACGGCCGACGAGGGCGGCGTCGCGATCAACGAGGTGGTCGAAGGCACGGCCGCCCACCGGGCGGGATTGCGGCCGGGGGACAGGATCGTCTTCTTCGACGGTGTGCGCATCGAGAACCTGGAAGGGCTGATCGAGGTCCTGGACAAGAAGAAGCCGGACGACGAGGTGTCCGTCCGGCTGGTCCGGGAAGGCGAAAAGCTGGAGCTCGTCGTGAAACTCGGATCGAGGGCTGAATCACGATGAAGAAACGGGTCCAAAACGCTGGAATCTCCGGAGGGCGTCGGGCGGTCCGGCTTCTTCTTCCCCTCTTCCTCGCCCTGGGAGCGGCGGGGGTCGCCCGAGCCGGCGATGCGGGCGGGGAGAGCCCGGCGGGAAGCGGCGAGGAGCCGTCCCCGGAGGTGATCGAACCCCGGAGGTCCCCCCTCCGCGAGCATCCCGACACGCTCACCGAGCGGTACAAGCGGGAGAAGATCGGGGAGCGGTACGACCGGATGCAGTCGCGCATGGGCCGCCGGCAGGAGCGGCTCGACCTTCTCGAGGCGCACCGTTCCTCTGCCGGGAAGAAGCGCCTTTTCATCCCGCGCGTCCGCCTGGAGCCTTCCCTCTCGCTGGTGTTTCCGTCGGGGTCCCTTCTGAAGGGGACGGACGCCGGCCGGGGGTCCCGGCTCGACTTCGAGGCGGACCTGGGTCTCCAGGCAGCGGCCCTGCAGGCGGGCCTCTCGGTGGAATGCGACCTGAGCCCGCACGGGGGGCTGGGGCTTTCCTGCTCGTATTTCTCGCTCACCGGAAAGGAACGGCCGGCGTCGCCGCTGGTCTACCACGGCGTCTCCTTTCCGGCGGGAGAGCCCTTCCGGACGCGGATCGGCAACCTTTTCGGGGAGGGGTGGGCCCACTACCAGATCTACAGCGGCCCGGAAGGCACGTTCAGGGCCCGCGGGGGGGTCGTCTACCTGGACCAGAAGGCGGTGTTGCGGCGCGGTGGGGGAGGGGGCAAGGTGGTGGAAACGCTCGACGCCTTCTTCCCGTTCCTGGAGGCGCTGGGGGCCTTCCCTCTGGGCCGGGCGAGCTGGTTCGACGTGTCCGCGAAGTTCTCCTTCCTGGCCTTCGAGGAGGGCGATTACCGCCAGGACAACACGATGCTCGAGTTGGGGTTCGGCCTGGTTTTCGATCTCTCGAAACACCTTCGGGGCATGCTCGCCTACGAGTACGCCCACCACGCATCGTTGAGGACCGACGACGGACGGGCGGAGGAATCCCGTCTTTCCGTTCACGGATTCTCGGCGGTGCTCCAGGTTCGCTTTTGAGTCCTTCCCGGCGGGAACCCTCCCCCCTCCGGCCGCCTGGGATGGAACCCGGGCTTGTCCCGGACGGCGGCCCCATGTACACTGCTCCCTTCGCCGGCGGCGACGCGGGAGACCATCCAGGAGGGAACAAGGTGACATGAGGACATCGTTCATCTTTCCGGCGGTTCTGGCGCTCCTCGTGGGGGGGGCGGGGATCGCGGCAGGACAGACGGGAGGCTCCTCGCCGGACGCGAAGGAAGGCGAAGGGGACCCCGGGGAGGGCGTGGTCCCGCCTTCCCCGCTCGAGACGGAACCTCCGCAAAAGAGTTTCGGGCGCGTCCGCATTTCCGCCTGGGCGGGGTTCGCGGGAGCCTCGATCCGGAAGGACACGAAGACGCTGGAAGGAGACCGTCTCTCCTGGGAGGACGACCTGGGCGGGTCTCCATTCTTCATCGCGCCCGTGCTCCGGGCCGATGTCAAGATCCGGCCCCAGGTCTTCGGATTTCTCGCGTGGGCGTACATCCACCGCCAGAGTCGTCACGCCGCCCCGCCGGGCGGGGTGCGGTTCGACGGCACGGTCTTTTCGGGGGGAAGCGACCTCACGGTTTCGGTCTCGAGGCTTCTGGCGGATCTGGGCGTGTACGCGTGGGGGACGGTGGAAAAGACGTACCGGATCGGCTTCGTGCTCGGGGCCCGGTACGAGAGCCTGGAGCACGTCCTGGATCTCACGGGCGGCCCGCGGGCGCGGGAAACGACGGAGTCGGTCTTTCCCTTCGTGGAGGCCCGTGGGGAATGCGTCCTGGCCCCGGCCTTCCATCTGGAAGGCTTCGCGCGCGCGAGCCTGTTCACGATCTCGTACCGGGAGATCATCGAGCAGACGGACACGGTGGAGGTGCTGCGGGACCGGTGGGGGAACCCGGTGGGGGAGCGCGTATCGTCCGAGCGGAAACGCTACCTGCTGACCCAGGTGAACGGTCTTCTGGAGATCGGTGCCGGGATCCGCTTCGATGTGTTCCCGGGGTCCTCCCTGTACGGGGGATTCCGATTCACCTTCCATAACGCCGAGAGGATCGGGGACGGGCGCCGCGAGGACATGGAATGGCGGGCCCTCGCGCTGGAGGTGGGCTGGGAGGCCCGCTTCTGATCCCGGTTTGGGCGGACGTGCATCCTTGGTTTCTACGATCGTGAGAAAGGCACAGGAGAAGAGGTTCATGTCGAAAAAGAAGAAAAAGACCAAGAGCAGCCGGGGTTCCCGGGATAAGAAAAAGACCCAAAAGCCGAGGAAGAACCGGGCGGCCGCCTCGAAGAAGCAGGCCGACGGGTTCAAGGTGGACGACAAGTGCAAGGGGTGTCCGGCGCTGTGCTGCCGGTACATCTCGCTGGAGATCGACACGCCGGAGGATCGGGAGGATTTCGATAATCTCCGGTGGTACCTTCTCCACAAGAACGTCTCGGTCTACGTGATCGACAAGAAGTGGCATCTCTGCGTGGACGTCCCGTGCCGCCACCTCAAGAACAACCAGTGCGAGATCCACGACTCCAAGCCCCTGGTCTGCCGGCAGCACGATCCGGACGAGTGCGAGTTCCGGAATCCCGATTTCGAGATGGACTACGAGTTCCGGTCGTGGGAGGAGCTGAAGGGATACATGATCATGAAGCGGCTGTCCCACCTCTGCACGGACAAGTGAGCCGCAACGTCCGATAATGCATGTTATGTTGCGTTCGCTCCCTCTCCGCGCTCGCCCCCCGGCGTCTCCACCTTCCGGGCCATGAACCGGAGCATCCCGGGGCGTTTCCACAGCTCCACGATCCGCCACCGGTCGACCGGGGAGAGCTCCCGGCCGAGGAGCTCGTCGTCGATCTCCCGGGCCGCCGCCCCGGCCTTCTCGAGAAACGCCTCCCAGAGCGGCTCCCCGTCCACCCAGCGGATCCGGTCGAAGCCGCCGCGTTCGAGAAACCGCACCGCCTCCACGACGTCGAAATGGGTTTCCCGCGGAATCAGGGCGGCGTCCGCCAGGCTGCTGTCGTTCTGGAAGCGGCGCGCACGGCGTTTCGGAAGGATGCCCGTCACCTTCACCAGCATCCGGGCGATGGACAGGCGCCGATCGAAGCGCAGGAAACGGGGCTCCAGGATGGTCAGCATCTTCCTCAGGCGCGCCATCTCCGCCCGCCCCAGCTTCCCGAACACGGTCATCCAGATCTCGCCGCCGGGCTTGAGGACCCGGCCGAGATTCGAAAGCCCCCGGGCCGGGTCCTCGAGGTGATGGAGAACCCCGTCGCAGACCACCGCGTCGAAAGGCCCGGACGCCTCGGCGGGAAGGGATTTCGAGAGGTCGAGCCGCACGAGGCGCACGCGCTCATGGCCGGCGTCCTTCAGAAGGCGCCGCCCGATGGCCAGGGAAGCCGGCGAGCAGTCCCCGCCGACGATCGTGGCGTCCGGGAGGGCCTGCGCGAGGCCGAGCAGCTTCTGCCCGGTGCCGCACCCGGCGTCGAGGAGGGATCCGTTCTCCAGCGCGGGCCGCCGCGAAAGAAGCGTCTGCGCGATGAAGCGCCCCTCCTCGGAGCGACGGTTGATCTCCCGCTTCCAGGCCCGGCTTCCGGGTTCCGCCGGCGGATACGGGTAGCGGCTGTACAATTCGGCGACGGGATCGAAGACCATACAGCCGACTATAGCCGTTTGGACGGTGCGTGCCAAGGCGGATGCCGGAGGAGCGGGGATGGGTCAGGAATTCGTTTTGGGCTGACCCCAGACCGCCGTGGTGCTTGTGGGAGACGCCGGGGGCGGGCTACGGAACGAAAGAGAAGACGACGACTTGCTGACAGCACGAAAGCCTCACGTGCCCCCCGTCTTGACAAGACGGGGCTTTTCATCAAAGATACAAGAACCTTTCGTTTCCGCACGGCTTCGAGAGAGCGGCATGGATTTCGATGGGGAAACTTCGCCCGCGCAACCGGCATCCGACGATCCCGTGCCGTTTCCGCCCTCCGACCGGCACGAGACTTCGCCAGGCAAGAAGTCCCCCCACGATTCCTTGCGGGGGCAGGTCCTCGGGGGATACCGGATCGAAAAGAAGATCGGCCAGGGCGGCATGGGGACCGTCTTTTTGGCGAAACAGATCGCGCTGGACAGGCGGGTCGCCCTGAAGGTCCTCCTCCCCCACCTGGTCTCCCAGGAGCCGTTCCTCGATCGTTTCCTCCAGGAGGCCAGGGCCTCCGCCCGGCTCTCCCATCCCAACATCGTCAAGGTCTACGACGCAGGCAAAGCGGATGCGAGCTACTACATCGCCATGGAATACATCCACGGCGTGGCCCTGGAGCACGTGGTCCGCAGGCTGGGAAGGCTTCCCGAGGAACAGGCGGTCGGCGTTCTCCTGTCCGCGGTGCGGGGTCTCGGCGCGGCGGCGGAAAGCGGGATCATCCACCGCGACGTCAAGCCGGCCAACATCATGATCTCGGCCGAGGGCAAGGTGAAATTGATGGATTTCGGCCTGGCCAAGCAGGTGGAGGTCGACCGCCGGATCACGATCACGGGCCAGATGATCGGAACTCCCTCCTACATGTCCCCGGAGCAATGCAACAACAAGGGCGTCGATTTCCGGTCGGACATCTACGCGCTGGGCATCACGCTCTACCGGATGCTGACGGGCATGGTTCCGTTCTGGAGCGAAAACCTCTTCGACCTGGTGACGCGGAAGCTGACGCAGCCGTTTCCGGACCCGCAGGGGATCGTCCCGGGACTCTCGAGCCATGTGTGCGACGTGATCCGGCGGATGACGGAGAGGGAGCCCGACCGGCGGTTCCAGAGCTACGAGGAACTCAAGGACGCCCTGGCGAAGGTCCATCGCGTCTCCCGCGGCGAGGTGCTGGGGAACGAGCTGTCCGGCATCATCAAGTCGACGGGCCTGATGCGACCGCTTTCCACCCCGGACGAGGCCCCCGCCGCCGTGCCCCGCACGCGAAAGCGAATCTACGCCCTCCTCGCCGTCCTGGCGCTGGTCGCTGCAGGCGCGGCGTACCTTTCCGGCGCCCTGCCCGGCTTTCCGGTGAAACCGGCGTCCCCCTCCCCCACCGATCCCCAGCCCGCCCAATCCCCGATGGCGGATCGAAAGCGCAGCATCGAAAAGCCCGCCACGCCGGACGAGGATCCGGCGCCCGACGCCGCCGATCCTGCGCTCGCCCCCTGGAAGAAGGAATGCGCCCGCCGTCTCTCGACGGGCGACTTCCTCGGCGGGCTCGAGCATCTCGACCGCCTCGAGGGCGTGAAGACGACGGCGTCGGGACCGGAGACCGCGTCGGCGTTCGAGAAGGACTTCGTGACCAAGTGCCTGGGCGAGCAGGAAGCCCTCCTGTTCGGCGCGCGCGCCGCGCTCGGCGATCGGGACGTCGATCGGGCCGAGGTCTGGATGGCGAAGCTCCGATCCCGGGCGCGGGGCCTGAAGGAGATCCGCCCGGGGATCGCCCGCGCCCCCCGGCAGGCCTCGATCGACGACGCGAGGGAGCGGACGGGCCGGAGAATCGTGGAGATCAAGAGGCAGGCCGCCCGGATCGAGGAGATCGAGGCGTCCCTCCCGTCGATGACGCTCGATGCGGCCCGCCAGGCGAGGGCGGAGATCGAATCCCTCCTGGCGGGCGGGGAAGATTACCACGGGGACGTCTTGCGTTCCCTTCTCGTAAAGGTCGCGTCCAGGCTGCAGGAGACGGAGGGAGCGAGGCAGAGAAGGGCGTTCGAGAAGGCCGCCGGGACGGCGCGCCGGCTTTTGTCCGCGGCACGTTACCGGCAAGCGCTGGAAGAGGTTTCCGGGTTCGAGGAGAGCCGCCTTCCCGCGGTCCGGGAGGAGGCGGGAAAGATCGTCGCGGAGGCGCGGGCGTGCCTGGCGGAGCAAAAGGCGTTCGACGCGGCGCGGGACCGCATCGAGGATCTTCTGGGTTCGGATTCGTATGTCTCCTGCCGGCACGCCCTCACGCTGCTCGCCCGTTTCGACCGGGCGAGGAACGCCCGGGTCGCCGCGGGCGCGGAGGCGTTGCGCGCGCGGGCGATGGATTTCATCCGGGACTATGTCACGCGCTGGAAGGCGGCCGGGTTCGTCCTGGTGATCCGGGAAGGCGGACCGGGTCGGGGCGGGATCCGGATCCGTGAGGACGTGCGCCCGTTCATGATCGCGGAGACGGAGACCACGAACGCGGCGTACCAGGCGTTCCTGGAGGCCACGTCGCACCCGCCTCCCCCCCATCCGGACTGGGAGGGGTGCCGGTGCCGTGAGGGAACGGGGGACCACCCCGTGACGAGCGTGTCGATAGAGGACGTGCAGGCGTACATCGCCTGGTGCAGCGAAGAGCACGGGGAGGATTTCCGCCTCCCGACGGAGCGGGAATGGAGCCTTGCCGCCCGGTGGAACGGGAGGGGATTCTGGAGATATCCGTGGGGAGACGAGGCCGGCATGGACAGGGCGAACATCGCGGGCGGTTCACTTCGGCCGGTCGGGCTCTTCCACCATGACGTGACGCGCCTCGGCGTGGTCGACCTGGGGGGGAACGCCGCCGAGATCGTGAGGCGGGGAGAGGCGTACGTCTCCATGGGCGGGTGCGCCCTGGACGACGGCGTCTTGAACCTCGATCGGAAATGCGAAAAGGGGTGCCCGCTTCCGTTCAAAGGATTCCGGGAGCCCTTCCTGGGCTTCCGCCTGGCCCGGTACATCGATTGAAAACCGGTGAGGCCTAGAGCCGTGACGCGACGAACTTGCAGGATGCTTGCGGGAGCGACCCTGGCCCTGCTCATGGGATGCGCGGCGTCCGTTACGCCCGTCACGCTCGACATGGATCCCCGGTTCCGGAAGATCGTGCGACCGACGCCGGCCGAAAGGCCCTGCAGGCTGATCGTTCTTCCCCCGGACACGGCCCCCCTTGCCCAGGGCCCGCCGCGCACGCCCAGCCGGGAGGAGGCCGCGTGGCGCGGCCCGTTCGATCCGGCGGCTTTCCAGAAGGACATCGCGAGCATGCTGGAAGGAACGGGCGCCTTCAAGCTGGTGGAGATGCGCGACGAGCCGGGAGAGCAGGAGGAGGACGTCAACCTGACGATCGAGGTCTCCGAGATGTCCATCCGCTACGGAGGGAAGACGCCGGCCTTCCTGGCGTCGGCCCTCCTGAGCCTCGTTTTTCCTCCCGCGGCGTGCCTGATCGCGGCCGACGGCTTCTCGGCCTCCTGCCGGGGACGTTGGCACGCCACCGACGGCGACGGTCGTCCGCTGTATTTCAAAGATTTCAAGGTGACCCGCCGCTTCGCGCTGGACCGTTTCCAGTGCGGGATGTCGCCCTGGGAGCTCTTCCTGCTCATTCCCCCGCAGAGCGGCTTCGAGCCGTCCCGCATCGAGGAGATCGTTCTTCCGCCCCTCCTCCGTGCCGCCTGCCTCGAGATCACGGACAACATCCTGACGAAGCTGCCCGAGCCGGAGCTGGACGTCATCATCTCTTCGGGCATCCAGGAGACGGGTTCGCACCCACGATGGTGCGGAGAAAAGGATGCGAAACGGTTCTGCGAGAACATCAAGCAGCGGGAGGGAAGAAACGAACCCTACCTCTGCCGGGGCGTGAAGGCCGCGGTCGCGGGAGAATGGTCTTTCATGCGGATCCTGTACAGGCTTCGATTTTCAAGAGGCGCCCGGATCCGGGACCTGATCGTCTACTACGCAGGGGTCGGGACCGTTCTTTCCGCCGAGAAGCCGGACGCCCCCCGCCCCGCCCTTTTCCTCCACGAGAACACGGGCGGATCTTCGCCGCTGGTCGCGGTTCCTCTGGACAAGATCCTCCGGCTGATGGAGGCGATTCCCGCGGAAAGCCGCCTTCTCGTCGTGGACGCGGGTTTTCCCCGTCCCGAGGAAGCGTTCATCGATCTGGAGCCGGCGCCGACGGAAACCCCGACGCCCGGCATCACGCTCCGCGAGAGAAGCCCGTCCGTGATCCTCGCCTGCTCGCCCGGCGAGACCACGCTGGAACCCCGTGAATGGGAGTCCGGCCTGCTGACGCACATGCTGCTGCAAAGCCTGGACCCCTCTCTCGACGCGAATGCGGACGGCGCGCTATCCGTCGAGGAGATCAAGGACCGGGTCCGGTACCGGATGGGGCGTTTCCTCCACGGGAAGCAAAGCCATCCGGTCTTCCTGGGTTCGGCCCCCCTGTTTCGCCTTCCGCGCGAGAAGACGCCGGACAAGAACAAGGACTGCATCGAGCGCTAGCCATTCTCCGGTCCGGCGGGCTCATTCGCTTCCTTCCGCGACGTCGTCGGGCGTGTTCCCGTGGAAGGTGTTCGATATGCCGTCGATGACCGGTTTCACGCCCTTCCAGAAGACGGCGCCGCCGCCCACCGCCAGGTCGGCGGAGGTGTTGTCCGTGAAGGCCGAGCGGGAGATTTCCAATCGCGTCCCTTCCGCGTACACGCCCGCTCCGATGCCCCGGTTCTCAGCGAAGGACGCCGAACGAACGACAACGCGCTTGGAGAGGCCCTCGAGGTAGAGGCCGCCCCCCTCCCCCTCCGCGCGGTTCTTGACGAATTCCGTGCCTTCGACCGTCAGTTCCGTGCTCCGCGCGCGATTCTCGTCGGGTCGGCCCACGAAGAGGAGCCCGGCCCCGTGACCGCGCGTCCTGTTTCCCAGGAAGGACCCGCCCTCGACTCTCAACGCCATGCTGGAGGCGCGTTGCGTTCCCTTCTCAACGGTCGCAAAAACCCCGCCTCCGGACTCCTCGGAAACGTTGCTCTTGAATTTCGTTTCCTTGAATTCGACGACGCATTCCGCGTCATGGGAGGACACCCAGAGCCCCCCGCCGCTTCCCCCACTCACCTCGTTGTTCTGGAACGTGACGTCCGAAAAGCCGACGCGGGCCTTCTCCCCTTCCGCCAGGAAGGCGACGCCGCCTCCCCGCCCAACGGCCTTGTTGCCGGCCAGCACCATCTTATGCATTCGCATCCCGGCCGCGCCCCGGATCCAGAACGCTCCTCCGTCGGCGCCGGCGACGTTGCCCGCGCATTCCTTCCCTTCCCCCTCGAAATGTACAAGGAGGGGATGCTCGAAATAGCCGGCCCCGCCCTGCCTGAAACATCGATTCTCCCGGAACGTACAGGCCTCGAACCGGTAGCGCCCGCCCTCCCGCGTGAACACGGCCCCGCCGGAACGCGTCTGTGCCTCCTCCGCGAATCCGTTCCTTTCGAGCTGACACGCCGAGAACGAGACGTCCGCGCCCTCGAAAGCGCAGGCGCCGCCTCCCAGGGCGACGTTGCTCGAAAACCTCACGCCGGTGATCCCGACCTCCTTGAGAGGGTTCTTGATGAACACGGCGCCCCCCCATCCCTGCGGGGCCGCATTTCCGCGGAACGCCCCCCCCACCAGGCTGAGAATGCACGTATCGGCATGCAGGGCGCCGCCGTTGTGCTTGTCCGAGCGGTTGTCCTGGAAATCGCAATCCTCGATCTCGATCGTGGCGTTCTCGAACACCAGACAACCCTGATAGACGGACCGATTCCCGGAGAACTCGATCTCCTTCAGCGACATCCTGGCGTTTCCGAACGCCTTGCCGCACGCGCCCCGCTTGGTGGCTTGGTTGCCCGTAAACGTCCCTCCCCTCGCCTCGAGGTTCCCATCCTCGACGCAGAAAACCGCTCCTTCCGGGGCGACATTCCGCCGGGCGTGGAGATCCCGGATCGTCACGTGCCCCTGGAACTGCTCGATCGCGCCCCCCGACAGCCCGGACGCGTTGTCTTCCAGGCGGGTGTACGCCTCGATCCTCGCCGTGGATTCATGGACCAGAAGCGCTCCCCCTCTTCCGTCCACGGAACAGCCGCGCAGCAGGACATGCCGCAGAACGACGTTCGCGCCCCCGAGGACGGCGATCGCCCCGCCGCACCGCGCACCCGCCGAGCCGGCCTGGAAGGTCGAGGCCTTCCGCTCGTCCGGGAAGAGGTCCGAAAAGGGCCGGCCGCGTCCTCCGGAAAGAACGGCGTGCTCGAACACCGATGCCTTCTCTCCCGCGCCGCACAGCGTGACGTTCAACCACCCCTTCTCCTCGTCGAGGGGGCCGAAAACGACTTCCGATTCCGCCCGGCCCCTCGCCACCAGCGCGCCCTCGACGTGAAGACCGCCCTCGGGCCCGAACAGGATGCGGGCGCCCGCCTCGACCTTGAGCACGGCCCCCGGGGCGACGCGAATCAGGCCCTCCAGAGCATAGCGGGCCTTCGGGAGGACGAGGTCCTGATCGATCGTTCCGCCCTCGAGCGCTTCCAGCACCTCGGGGGGCGGCGCCTCGAGCTTCCCGGGCGCGGCGCCCTGCCCGGGGCCCTTGTCCGCCTCCGTCGCCGGGCCGTTCGCTGCCTCCCCCCCACCGCCTCGAAGGAGGCCGATGGCGAGGACCAGCCCGGCGAACACGGCCAGGACGGAGACCGCGAGGACGGCGAGCTTCACGGGCCGTTTCGCGCGCACGAAATCCGCCGCGCGCCCCGCCTGTTCCCGCGCCAGGCGGGCGCTCTCGCTCGCTTTCCGGCCGACGCCGCCGGTGGACTTCCGGCCGACCTTCCGTTGCCAGTCCCGGAAGGCGGACGCATTCCGCAGGGAATCGGATTGCCCGTCCAGGATCCTCTTGACGGCCCGGGCCATCTCTCCGGCGTTCTGGAAACGGTCGTCGGGTTTCTTGGCCATGGCCTTGGCGACGACGAACTCGGCCTCCTCGGAAACGCCGGGGGCCCGGTCGCGGACGAGGGGGACGGGGGCGCTGGCGTGCTGCATCATCATCGCGATGGGCGAGTCCGCCTGGTAGGCGTTTTCGCCCGTGAGCAGCACGAACAGGGTGGCCCCCAGGGAATAGAGGTCGGCCCGGTGGTCCACGTCGACGCCCATGCCCTGCTCCGGCGCCATGTAGGCCGGCGTTCCCAGGGCCGCGGCCGAGCCGGTGATGTCCACGCTGCCGTGGACTTCCCGGGCGAGGCCGAAGTCGGCGATCTTGACCGCGCCGTAGCGATCCAGAAGGAGGTTGTCGGGCTTGATGTCGCGGTGCAGGATGCCCTCCTCGTGGGCCGCCGCCAGGCCTTCCGCGGCCTGGCGGATGTACGCCAGGGCCGTGGTTTCGGGAAGGGCCTTGCGGGGCCCCCCGAAGATGTTCCCGCCCTCCGCGTACTCCATCACGATGTAGTACATCCCGCTCCGGTCCTTGCCCTTGTCGTGGACGCGAACGATGTTCGGGTGGGAGATGGAGCCGATGGTCCGGGCTTCGCGCTCGAACCTGGCGATGTACTGCTTGTCGTCCGAAATGCTCTCCGGAAGCACCTTGAGGGCCACGGGCCGGTTCAGGGCCTTCTGGACGGCCTTGTACACGGTGCCCATGCCCCCGCGCCCGATCAGCCCCTCGATCTTGAAATCCCCGATGGTCTTGCCGACCAGGCCCACGGTGTTCGCGTCCGCCTCCGGGACGACCTCCTCGGCTTCTTCGCCCTCGTGCTCCGTCTCTTCGGCCTTGATCGAGCCGCTCGAGGTGGGGATGACCACGATGGACCGGCACCGCTTGCAGACGAACCTCCGCCCCGCTTCCAGCCCCTCGATGTTGAAGGCCGCCCCGCAACCCGGGCACTTGAGAAAGATCTTCTCCTTGAGCGCGCGGACCTTCCCGGCCTGTTCGCGGCTGAGCAGCTGCTGGCGCACCAGGATCGTGCTGATGGATTTCCACACGCCCCGGGACAGGGCCTGGCGCTGCTGGCTCAAGGCCTTCTCGGCCTGCTCCGGCGTGAGGAGCTTCATCTTCACGGCCACCTGGGCGAAGAGCTTCTCGTCCTGGATGTCGGAGGCGTCCATGGTCGGTTCAGTACCCTTTCGTGCGGGACAGCACGCGAACGGACAGGTCCTTGATCTCCACCCTCCCCGCCTCGGACCGGGCGCCTTTCAGGGCAAAGGCCAGCGGCTGAGGGATCCCCTCCTTTTCGGGCCTCTGGAAGGTCTCCCTTTCCTGCCTGGTCCCGCAATGATAGCGAACCTCGTCCTCGGTCACGTCGATCCGGCAGGGGATCCAGCCCGGCCCGGCGACATGGCGCGGCTCCAGGACCAGGCGGGATTCCTGGACGACACGGTTTCCGAAATCCTGGAGGTCGTCGAACCGGGAGACGATGATTCTCAGCCTGCCCTTCAGGTTCCGCAAAGAAAAATCGAACCGGAACCGACGCCAGGCGGGGCTCCCGATCCCCACCGGGGAGATGCCCGCGCCCGCCGTGCCCCGGAGGATCCCCCCGCTCATCTCCCATCCCTCGGCGTCGGCGATCCGGGACGCGACCATGTCCGGCAAGGCCCAGAAGAGGGTCTCGCCGCCGATCGGCTCGCCGTCGATCTTCGGGAGGACGAGGGGTTGTCCGGGCCGGCTCAGCCGCCGGAAACGCACGTTCCGGATCCGGACGCGGGTTCCCGGCTCGAGCCGGAAGCCGAAGCCTCCGCGATCCGAAGGCCGGTCCCCCCGGAGGATCTTCCGGAACTCGAGGGACCCTTCCCGGAAGCGGCCCAGGACGACGAATTCCCCCCAGACCAGGCAGAGGACCTCGTGCCAGACGCCGACCTCGAGCGGTTGCCGGGGATCCGCGAGCTCGACCTCGTTTCCCGCCTCCCCGACGCGTACCGCCAGGCGGATGCCCGTGCCCTCTTCGAGCCTGAACGCGGCGCGGAACACGTAGTCGACCCAGGAAGGGTCCCCGAACCAGATGAGCGACTTTTCTTCCGGCCCGGTGATGCCGGCGAGACGGCCCGGGACGGAAGCCCAGGCTCCCTGGAACGACTGGGTCCAGCCGGCGAGATTCCCCTTCGCGAGGGCCGGGCGGAGGGCGAAGGGCGCTTCGGCGACCAGGGAGAGAAGGGCGAAGCGATGGGACCGGTCCAGGCTTTCGATCGCCTGGAACCGGCGGACGTCTTCCGTCCGCATCAGCGATTCCCTTTCCCCGTTCCCGGAAGCCCCGGCCGCGGGCTCGCCCCCCGTCTCGGTCGCCCCCGCGCTTTCGTCGCCGGGGGAATGCGTCGCCCCGTCTTCCCTCGATGGTTCCGTGACGTCTTCCCCTGGATTTTCGTTCCCCTCCATGCCTCCGGGGAAGAGATAGGACGAGCAGAGAAACGCCAGCGCCAGCAGGGCGACCGCGGCTCCGGCCAGGAGCAGCCTGGATGTCCAGACCGGCCGCGCTTCCGTCTCCAAAGCGCCGGAACCCGGCTTTGCGCCGGGAGGGATCGTCGCCCCCGCGGGCCCCGGCGGCGTTCCGCGGGCAGGGGACGGCAAGGCGCCGGCCCGGCGAGAGGAAAGCACGCCCTCGATCGCGTGGAGGAAATCGTCCGCGGTCTGGAAACGGTCGCCCGGGGATTTCGCCATCGCCCGGCGGACGAGATCGCGGGTCTCCGGGGACACGTCCGGATTCACGTCTGCCACGTCCGGCACGGGATCCTCGATGTGCTTCTTCATGACCTCGAGGGGCGAGTGGCCCTTGCAGGGAGGCTCGCCGGTCAGAAGGATGTAGAGCGTCGCGCCCAGGGAATAGATGTCGGAGCGGACATCCGCTTCTCTTCCTTCGCCTCGCTCCGGGGCCATGGTCGAGGGCGTGCCCATCGCCGGCACCGATGCGGAGAACGGCATGGAACCTTCCATCACGGCGCCGAGTCCGAAGTCCGCGATTTTCACGCGGTCGTACTTGTCCAGGAGCAGGTTGTCGGGCTTGATGTTCCTGTGGAGGATGTTCTCCCGGTGGGCCGCGACGAGCCCTCCGGCGGCGTCGGCGGCGTAGCGAAGGGCAACGTCCTCCGCGAGAGGCTCTTTCAGCCTGTCCGCGACCGGCCCGCCGTGCATGTATTCCATGGTGATGAAGTAGAACCCCGCCTCGTCCCATCCGCGGTTGTGGACCTGGACGATGTTCGGATGGGACAGGGAGGCGATGACGCTGGCCTCCCGCTCGAAGCGCCTGATGGAGTTCTCGTCGTGAGAGACGGCCGCGGGAAGGACCTTCAGGGCCACCAGGCGCTGTAGCGAGAGCTGGATCGCCTTGTAGACGGCGCTGGCGCCTCCCCGGCCGATCATCTCCTCCACGCGGCATCCCCCGAGGGTCTTGCCGACCAGCCCCACCGTGCTCTGGTCCAGCTCCGGAACCGCCGCCTCGGCCGGCCCTTCTTCGCCCTCGACGGCGTCCTCCTCTCCGCCGGGAACGGGAATCTCGAGCTTGCACTGCTGGCAGAACAGCGTTCGCCCCGGCTTCAGGTCGTCCACGTTGAACACGGAAGCGCATCCGGGACAACGGACGAAGGACCGCTTCATGATCGTGTTGATTTCCGCGACGTCCTCTCCCGTGAGGATGTCGTTTTCGAGGAGGATGTCGCTCAACCGCTCAAAGGACCCCTGGATGAAGCGGTCGACCTGCTGCTTGAGGGCGGTCCGGGCCTGCAGGGGCGTGATGAAGAGCCGGTTCACGGCGACCTGGGCGAACAGGTCGTCGTCGCGCTGCTCGCTTTCGCTGACCGGAATGCCTGCCTCGTCGTCCGCCATCATGGCCCCTTTGCCCCCTGGCTCGCGTCCGCTCGCCGGCCGCGCCTTGCCCGGAACTCAGAACGTTCGACCGAGCGAGGCCCCCGCCAGGATATGATTCTCCATGGCGCCGTCCGACGGGAGGTGATACGAACAAAAGACGTCGAGGGTCACCTGCCCTTCCAGCACCACACCGATGCCCCCGTAGAGACCCGTGGCGTCCACCGTGAAAGGGTCGGGGGCGCGATGGGCATGGACAAACGACCTCGAAACCCCCACGCGGAACGCCAGCGCTTCCAGGGGAAACCCGACCGGCTGCCTGTATTCGAGCCCCCCCCTGAGATTCATTTGCCGCCGAGGAAACGCGGATCGAAACCAGTCGGGCGTACGAACGAACATCCAGTCTGCGCCCGCCGACATCGTGAATGTGCCGAGGATCTCGGCGGACACGCCCAGCCGGAACTCGTCGGAAGGGAAAAGCGGAAGCACGTCCTTGCTGAAAAGTTCCAGCCCGCCTTCACCGAACGCGAGAATGCGATCCCCGGCGAGAAATCGGCGACCCCGGTAGGAAACCCCCGCGGAAACATCCACCGGCCCGCCGGGCCGGCAATCCAGGATCAGGCCCGCCCCCAGCGGCGCCACGGCGGACTCCCGTACGTTCTCGTCCGTATCCAGGCCCGTGCTCCCGCTTCCCGTCGTCACGGAGCCCCTGCAGGTGTTGTGGCTGTACCCCACACCCGCCGCGAAACCGGCCCGAAGGTCCCAGCGGCATCCCAGGCTTCCCCACGAGAGAAGATAGTAGGAAGCGCCCGCGATGATCTCGCCGTAATCGGAAGAGAGCCCTACCTGCAAAAGCTGCTCCTGCCCCCCGGCATCCAGAAAGGTCCTTTCTTCACGGTATTCGATGCGTGGATAGGGTTTCTGGACGGCGAAAAAGACACCGTACGCCTCGAACGTACCGCGGGGAGGATGGATCAGGCTCGTCCCCACGAGGTAGCGTTCCGTGTTCCCGTACGCGCTCTCGCTCAGGTCGGGGCGCTGGAGGAGCCCGAAGGAGAGCAGCAGACGGCTCCCCTCGTTCCCGATGACTCCGGCGGGATTCCAGTAGAGCGCGGAAGGCCCTTCGATCGTCGTGGTCGCGGCGCCTCCCTGTCCGAGCGCCTCGGCGCCGACACCCAGCAGGCCCGAATCCCCGCAGACCGGAGCCTGGAACAGGAGAAGGGCCAAAAGGGACAGGAAGACGCCGAAGATTCCGTGCATGACCCGGGACATGCAGCCCCCCTTCCCGAAACACATGTTCTCCATTATCGTTCCACGCGTCCCTGTTTCAAGGTTTATTTCCCTGCCTTTTTTTTCTTGTCCTCTCCCCCACCGTTGAGGATGTCGTGGACGGTGCGCGCGAGGCGGATGGAGATGCCGGGGGTTTCGGCGATCGCATCGGGCGAGGCCTCACGGATCGCTTTCAGGGAGCCGAAGCGTTGGAGGAGTGCCTTCCTTCGCTTGGGGCCCACGCCGGGAAGTTCCTCCAGCCCCGAGCGCAGCGTGCGGGCGCAACGGAGCTTCCGGTGGTAGCGGACGGCGAAACGGTGGGCCTCGTCCCGCACGGCCATGAGGAGGCGGAGGGCCGGGGACCCGTCGGGGAGGAAGAGAGGCTCGCGGGCATCCGGAAGCCAGATCCGGTCCGGGCGCCCTTTCGCGTCGGCGCCTCGTTCCTTGGCCAGGCCAGCCACGGGAAAGGGTCGCCGTCCCGCCCGCTCGAGTGCCTCGACCGCGGCGCGAAGCTGGCCCGGTCCGCCGTCCAGCAGCAGGAGGTCGGGCGGATCCGGCTTGCCTGGCGCGTAGCGCCTGGCGATCAACTCCCCCATCATGGCGACGTCGTCGCCGGGCGTCGCATCCCGGATCTGGTAGGTCCGGTACTCGCCGGTGTCCGCCCGTCCGTCGCGGAACACGGCCATGGAGCCCACGGCGAAGGCGCCGGCGATATGGGAGGCGTCGAAGCACTCGATACGCCGGGGCAGGGTGGGAAGTCGCAGGCGGCGTCGGAGGTCCTCCATGGCCTCGGCATTCCGCTTCAAGGCCCTGTCGCTTCGGGCCAGGGCGTGGGAAGCATTCTTTCCGGCGAGGGCCACCAGCGCCCGCTTGGGCCCGCGCCGTGGGGAAGCGATCCGTACGGCCGCGCCGCGCCTCTCCGTGAGAATGTCCGCCAGCGGCGCTTCGTCCTCGAGGGGCTTTGGCAGCAGGACGGTCGGAGGGGGCGTCCGGTTCTCGTAGAACTGGACGAGCGCGGCCGGAAGGACGTCTTCGTCCTCCGCCGCGACGGGATGGGTCCACCGCTTAGAGTCCACCACCTTGCCGTCCCGAACGAAGAGAACCGCGAGGCCCAGATCTCCGCCTTCCCGGTAGGTGCCGAAGACGTCCCGGTCCTCGAGATCGTGAGAGACGACGTTCTGCTTCACGAGCGTCTTTTCCACGGCCCCGGCGAGATCCCTGAGGGCGGCGGCCTCCTCGAAACGCAGGTCTTCGGCTTCTTTCTTCATCCGATCCCGGATCTCCTCGGCGAGTTCCGGGATCTTCCCCTCCAGAAAGAGCGTCGCTTCCCGGACGACGCGCGCGTAGTCGTCCCGGTTGATGCGGCCGGAGCAGGGGGCGGTACACTGGCCGATCTCGTGGCGCAGGCAGGGTCGCGTCCGGTTCCGGAAGGTGGCGTGCCCGCAGCGCCGGAGGGGGAAGCGGGAGGCGACGAAGCGAAGCGTTTCGCGCAGGGCGGAGGCCGAGGCGAAGGGGCCGAAGTAGCGCGCGCCGTCCTTGCGGATCTTCCTGACGGCGTGGAGCCTCGGGAATTCGTCCTTCACGGTGAGGCGCAGGCAGAGGTAGTTCTTGTCGTCGCGCAGATCGAGGTTGTAGGGGGGGCGGTGTTTCTTGATGAGGTTGCTCTCGAGGAGGAGGGCTTCCTTCTCGTTGTCCGTGACGATGAAGCGCACGTCCCGGGTCTCCTGGCGGATCTCCTGTGCGTAGACACGGCCCTCCCCGGCGGAGGGGGTGAAGTAGCTCCGGACCCTCCGGCGGAGATCCTTGGCCTTGCCCACGTAGAGGACGTCCCCGCCGGCGTCGGTGAACAGGTAGACGCCGGTTTCGCGCGGGAGGGCGTCCAGGGACTTTTCGAGGGTCTCCCGGAGGTTCTCGTCCATGGGTTCATTGTAGGAGATCTCCGCTCGAGTTGGATATCGATCGGAACCCCAGTCCTTCGCGCTGCAGGCCCGTTTCAGTGCTGCGGGCTGGAAGCCCGCGATCCGCGCTGCAACGGTCAAGGTACTGCAAGTCGTTCTGCACTTCGGCAACGCGGCTCCACCCCTCCGTCCTTCGACGGGCTCAGGGGGGAGGAGCAAGGTCGAACCACATACGCTCAGAAGTTGGCGGAGAGTCCGCAACGGAAGGGTACGACGGTGAGCCAGTCGGGGGATTTCGAGTAGGCGGTTTCGGTGGTGAAGACGAAGACCTGGATGCCGACGTCGATGAAGGCGGAGAGGTGTCGCCCGAAGGGGCGCCATTCGAGACCGAGGGAAGCGAAGAAGGTGTAGGAGAGGCCCCGGTCGAGGTAGTTCTTCTCGCTCGTCGTGTTCGAGGAGACCTCGAGCTGGTCGGCCACGACGGGCCCCACGCCGAATTTCAGGTAGGGAAAGGAGTGGAGCAGGTAGTCGTACCATCCGGTTTCCCAGGTGGCGTCGCCGGCGTAGAGGTATCGCATCCAGTCCTGGATCTGGATCTTGAACCCCGGCGTGAAGGTGAGGATGCGGATGTCCGAGTACTCGAACCAGCCGCCGGAGGAAACGGGCGTCCTTCCTTCGGACCGGAAGACCTGATAGCTGACTTCCAGGAAGAAGCCGACGATCCCCGCGTCGAAGCCCGCCTGGAGCCCCCCGCCCTGGGAGACGTTCCACCCGCGCTTGTAGGACGGATAGTACTCGGGGAACAGGCTGTCGTCGCCCACGTCCCCGTTGTTCGGGAGGGAGGCGATGCCGACCAGGTTGAAGGTGAGGCGGGTGTAGATCTTGTGCTCGGAGAGGCTCGGTTTCTTGATCGGTTCGACGGGCCACCGGATGCGCACGCCTTCGGGATCCCCCCCCACCTCGACGGGCCGGGTCTCTCCCTTGCCCCAGGCGTCCGCGTTGGTGCCCCGGACGAATTTCGTGATCGGCCCCTCTTTTGCCGCGTCTTCCCCGAGGGCGGCCGGGAGGGGGCCCCCGGCGAGGCATGCCAGGAGAAGAGCGCAGGTCGTCGCGAGGAGGCCGGGTCGCAGTTTTCGATTCGCCATGGGCGCGTCCTTTCGGGTCGCCCGGGTTTCTGCCCGGGTCCTTGACGTGGGGATTGTAGGCTTCGGGGGTTCCGGGGTCAAGACGCGCCCTGGGTGAGGTTTCCGCGCTGTCGGCATGTTGCGGGCCTCTCTCTCCTTTCTCCCGGCGGCACCCGTTTCAGTGCTGCGGGCTGGATCCGCCGCCGCCAAGGCTTTGGCGGTGAACATACCGCGATCCGCCCTGCAACCGTCAGAGTGATGCACGAAGCCATGAAGCAGGTCGCTCACGAGGACCGCCGGCTTCCAGCCGGCAAGCACCCCGGCCGGCGTTGCTGCGCCACTCCGCTTACGCTACGTGGCGAACTACGAACGTCAGCCCGCGCCCGATAAAACAGCCACAGAGGGAAGGCCGGAGAGACAGACCGCGGTTTTTCTCTCGCCAAGCCGCAAAGGGTTCAGAGGACGCAGAGGCGCTTTGGGGTGGGTACGAGGTGGCTGCCGCGCCAATCCGAACCGATGCGTTTCGATATGCCCTATTATGAATATATCCTTATTTGTATAATATATATTAGATATTATACATATTAATTATATTGCAGTATATTGAACTATGCATCTCCCGGTCCGCGCTTTCTCCGGATCAGGACGGCGGCGGGCCGGCCGCCGTCACGCCGGCCGTGGCGAACATGGTGACCTCGTTCCCCTCGTCGTTGTAGAGGACCTCGTCCATGACGCGGCGCGCGATCGTGATCCCGAACCCCGAGATGGAAGGCTTCGCCTGCGGGGCTCCGTTGTTGCAGAAGCGCTTCCACTCGAAGCCCTTCCCTTCATCCCGGATCGTCACCAGCGCCTGCCTCCAGGCGAACTTCAGTTCCACGTAGACCTTCTTGTGGGCCAGGGAAAGGTAGGGCTCCGACGCGGGCGCCCGTGGATTCTCGATGGCCTCCTGGATCCTCCGGTACGTCTCGTCCCAGCGTTCCGGATCGTCCTTCCGGCTTCCCAGGCCGAAGTTGCCGTGCAACACGGCGTTGGTGTAGATCTCGTCGATGGCGAGCACGATCCCGTTCGCCTTCTTCGCGTCGAAGCCGAAATCCTCCAGGCGGGAGAGAATATGGCTTCGCAGGCCGGACTGGATGCAGGTGTCGGAGAGGAAACCGTAGTACTCGGTCTTCAGGCGGGGGTGCTCGATCCGGTCCTTGATGAGGTTGTGGATCGTGTCGTGGACCGCCTTCATGTCGACGGGCTTCTGGTAGAACGTGTTGAGCCCCAGGCCGATCAGCTTGAAGGGATCCCGGGGCAAGGCGGCGGTGACGGCCAGGGAAGGCGGGCCCTCCTTCCGTCGCGCCAGGTCCGTAATCGGAACGGGGTTGTTGCCCGGTGGAAAGACCTCCCAGACGGCGGCGTGTGCTTCGCGGGGATGGCGGTCGAGAAAGGCGACCGCTTCCCGCAGGTCGGAAAAATCCCGCACGGAGAAGCCCTGCCGGGAAAGGAACCGCGCCATGGACTCCCGCAACGCGGCATCGGACTCGACCAGCACGATCTTCTTCATGACTCTTCGATCCGGCTTCCCTCGGGCGACCCCCGGCGCATCCATCATTGGAAAATCCAAGGGAAGCCCCGATTGGCAAACATGTTCCACTATAATGTTTGCAACGTACGTGCCAAATTTCACAAGTTTTCAACCCGCCGGGGAACAAGGGAGCCCTCCCCGAGCACGAGCTGGCAAGGCGATTACAACTATAGTCATATCATAAGGATATGACTATGCAATCGCTCATCATCCACAGGCTTCCCTCAACCTCGTTCCCGGAAATCCAGAATGGAAGATGCTAACATGTGTAATACAGCGTTGCGATTTCCACTTTGGAATTGCAATCACTCCATCCTGGAGTCTATCGGCTTGCCGAAATTCCCGAGCCGATATTTTTCCGCAGTTTTTGGTGGTGTATGAGATTCGCTGAAAACGCGAGGGAAAAAACTAAGGACTGACCCCATTCCTGTTGACGTGAGCGAATCTCAGACACCACCCAGTTTTTCACACCACCCCACCCTCGATGAATCCAGAGGAATACAACCGTGCCCGGGACGGTGGCGAGCCGTGTCGAACCATCGAACTCCGCGCGCTCCGCGCCGGAAGCGCTTCCGCTCTCCCCCGAATTCACGTCGTGCATTCGGGGGATGTTGATCGTTTCCCCTTCCCCGAGTACAATCGCGGCGAAGGAGGGGAGTCCATGGCCTTTTCCGGTGACCTGGAAAGCTTCTCGCTCACCGACGTCTTCCAGAAGGTCCAGCAGAACCAGGACACGGGAAGGCTTCTGGTGGACGACGGCAAGCGCCCCTTTCACGTCTATTTCGCCGAGGGGAAGGTCCGCGGCGTCAAGCCCGTCTCCGGCGACGATCCCTACCTCGGCGGCGTGCTGAAGCGTCGCGGCGGCGTTTCTGCGGACCGCCTCAAGAAGATCTTCAAGCGGGCGTCCAAGGACGGGCCGATCATGGCGGCGTGGCGCGCCGGCGCCCTCACGGAGAGCAAGGCCTCCGAGCTGCTCGCCTTCTACTGCTCCGAGCGGGTGTTCGACCTCTTCGCCGTGGACCAGGGTTCCTTCACGTTCGAGGAAGGGGAACCGGCGCTTCAGGATCTTCCGGCCGGGCAGAAGAAGTTCGAGGTCGAGCTGGATCCGGGGAAGCTCCTGTTCGAGGCGGCGCGCCGCGCCGACGAATGGAAACGCATCAAGAAGCGCATCCTCTCCTCCAGCGACGTTTTCGTGCCCGACGAGAAGAAGAAGAAATCGGAGTCCCCGGCCGATCTCCCGGAGGAGGAGAAGGCGGTGCTGGATCTCCTGGACGGGTCGCGGACGGCCTCGGACGTTTCGGCGCTGTCGCCGGAGAGCCGTTTCACGGTGTTCAAGGCCCTCTCGGGCCTCTTGTCGAAGGGGCTGGTGCGCCCGCTGTCGCCGGAGGACGCGACATCGACGGCGCGCCGTCTTCTGGACGAGGGCCAGTACGAGGAGGCGATCCGCGTGGGCCGGAAGGGGCTGGAGACGGAACGGAACCGCCCCGAGCTTCGCAAGATCGTGGCGGAAGCCCTGATCAAGAAGGGTGAAAAGCAGAAGGCCGCCGGTGAATTGAAGCTCCTCGCCTACTCGTTCGCGGACAGCGGCAACGTGTCGGGGGCGGAGAATCTCTACCGCGAGGTGGTCGAGCTCGTGCCGCGTGATTTCGACGCCCGGGAACGGCTGTTCGAGATGGTGGCGGGGGCAGGCAGCCTGACGAAGATCCTGTCGGAGGGCAAGGCGTTCGCGGAGGCTGCGAAGAAGTACGGGGCGCTGGACCGCGCCCAGGACATTCTCGAGCGCGTGACCTCGCTGGCCCCGGCGAGCCCCACCGTTCTCGCCTCGCTGGCGGACATCCACGAGCGCTCCGGCAACCGGGAAGAGGCCGTGGTGCTCTTGCGGCGCGCCGCCGAGAACCTGTACGAGGAGGGCCGTTTCGACGAGGCGAAGAAGACCTTCGAGCGCGTGCTCTTCCTCACGCCCGACGACGTGAAGGCCAAGAGCCGCATCGAGGAGATCCGTAGCGGGCAGGCCGAGAAGAAGGCCCGTTTCCGGCGCGTCCTCCTCCGGCTGGTCCTGGTCTCGGTGATCGCGGGCCTCGTGCTGGCCTGGGGGGTCTGGGACTGGGTCTCCCAGATGTCGCTGAACGACTTGACGGTCCGCACCGCCCCCCTCCTCTACGAGGGCCGCTACAACCAGGCGCAGAACGAAGCCCTGGCCTTCGCCGAGGCCCACCCCTTCACGCTGGCGTCCCGCCGCGCCCGCCGGTACGCCGACGAGATCGAGGTGCTCAAGACGCTGGAGGGCGCGCGGGAAAGCCTGGACCTCGGCAACGAGAAGAAGGCGAGGGACCTCACCGCGAAGGCCTACAAGAAAGCGCTCGACCGCCTCCCCCACACCTCGGAGACTTTCCGCCTCGCCGAGAAGGCGCACAAGGCGCGGGGCGAGGAATAGCAGAAGATCCATCCGTCATGGGTCCCTGGTCCCCGGCCGATGACGAATGGCCCATGACCTTCCCCCGTGCCCCCCTCTCACAGCTCCAGCTCGATCTCCTCGAGGGCGAAGAGCTCGTCGCGGTACGCCGCGGCCTTCTCGTACTCGAGCCTGGAGGCGGCGTCCCGCATCTTCCGGCGGAGGCTCTGGATCCTCTTGGAGATCTCCTCGCGGGATCCTTTTGGCTTCGCGGCGGCCTCCGGCTCGGGCGGGATGGTCACGTAGTCCGCCTCGTAGATGCTCGAGAGGACGTCCCCGATCTCCTTCTGGATCGTGGCCGGCGTGATGCCGTGTCGGCGGTTGTAGGCCAGCTGCTTTTCCCGCCTCCGGTCCGTCTCCTCGATCGCCCGGGCCATCGAGTCGGTGGTGCGGTCCGCATAGAGGATCACCCGGCCGCGCACGTTGCGGGCCGCCCTTCCGATGGTCTGGATCAGGGACCGCGCGCTTCTGAGGAACCCCTCCTTGTCCGCGTCCAGGATCGCCACCAGGGCGACCTCCGGGATGTCCAGCCCCTCCCGGAGCAGGTTGATGCCGACCAGGACGTCGAACACGCCCTTTCGGAGGTCGCGGATGATGTCGGCCCGCTCGATGGTGTCGATGTCGGAATGGAGGTAGCGCACGAGAAGGCCGGCTTCCTGGAAAAAGCCGGTGAGGTCCTCGGCCATGCGCTTGGTGAGCGTGGTGACCAGGACGCGCTCCTTGCGCTCCACGCGGTCCCGGATCTCCGCCAGCAGGTCCTTCACCTGCCCCTCGGCCGGTCTCACCTCGACGGCGGGGTCGGTCAGGCCCGTGGGGCGGACGACCTGTTCCGCCACGCGCCCGCCGGCCTTCGTCAGCTCGTACTCGCCCGGGGTGGCGCTCACGAAGACCGCCTGTTCGATGCGCGCATCGAACTCCTCGAAGGTCAGGGGCCGGTTGTCCCTCGCGGAAGGCAGGCGGAAACCGTAGTCCACGAGAGTCTGCTTCCGGGACCGGTCGCCGCGGAACATGCCTCCCAGCTGGGGAACGGTCACGTGACACTCGTCGATGAAGAGGAGGAGGTCGTCGGGAAAGTAGTCGAGCAGGGTATGGGGGGGCGAACCCGCCGGTCGGCCCTCCAGGTGGCGGGAGTAGTTTTCCACGCCGGAACAGGATCCCGTCTCGCGCAGCAGTTCCAGATCGTAGCGCGTCCGCTGTTCGAGCCGTTGCGCCTCCAGAAGCTTGTTCTCGCCCTTCAGCGCAACGAGCCGGCCCTCGAGTTCCTCCTCGATGTCCTGCAGGGCCCGCTCCATGTTCTCCTCGGGGGTGACGTAGTGGCTCTTGGGGAAGATGTCCACGCGTTCCACCTCCCCGAAGAGATCCCCCGTCAGGGGATCCACCTCGGCCAGGGAATCGATCTCGTCGCCGAACATCTCCACCCTCAGGGCGCGCTGCTCCTCGGACGCGGGGAGGATGTCGACGACGTCGCCGCGGACGCGGTAGGTTCCGCGCGTGAAGTCGTAGTCGTTGCGGGCGTACTGGATGGTGGTCAGGGCCCGGAGAAGTTCCTCCCGTCCGAGGGTCTGGCCGCGTTCGAGGGAGACGTGGAGTCCCAGGTAGTTTTCGGGGGATCCCAGGCCGTAGATGCAGGAGACGCTCGCCACGATGAGCACGTCGCGCCGCGTCAGCAGGCTCTCGGTGGCGGAATGGCGCAGGCGGTCGATCCGTTCGTTGATCGAGGCGTCCTTCTCGATGTAGGTGTCCGACTGGGGAATGTAGGCCTCGGGCTGGTAGTAGTCGTAGTACGACACGAAGTATTCGACGGCGTTGTCCGGAAAGAGCGTCTTGAACTCGGAGAAGAGCTGCGCGGCCAGCGTCTTGTTCGGCGCGACGACGAGGGTCGGCCGGTTCACCGCCTCCACGACGCCGGCCATGGTGAACGTCTTTCCCGATCCGGTCACGCCGAGGAGGACCTGGCGCTCCGCGCCCGCTTCCAGGTTCGAGACCAGCGTCCGGATGGCTTCGGGCTGGTCGCCCTTGGGGGCGTAGGCGGACACGAGGCGGAAGGCGCCCGGTTTCCGCCCCACGCGGATCGGATGCTTCTGGCCCGTATCCCGCATGTCGATGCCCCATGACCAAGAACCCGTGGCGAAAGGGCCCATGCTAGAGGCCCCCGGCCCCCTCTCCGCGCCGCCTGCCGGTCCTGTCACGCCGTATCGACGTGCACCTGCAGGTAGCCCTCGGCGCCCCGGTAGGCGAAGGGATGGACGCCGGGCAGATACCGCTGGTGCTTGAGGGAAGAGAAATGGAAATCCTGGATCACGTCGTCGTGGTTGTTCTTGAGGAAGGTCACCAGCGTATGGAAGAGGAGCTGGAAGGTGTTCTTGACGAGAAAGACCTCGGGTTTCGCCAGCGAGGCGGCTTTCAGGGCGCCGTCGAGGACGTCGGGGAGTTTCACCTCGGAGGCGGCCTTCTCGATGAGTGCTCCGAGCTCGCGGTATCCCCCGTCGTCCTCCATGACGGCCACGTGAATGTCCAGAAGCCCTTCGGGGTCTCGCGGCCCGTACACCATGACGCCGTTGCCGAGGAGGGGGAGGCGATCGCCGTCGTAGATGTGGTTGAACAGGGGCGTGGAGGAGACGACCAGGGGCCCGGAAGCGGTTCTCGACACGTTGCGGAAGATCTCCGGGGCGTGTTCGTGTTCGGCGCCCTCCCCCGTGAGGTCCAGCGCCAGGCTCACCACGTAGACCTCGGCGCCGAGGTCGGAAAAGAACCCGGATTCCTGGTTGTCCAGGATCCGGCACTGCGGCAGATAGATCGAGACGTTCCTTCCCGGGGGTTCGGTCTCTCCTTCTTCCAGGGCTTCGCGAACGCGGCCGGGCACGGAAGCGGGGGAGCGTTCGGCCCGGCTCAGGGCTTTCAGGACCTGTTCCGCGGAAACGTCGCCGAGATCGATCTTCCTGGACATGGGTGCGCCTCCAAGGATTCCTTGACCCTCTTTGCCCGTCATGCTATGTAGGATATGATGGTCAAGGAAGGCCGGCGGTTTGTCCAGGGCTTTTCGAGGGTCACATCATGATGGGCATCAGGGCGTTTTCGACGGCGGTTCTCGGCTTAGGACTCGCGCTGCTCGCCGGGTGCGGTCAAGGCACCATGATCGACGAGGAGATGTGGCGGATCAACCTCCTGTTCGAGGAGAACCGCGTGGAACATCTCCAGCACCGGGCGGAAAAGGCCTACGAGGAGGCCGAGGCGGTGCGCGAGGAGCTCCAGGAGGTCCGCGCCAAGGCCAAGGTCTGGGGGGAGGAGATCGATTCCCTGCAGTCGCGTCTCTCCCTGTTCGAGAAGACCCGCGATCCCCTCCGGAACCGGGTCTCCCAGTGGAACGAAAAGAGCCGCGACTACCTCATGAAGGCCGTCGAGCTGAGGCAGAAATCCGAAAAGGCGCAGGCCGAGATGCAAACCGCCCTGGAGCGCTTCCAGGCGGTCCAGGAGGACATGCAGGATCTCCCGAAGGAGCGGAAGGCGCTGGTGGAAACGTGGAAGTCCATGACCGAGGAAGTGAAGGACCTGGAGGGGAAGATCCAGAAGGGCCGGGCGGCCCTGACGTCCCTTCGCGGCCAGTGGGAGGAGATCTCCAATCGAAAAGGCGAGCTCGAGAAGCAGCTCGAGAAGGTCCGCGCCGAAGCGGCCGGCTCCCGGAAGGAGCTGGAGGAGCTCCAGAACCTCATCCGCAACAAGAAGGGGCTCGCCAAGAAGATCGAGGAGGTCCGCCGGGAGGTGAAGGACCTCAGGAATCAAAAGGAGGAGATCGAGGCGAAAAAACCCGGTCTGGAGGCCGAGATCGCGGAACTCCAGAAGAAGATGAAGCCCATCGTCGAGAACAACGAACTCATCAAGCAGATGAGCAAGGACCTCCAGGCGGAAACGGAACGCATCCGGAAGAAATCCGCCAGGCTCGTGGAGGAAAAATCCGAACTGGAAGAGCAGATCGCGGCCCTCGAAAAGGAAATCGAGAAGCTGAAGAAAGAGAAGGCGGACAAAAAAAAGGAAAAGGAGGATGCGGGCGGATAGCCCCTCCGACCCCACTCTGGACGTCCCCCCGGGAGCCTCGAACCATGCGACACCCCTTCCGGCGCCTCGCCGCGACACCCGTGGCGGCCTCTCTCGTCTTCCTCGCCTCCACCTGCAGCTCGCCTTCGCCTTCCCACTGGAATCCCTCCGCGTCATCCACCCCTGAACTCCATGTCCTCACCCCGGATCACGGGCTCGAGGGAACGCTGGTCGAGGCCGCCGGCTCCGGGTTCGGATCCTCCCCCGGTCGGATCGCCCTTGCCGGCGTGCCCGTCGGCGAGGAGGACCTCCTTTCCTGGAGCGAAACCTCCATTCTCTTCTGGGTCCCGGCCGGGGCGTCCACGGGCGACGTCACCGTCACCGCCGACGGGAACGAGAGCAACGGCTGTCCCTTCACGGTCACGGGCCCCGATCCCGCTCCCCCCCCGAGAACCGACCTCCACTGGAGCGGGGCCCTCGATGGCAAGCGCGCCGTCGTCTCTCCCGGCCACGGCTACTACTACGACACCGGCCAGTCCGCCTGGATCACACAGAGACTCGACTGCTGGGGCCTGGTCGAGGACCGCCACAACAACGAGATCGCCATGGACTTCCTGATCCCCATGCTCGAGCGCGCCGGCGCCCGGGTGATCTCCTGCCGCGAGCGGAGCCGCCAGGAACACGAGGCGATCGTCGACGACGGTGACGGCGCCCCGGACTACACGGAATGGGAAGCCTTCGCCGGCACCTGGACGACCACCGCCTCCTCCGGCCTCGGCTACGCTGGCACCGACTACCGCTACGCCTACGTCAACGCGACGGAGACCGCCACGGCCACCTGGACGCCGGTCCTCCCCGCAGACGGCGTCTACCCCGTCTACGTCTGGTTCCGGGCCAACGCGAACCGCGCCGACGACGTCCTCTACCGGATCGACCATGCCGGCGGGACCACCGAGGTCCGCGTGAACCAGCGGATCTTCGGGTCCCGCTGGTTCCACCTCGGCGATTTCTTCTTCCACGCGGGCGCCTCGGGATCGATCACCCTGTCCAACGCCTCCGCCGACGCCGGCCAGGTGGTCATCGCCGACGCCGTGCGCGTGGGCGGGGGCATGGGCTCGATCTCCCGCGGCGGCTCCACCAGCGGCAAGGCCCGGTGGCGGGAGTGCGCTCGCTACTGGACCGAATTCATGGGCGCGCCCTCGTCGGTGTGGGACCTGGGCATGAGCGAAAGGCATGAGGACATCACCTGCCGCGCCCACTACGCGGACTGGATGGAAGACGAATGGGCGGGCCAGGGGGGCGCCGTCTACCTCAGCATCCACACCAACGCCGCCAGACCCCCCAACACGGGAAGCGGAACGGACACCTTCATCCACGACACGGCGCCCTCGCCGGGCAGCGCGGCCTTCCAGGACGTGCTGCACCCGCAGGTGGTGGGCGACATCCGCGCGCTCTGGAAATCCGACTGGATCGACCGAGGCCAGAAGACGGCGTATTTCGGCGAGCTGCGCGAGACCGACGACATGCCCGCTTGCCTCATCGAGCTCGCCTTCCACGACACCGAGACCCCGGACAACGACTTCCTCCACGAGGACGAGTTCCGCCGGGACGTCGCCCGGGCCCTCTACAAGGGCATCAGCAAGTATCTCAATCCCGCAGGCGCCATCGCCCCCCTGCCGCCGACCCATCTCCGCGTCGAGTCCCTGCCCTTCGGCCGCATCCGCGTCTCCTGGCGCGCCCGAAACGACCCCCTGGAAACCTCCGCCTCCCCCACCGCCTACGTGGTCTACACCAGCACCGACGGGCGTGCCTTCGACAACGGCCGCGTCGTGACCTCGACCTCCCTTACGATCGGTCACCTGATTCCCGGCCAGGTCTACTTCTTCCGGGTCGCCGCGACGAACGCCGGCGGGGAGAGCCTGCCCACCGAGGTGCTGTGCGCCCGGGCGCGGTCCGACAACGACGCCCCCCTCCTTCTCGTGAACGGGTTCGACCGCCTCGACCGCTACGTGACGCTTCGCCGTCGGGAGAACACCTTCGACTACGTGCGCCAGCACGCGGAAGCCGTCGCGGGCGCGGGAGACGTGGCCTTCGATTCCGCCTCCAACGAGGCGGTCGCCGACGGCGATCTGGCGCTGGACGATTACGGCGCGGTGGACTGGATCCTGGGGGAGGAATCCACGGCGGATGAGACGTTTTCGGCCTCCGAGCAGGGGGTGGCGATGTCGTACCTCTCGGGGGGCGGGTCCCTTCTCGTCACCGGGGCGGAGATCGCCTGGGACCTCGGCCACAAGGGAAGCGCCTCGGACCAGTCCTTTCTCTCCGGCACGCTGCACGCGACGTACGTGGAGGATGCGCCGGGCGCCGGCGTCTACTCCGTCGATCCCGTGTCGGGATCGATCTTCGACGGGATGTCGGAGACGTTCTTCGACGACGGGACGCACGGGACCTACGACGTGGACTACGCGGACGTCCTCGCGCCCTCGGGAAGCGCCTCGGCCTGCCTTTTGTACCACGGCACGGGGGGCAAGATCGCGGGGATCGCGTGGGACGGGGGCGGGCCGAAGCTGGTCTACCTGGGGTTTCCCCTCGAGGCGGTCTGGGACGCTTCGTCGCGGACCACGCTGATGTCGCGCATCCTCGGCCACCTTCTGCCCTGATGCCGAAAACCCTCGAATCCGCCCGGAGGAGCCGCTACCATACGGTCGTGGTCCTACTTGCATCCGACACTGGAAGGGCAGCTCCATGTATGATCTCAAACGTTTTTTCCCGATCTTCCCGGCCCTCTTTCTTCTCTTTCTTCCCCTCCTTTCGGATCCGCCGGCCTTGTGGGCCCAGGAAGCCGGGGTCGAAGGCGAGGAAGGGGTGGAGGATCTCCCGTTCCTCAAGGACAAGGACGAGGGCAACCTGGCCGTGGATCCTGCGGCGGTGCGGCCGGCCGGCCTGGAGATCTACGAGAAGGCGCTGTTCCTGTTCAAGAACCTGAGGAAGGGGCGGAAGTTCTGGGGCCGGACGACGAAGTCGGAGGGCGCCGGCGCACACGACCATCTTGCAGCGATGGACGGGCGCGGCAACGGCGTCACCTCGCCCGGTCCGGACGGCCACGTGCACGAGATCCGCAACGGGATCGTGCAGGATTCGGGGGGTCACAGGCACGAGATGGCCGGGGTGAAGACGCCCGAGGCCTGCGGTCTCCTGGAGGACCGCCCCTACTTTTTCCACGTTCTGGGGCTCACGTCTCCGGGAGGCGACGGGCACCGGCACACGGTGGTCTGCTACGCCCGGGGGGGTGTCCAGGTGGCCTCGAGCGAGGCGGGGGGGCACCGGCACCTTTGCAAGGGGTACGAGATCGGCAAGGCGTTCAAGCGCAAGGGCCGGCGCAACGTGGCGCTTCCGCCGGACGAGGCGCACACGCACGAGGTGCGCTGGATCGGTCGGAACGATTTCACGGCGGACGCCTGCGCCTATCTTTCGGATCGGTTCGAGGCGGCGGCGCGCAAGGGGGGCAAGTTTCCCCAGGCTCATTATTACGCCTGCATCTGCCAGCAGTGGATGCTGGAGTACGGGCAGGCGCTCAAGACGGCGAAACGGGCCGTGCAGGGTCTCGACGACTTCCACGAGGCCATGGTGGAGCTGGGCGACATCAACATGTGGCTGGGGGACTACGAGAAGGCCTACCGCCAGTACGAGCGTGCGCTTTCGGTCTCCCCGGGATACGGTCACGCCCATTTCATGGAAGGGATGGCGCGCCTGCGCGAGGGTGAGCCGGGCAACAAGTTCAAGAAGGCCGAAGCGGCGTTCCGGGCGGCGCAGGGTCAATGCGGTGCGAAGGCGAGAACGGATCTCGATTTCCTCCGCGAGAAGGCGCGGGAGCATCTTTCCCCGGACAAGCGCGCGGCCTTCGAGGCGTTCGCGGATTTCCTGCTGGAAGGGGATCCGAAGGAAATGGGGAAGGCCCGGAAGGAGGCGGAGGAGACGTTGAGCGGGCGCGACAAGGCCTGGCTGGACCGCGCTCAGGAGGATTGTTCGGAATACATCCAGTCGTCGTACTGGCTGAAGGAGATCGCCAAGGAGCGGGTCTTCCCCGGGTGGGAGGATCCGTGCCTGGTGGAGAGCGACCACTACATCGTGAAGACGCAGGGTCACGAGACGCTCGCGGAATTCATCTCCGGACAGCTGGAGAGCGCCTACAAGCTCTACATGATGATGTTCAGCCTGAAGCTCCCCCAGAAGGTGAAGGTCAACGTCTACATCTATCCGGACCACAAGGCCTACGTGAAGGACGGCGCGCCGGCCGCCTCGGGCGGCTACTCGAACCCCTACTTCAAGAAGCTGGTCTGGCCGGTGAACCAGAAGGACATCCAGGAGGGGTTCCGTGTCGGGCAGGCGCCGACGCCCGAGAAGCTGGAGAACACGCTGCTGGTGCTGTTCCACGAGGCCTTCCACCAGTACCTCGACAAGTTCATCGCCAACGCCCCCCAGTGCTTCAACGAGGGCTGCGCCGACTACTTCGGGCCGAGCCTGTTCCGTGTCCGCAAGGTGGCGGGGGGCTGGACGGGGAAGCTCATCGTGAGGAAGCATTCCTGGCGGGTGCCCGTGATCAAGCAGATGATCCAGCACGACATCCATCTTCCCCTGGAGCCTTTCTGGAAGATGACGAAGGCGGAGATGTACTCGCGGCGGTACCAGGGGTGGAACTACGCGCAGGCCTGGGCCTGGGTCTTCTTCCTGGCGGAAAAGCGGCGCGGGGAGACCGAATGGGAGGAGATGGACCAGACGAAGAAGCCCAAGGGGAAGTACGCGAGGATCTTCGGCAACTACTACAAGGCGCTGCGCAAGGGCAAGGGCCTGAACGAGGCCTGGGAGGATTCGTTCGGCCGCCTGGGTTCCTACCGGCTCCGCGCCCTCGAAAAGGAGTGGAAGGACTTCATCATGGGGCTGAAGTAGGGGGCGGAGAACATGGAACAGAGTCCAGGCGGGTTCCTTCACGACGCCTTGTAGGGGCGGGCCCATGGGCCCGCCCCGGACACCGCGTTGAAGGGGGGCGACCACACGGGGTCGCCCCTACGGCCCGGTGTTTTTATCCGAAATCCATCGTACAGGAACAGGTGCCCCCCTTGCCGGACTACAGACAGAAGCTGGACAAGGCCTATGCGAAGGTCCGGGAAGGTTCCCTGGAGGAGGCCCTCCGGCTCGCCGAAGAAGGGGTGTCGGGCGCCCCGCCTGGGCGGGAGGGACACCTCGCCCGCATGGGCCTGGCGAAGATCCTCTTGGACCTCGGTGAATTCGAGCGCGCGGACGCTCTGGCGAGCGCCGCGATGGCGTTCGCCCGTGAGGCCGACGATCCCGTCCTTCGCGCCCACGCCCACCTGGTTTCGGGCCGATCCGCCACCGGCCAGGGCCGTTTCCGGGAAGGCGTGGAGCTTCTCGGCAACGCGTGGTTCGACGCCGCGGAGTTCGAGGACGCCCTCTTGAAGGCGGACATTCTCGTATGGCGCGCCCTGTCGCTCCTGGAGTCGGGGGAAGCGGGGGCCTCCCGGTCGGAAGCGTCGAGGGGCCTGGACCAGGCGCGGGAAGCGGGCGACGCTTTGCTGACGGGACTGGCCGCCTCGGTGTCGCTTCGCGCGGGGTGCGAGGAAGCGGCGGGGACGGTCGAGGCGTTTCTCTCAGGCGAGGCCCTTCCCCCGTCCGCGTGCTGGTTCGCCCGGTTCGCGCTGGGCGAATGGCGGGAAGGCCGTGGGGACGAGAAGGAAGCGGAACAGGAGTACGCCAAGGCGCTGAAGGTCCTGCGAAGCATCTGGAGCGGTCTGGCCCCCAAGCGGCGCACGGGCTACCTCGCCACGGCGCCCCTCAAGCGTTTCTGCGCCCGCCTGGTGAACAGCACGGGCGCGGGGCCCCCGCTCGGGGCAGCGGGCACGAGCGTTCTCGAGGTGCACCGCGAGGTCCTGGAACGAACGAGAGCCGTCGATCTTTCGGGGATCGAAGAGGTGATCGCCGGGCTGGACGACGCGGACGTGCGGCAACGGCTGGAGACGTTCCGGTCGAAGTTCCGGAATCTCATGCGTCTCCAGGAAGTGGTCAAGGCCGTCAACTCGGAAGCGCACGTCGACCGGCTCCTGGCGCTCATCATGGACCACGCCATGGAGATCGCGGGGGCGGAACGCGGTTTCATCATGCTCGAGGACGGGGGCCGTTTGAAGGTGAGGACGGCCAGGAATCTGGACCAGGAGAGGGTCTTGAAGCCGGAATTCAAGATCAGCCACTCGATCGCCGAGGAGACGTTCCAGACGGGCAAACCCATCCTGACCTCCAACGCCCGCGAGGATCCCCGGTTCGCGGGCGCGGGTTCCGTGTTCGACCTGAAGCTGACTTCCGTGCTCTGCTTCCCGCTGCGTACGAAGGAGAAGGCGACGGGGGTCATCTACCTGGACAACCGGTTCCGGGCGGGCCAGTTCACGCCGGAAATCCTGTCCTTGCTGGAGATGTTCGGCGACCAGGCCTCCATCGCACTGGAGAACGCCAGGCTTTTCGAGGAGAACGTCCGCGCGAAGGAGGAACTCCTCCGCGTCAACCGGAAGCTTTCCGAGGCGAACCGTGAACTCAGCACGCGCGTTCGCGAGCAGGAGAAGGAGCTGGAACGCGCGGGCCTCGAGGGCGCGCGCGCGAGGGAGCCCCGGCTCTACGGCTCCCTCCTCTCCCGGTCGGACCGCATGAAGGAAATCTTCGACCTGATCGACAAGGTCGTGGAGTCGGACGTCCCGGTACTGATCGAGGGAGAGAGCGGCACGGGAAAGGAGCTGGTCGCACGGGTCATTCACCAGAAGAGTGCGCGTGCCGAGGGGACCTTCGTCAGCGAGAACTGCGCCTCCATCAGCGAGACGCTTCTGGAGAGCGAACTCTTCGGCCACGTCCGGGGTGCCTTCACGGGCGCCGTGGCCGACCGCGTGGGCCTTTTCGAGCTGGCGGACGGCGGCACGCTCTTCCTCGACGAGGTCGGGGAGACGAGCCCCGGCATGCAGAAAAAGCTCCTCCGGGCGCTCCAGGAAGGAGAAATCCGCCCCGTCGGCGCCAAGGCGATCCGCACCGTGAACGCCAGGATCATCTCGGCCTCGAACCGCAATCTCCGCGAGCTGGTCCGGGAAGGGGCCTTCCGCGAGGATCTCTACTACCGCCTGAACGTTCTCCGGATCGAACTGCCCCCCCTCCGCGAAAGGCCGGAGGATGTCTTCATGCTCATGGACCACTTCTTCGGCGCGGGGGCGTCCCCCGCGTTCTCGGAGGGGGCGCGGCGCTTTCTCCTTCACTACCGGTGGCCCGGAAACGTGCGGGAGCTCGAGAACTTCGTGGAGCGGATGAAGACCCTCGAAGTGCGGCAGGTGACCGAGGACGACCTTCCGCCCGAGATGCGCGAATCCCCGGCGTCGTTCGATACCGGTCCGAAACGCGTGGGAACGCTCGCGGAGATGGAGGAACGTTTCATGCGGAGCGTGATCGCAGGGGCCCTGAAGGAGGCGGCCGGCAACAAGACCCGGGCCGCGGAAATCCTGGGCATCCCCAAGACGACGCTGTACAACAAGATGAAACGGTACGGGATCGAGGAAGAGCCGGGAGAAGGGTAAGAGCCACGGGGTAGGGATTTCAGATTTCAGTGCGATTTCCGCGATCTCTGCGGTAGGAGGATTGCAGACCGATGCGCGTGAGCAAGGAATTCACCTTCGACGCCGCCCACAACCTCGTGAACTACGACGGGAAGTGCGAGGCGCTGCACGGGCACACCTACCGTCTCCGCGTCACGCTCGAGGGGCCGCTGCAAGAGGACGGCATGGTCTTCGATTTCTCCGAAATCAAGCGGATCGTCGACGAGCGCGTGATCTCGGTGCTGGACCACGCCTACCTCAACGACACGATTTCCCAGCCCACCGCGGAAAACATCGCGATCTGGATCTGGAAACGGCTCGAAGACCTTCCGCTCTTCGAGATCCGCGTCTGGGAAACCGCAGGCAGCTTCGTGACGGTCCGCGGGGAGGGGAAATGAGATGTTTGTGTTTCCGCCGATTCGTGTTTTGGGCGCGCGGGAAACGAATGACCAGTGACCAATGATCAGTGACCAGTGAACCGCCCCCTTAGCCGGTCCGTGACCGCGTTGCTCCGGACGGGCTAGCGCCCGTCCCTACACCCTCAGCGCGTAGGGACCGGCGCTAGCCGGTCCGTGACCGCGTTGCTCCGGACGGGCTAGCGCCCGTCCCTACAACCCCAGCGCGTAGGGACCGGCGCTAGCCGGTCCGTGACCGCGTTGCTTCGGACGGGCTAGCGCCCGTCCCTACACCCTCAGCGCGTAGGGACCGGCGCTAGCCGGTCCGCGACCGCGTTACTCCGGACGGGCTAGCGCCCGTCCCTACACCCCCAGCGCGTAGGGACCGGCGCTAGCCGGTCCGTGACCGCGTTGCTCCGGACGGGCTAGCGCCCGTCCCTACAACCCCAGCGCGTAGGGACCGGCGCTACCCCCCTCACTGCGCGAGCCGGCGCAGGTAGTGCTCGAACCGGAACGTCCTGTACCGCTCGATGTCCAGCTGCTGGCGGGCCTTCTCCAGCGCCGGGTCCCCGCGCTTTCCGCCCGCCGCCGCCGCGGCCTCGACCGCAGAACGCGCCTTCTCGACCTTCTTCACGGCCGAGGCGAGCCCCTTCTCGAAGTACGCCCGGGCCTTCGAGGGCCGGTTCCGGCGGAGGTGGAAGACGCCCAGGACCTCCAGGGCGTCGGCATAGTCCGGATCCATCTCGAGAACGCGATCGAAGGTCTCCAGGGCCTCCTTCTCGCGCCCGCGGGAAATCTGGACCAGCCCCAGATTGCTCAGGGGCTCCGGATCGCCAGGAACCAGAGAAGCCGCCTTCCGGTACTGCGCTTCCGCCTCCTGGAAACGGCCCTGCTGGTAGTCCTGCATGCCCACGTAGAGGCAGGCTCTGGCCCGCCAGGCCGGGGCGATGCCTTCCACCGAGGCGAGGTCCATCCAGAGGCTTCTCGCCGTCTCGAAGTCCCGCTCCCAGACCTGCTTCACGCCGGCGATGTAGTCCACGAGTTCTGCGGCCTTCTCGTTTTGCGGGTTCAGCTTCAAAGACCGCAGGTAGATCCGGGCGGTGGCCTCGTCCCGTTTTCCTTCCTGGTACAGTCGAATCCCCCCCAGTCTCTGCCACGCCCACCAGGCGTAGGCGCCCCCGGCCCCGCCCAGTTCCCGGTAGACCGCCTTGGCCTCCTCCAGGGCACCGATCTCTTCCAGCGCCTGCCCGAGAAAGGCCGCCGACGCCCCGTCATCCGGCCTTCGCTCGTGCGCCTCGCGGAAAAGAGACACGAGTTCATCGAACGCCTTCCGCTCGCGGAGAAGGGCGTTCGCCCGGTTCAACGCGCCGGTGAACGCGCCCGCCCGGCCGGGGGGGATCGCGAGAACGATCGCCTTCCATACGTCAAGCGCCTCGGCGGCCTTCCCCGCCTTCTCGAGGGCTTCCGCCTCTTCGCACCGCTTTTCGAGGGACTTCTCGCCGGCCAGGACGGGGCCGGAGGCCGCACCCAGAATGATCGCGAACACCAGTAGAATCCAACGCATGCCGCACGCCTCCTGTCGCTTCGACGCGTCCGGTTCCCCGCCTGCAGACACCGCACGCGCCGGGACTCTGCTTTCATGGTAGCAACGAAGCGCCAGGTTGAACAGCACGGTGAAAAGCGAGCGTTTCCCGCTGCAAGTAAGTCGTGGACCTCTCTTCCTTTTCGTAGCGCCCCTTCCTTGAAATACCCCAGGGTGGACCTCGAATTCCCGGTCCTCGGAGGGGTGCATGGGTTTTTCGGAAAATTTCTCCCCGGATCCATGGCAGGAGTGCAATAGGAAAGGTTGTGGGAGGCGAATCCTCCGGCGAAGCCGGAGGTTCGGCGACGGCGGAGAGTGGAGTGCCGGCCGGCTGGCGCGGCATCGCCGTGGTCCCGGAGCGGGTGCCCTCGCGGCCCGGGACACACGCCTCCCACAAACAGCACGCCGTTCCGCTCTTCCGCTGAAATCTGACGGCTGAGATCTGTTTCGAACATTCGGGGAAAGTCATGCTCGATGACCGCCTTGGAGGGCGAGGGTCCTCCCGAGCCCAAACAAGGGCTCACCAGGAGGTTCGCCCTCCAAGTTTTCATGGTTTCCGGGAGGCCGAAGGCTCATGGCGGACGACAATCCAAA
>Ga0180434_10000474_pt1 | contig 58950 bp, 49 predicted proteins | sample SS_ome_7_FD_132453 | JGI IMG/M metagenome (GOLD analysis project Ga0180434, IMG submission 132453) | Hypersaline lake sediment archaeal communities from the Salton Sea, California, USA - SS_1_D_2 metaG | ecosystem: Environmental > Aquatic > Non-marine Saline and Alkaline > Hypersaline >...
ACAACTGAAAATGCTGCATGAACAGGCAACAAAAGACAAAGACCTGAGGAAAATTGTAGCGAAACTTGAGAAGAGATTGGTTTCACTATTGAGTTAACTTATAACTTAAGGTCTGACCCCTAAAGAAAACCCGTTGTCGGACATCAAGCGTTTCACGATTGATCTTCAGGACCTGACAGGCTATAGACGATACTTGAAAAGAATGCAAGAAAATAAATTACTATTCTAAGGGCTGACCCTGATACCTAACCCTATCCCCAGATTAAAAACAGGAAGGCAGTCAATCATTATTTATATTTTAAGGGCTGGCCCCTATGCCTTCCCGAATCCTGTAGGGTGTGCAACTCGTTGCACACGCTGTTCATTCGTAAACATATTCTTTTCAGCGTGTGCAAAAAGCAGAATTTTGCACACCCTACATGAAATTTCCATCACCCCGAATCCTGTAGGGTGTGCAACTCGTTGCACACGCTGTTCATTCGTAAACATATTCTTTTCAGCGTGTGCAAAAAGCAGAATTTTGCACACCCTACATGAAATTTCCATCGCCCCGAATCCTGTAGGGTGTGCAACTTGTTGCACACGCGGTTTTATTCGTAACCATATTCTTTTCAGCGTGAGGGGCTAATTAGGGGTCAGACCTTAAGTTATAAGTTAACTCATTAGTGAAGCCAATCTCTTCTCAAGTTTCGCTACAAATTTTTTAGGTCTTTGTCTTTTGTTGTCTGTTCACGCAGCTTTTCCAGTTGTAGAGACACGGCCACACCACTGCAACCACCAATGATCTCCGCCGCCTCGCGTTGGGTGCTGCCGGCATACTGGCATAGTGCATAGGCAACTAACGGACGAGCCATGAAGCAAAGCGTACCACAAATCAAACTGACTGTCAAGTTTTAACTTATAACTTAAGGTCTGACCCCTATTCCTTCCCCTCGTGAGATGGCGGTTTAACTTATCTAATGGGGTAACACCTAAATCAAAAGCCTGACCCCTTTTTCGTTTCCTTTCCTAATTTTTTCTCACTGCCACAATTCAAGTTGCCCAGAGTGTAAAAGGTTACTTTGCTGGAGAGTCGATCCAATATCATCTGGCCAGCTGTAAGGAATCATTCCAAGCCCTTTGGTCGATATTTCATTCAGGAAGCCAACAAGCTCGGAAACTCTATAAGTTTGTGGAAAAAGCAGTTCACGTTCGCTTACCAAAATATTATGTGTCCGTGGCCCAGCAGATTTTAGTACACGTTCTGGACTGCTCCCAAATTTCACTAGAAAGAAATTGAGAATGTATTCTACTTGCGTTTCTGCCGATTGAGAATAAATAGGACCGTATGAAACTTCATCTGTGAGGGACACAAGCTCTATTTCATGAAATCCTCTTAAAGAAGGAACTTCTTCTAGTAGTTCACGTCGAGCTGTGGTCTCAAGATTATCTCGATCCCGCATACGCTCATGCCCACCAATAAAGTTTATGTCTTTCCAGCGTGAGTTTTCGCGCATCATATGATAACTTTTGTCATTGATCCTAAGCTTGATAACGACAAATCCACAGCGGGATTTCTTAATTTGTTTATTCATAATTTATCCATCCAGTTTTTTATGGTTAGTGACCAACTTTCTAATGCCATTTCTGTCTCAAGGTTCCATATCTTCTGGTAATTGACGAACCTACCGGTAAATCCATGACCTCGCATCTTCCTAAATTCTTTCTTTCTAAGGTCCAACGCGGTATGCGAATTATCAATTTCAACTTGGTAGATGATACCGAGATGCTTGCTACTCATTTGGTCATCAGCATCCCAACAATACCCTAAGGCCTTAATAGGAAAGATCCGGCTGAGGAAAAGTTCCCTCGAGATCCGGTCAAGCAAAGCCATCCTAATCATTTCAGAAATCGAAATTACTTCCCTTTTAGACACATGGCATCCCTTCCACACCGTGTGCTTACCGAAAAGATGGTATTTTGGATCGGTCTCTTTACGTTCGAATACAAATATTTCATTCCTATATCTCAAGATGGCGCTAGGGATGATTTGTACGTATTCGAAATTGTTTTCAGCATCATGTCTTGGCATAAAGCAACAGTGGGTCTTAATACACTCCAAGACGTTCTGCACCGCGGTCTCTCCATACAATCCGCCTTGTTCCAAAGGTAGTTCTTCTATTTCTTGTCTTGCAACTACCAAGATATCTGGATTAAGGAAACGTTCAAATCTATCAAGGATTTTATTTGCTAGGTCAATGTTAGATTTCCTAATCCGCTTACCTGTGGTTACATGATTAATGACACCATTGAACTTAGAGCCATATCGTGAAATAGCTTCATTAACGGATTCGACAATTGCAGCCAATACTTGCTTATTCATGATGCTTCCGCCCTTCGATGTAATGTGAAGGGCCTTCTCTCGATCAATCGCATCTTCGACAGAAACATTCAAGACGACGGGAACATCGATAAGTGTTCGCCAACGATCCAAAAGCAAGAATGAATCTATTGTTTTAGCTTCGTTGCCTGTTACCTCACCGCGTTTTTCCTGCAATGTCAGCCAGACGAGAGCATCAAACAACCCACGATCGACTATGATAATGTCGGTCTCGGATTCAACGTTTGCTAGTAACTCCGCTAACATACTGGTGGCACACCAAGTATTGAAGAATAAATGACCCTTCATCGGGATTGGGCAAATCGCAGCTCGCTCTGTAAGTACGTGGACGCGAAAGCCATGGCGAGAAAGGAATTGTCGAATTGCCTCCACCGATGTGGTCTTTCCCGACTTCGGGGTTCCCGAAAATTCCATAACGAATGCTCGTGACGCATACCGGAGGAGCGACTGTATTTCCTTGGCTCGATGATCTAGTTTTTCTATCTCTTTTTTAATATCTGTAGCCATTTCAATTCCAAATTATGACTGATAGGCTATTTCTCAAAGAAAGTTGAATAGTAAAGTCAAATCTGTACACTCTTTTTTTCTCGTTGCAAATATAGAAGGTAAATTCATTTAACTATATAACTGTAATACAATCTTTCAACTTCTTGTTTTTTGTGCGTGTTTTTTGAAACAGTCAACTGTAACCTGTTTATTTGTAATATGTTATGAAGTTTTCTTCAAAAAGGAACATTTGGGCTTTTGTTTTTCGCCGTAGTCCGCTTTTCGCCGCCTTCGCAAGAAAATGAGGCGGTGAAAAGAAAGGCGAAGGCGAAAAACAATTCGCCGGATTCGCAAGAGCCGATCTTAAATATTTTGGTTGCGGCTAAGCGAAGCCGCGCCAAGCCCTTTAATGTACAATCGTTTTTTTATAATGTTGCGTTAATAATCAAAATAAATATATTTGGAAAGCTTTTGAACAATACTATTCTACAACTTGTAGTATAACAATTCAAGAAAGAATTCAGTTCTGATCTTTTTCCCATCAAACTGTGAATTGTTCAGTTGTCAATGCTATATGTTGTTAAGCATCTATACAAAGTATGCAGCGCGTCATTTTTTATCCTCCGCTTGATTCTTGCCCGTTTCATCTTCATCTCTTAATCCTTCACGGCGCCCATCCTGAAGTTTCGCATCTGCAATGGCTTGGTATGTGTCTCTGAACTTCATCAAAGTACGGTCTTCAACAGCTAATCTCTCCGCGACGTCTGCCAAGAACTGCTCCAGACTCTCGTTGTTCACTCCACTGTTTTTTGCCTTATAGAAGAACTCGTGAGTAATGTCACCCCAGGCATCCTGCAATTTAGAGCGTACTTGAATTTCACATAGGATGTTGTCGGGTACGACAACAACGTTCTGTCCAGATTTCTTCACTGCATCATATGTTACATCTGTAAAGACATGGATCGCTCGATAGCCCGCAGATTGTGGATTTGTGATATAATCCTTCATCGGATGTATGGTCTCGTCTGCGACTCGAAAATGACTTGATCGTCTGATGAATTTCAATATCCCAAAGCAGTCATCCACGAACCAGCACACAACCCGCGCTCCAATCACGTCTTTGATTGCATCCGTTGGATAATAGAATTGGGGCCAACCATCCCTTTCTAGCTTCTTCAGGAAACTTTTAAGTTTCTTGACTCTAGTTGCTACCTGGACCGCTTCAGGTGGCAAACGATGGTTGATTGTGTAGGCCAAGCATAACTGCTTCAACTGAATGCGAAGTAGTTCAGCGACCTGTTCCAACTCTGTCCCGTATCTTGAGTAACAGCGGGTGGCTCTGTCCTTGAGTTGCTCAGGTGTCAATTTATCTGTTTCCATGATTCCTTATCCTTATGATTTTCTGGGGACACCATACATATTTGCAGCCGATATATGCATCCCAATAAATTATAGCGTTTAGCGTTTAGCGTACAGCGTTTAGCGTATTTCTGTCCTGAGCAAAGTCGAAGGATCACGGCTCACCGGTCATAATTTAGCCATCGTACCAGAGTCCTTCTATTAAAATCCATTGTGGTGACTACGTATTTTTAAAACAGAATACAGAACACAGGAGACAGAATACAGTAGTTTTGAATATCCAATATCGAATATTAAATTCTAAAAATCAGCGTTCATCTGCGTTTATCTGCGGTTTCCCATCTTCTATCCGTGGCCTTTTTATGGCCTACTCACTATATACAGCGTATCTCACGGGGTAAATGTAGATGACAAAATCGTAAAAATATCAAAAAATTTCATAAAAGTCGAAAAAGCGTCGATATTGAGCTGAAAACGATGTTTTGGATGGCAATTTTTTCAAATTAACCGCAGATTTACCCCGAGGCAAAATTAAAGGTTTCCGGTACATTTTCTCTTAATTTCGGATTATTTTTATTAAAGACAGTCATTTTTCTGTGTACTGTCCACAGCCATTAATAGGTATCTGTCCTTATTTTTCTCCTAAGTTTTCTAGTTTTCTCCCTAAACCTGTCATTATCAACCAAAACTCATCGAAAAATGAACTTTTCCCCTTTAATTCCCTCTGTTTTTCCCCTAACACCTAAACCAAAAGCCTGACCCCTTTTTCGGTCTTTTTTTCGGTTTACATTTAAAGGGACGGGCAATGGAACGTGCCCGTCCCTGCACATTTTCTTCAGACTGTAACCATTGCATAATTTGCGGATCTCAAGCTAAACTAAAAGTGAAATTGTGTCATCATTCTTCCGGCCAAAGCACTGCCGCTAAGTAGAATCGAGCCCGACATACCCAATACGGCAACCAGGCTTAATATCTGTGGTGCGATATTATTTAACGCCAGGATACCAAGAGTTATTGCTGCCAGGCCAATAAGGATCTGAAAACCTGTAGCTGACAATGCTGCCTGCCTTGCAACCTCCCGGGCTACCGGATGCCGTTCCGGTTTTGCTATTCTGAGTGAAGTGACCCTGGCATTAGCACCAGCTCCCAGAACCAGGCAGCCTCCTGTCAAAATGATGGCAGCTGGGATCAAATACATTGGTTGCAATCGGAGAACCGCCAGAATACCCAGGATGATTGCGAAAATACCAGCAAGTGATTCCGCTGCGGCACCTCCGCTGAGTTCTGCCACCTGAACTTTGTTCTCGGTTGTCTCTGATATCAGGTCATAGAACTTTGCCGAGATAGCCGCCCCTACGAACAATAATGCTACTCCCAGGGCAATGACAGAAATAGAAAGAAGTAACTGTGGAAATGCTCCTATCAATCCTACAATGGTCAGTACCACTGCCCCTCCGGCAGTTAGACCTTCAGCAATAGTCCCACTAAACACTACTTTTGCGGCCTCTTTTTCTTCATGAACCTGATCTTGCGATATTTCTGCTGCTACTGCCTCAACCATTTTAGCGCCTCTCTTTCTTGAATTAAATTAAAAAAATTTTGTCCTTATCTATACGTCTGGCTTTTACTGAAAAATTGTATCGTTTGTTTTTTACATTTAAAATTTATAAGTGACACATTAATCTAATAATTATCAACTTCATTTTATTCACAACTCAATTATCATTTTATTGACCAAACAGATGTTCACAATAGGCATATTCCTTAAATGCTCTTTACTTTTTGCTTAACGCCATGAAATCGGGTGACGCCGAATAGATGTTTTGAAATCCCGTGAAAAAATCCCGCTAACGTCTTGACAAAAGCTTGCTCATAGACGTCCCCCGATTTGTCCCCCGATTTAACTCAAGATTGTTAATATAATCCTACAAAGATCTTATCTAAAAAGAAATTCTATTCTTGGATTTTTCGTCAATGACATTTATTCCACTATTCAATTTCCCATTTATTGCATCCATTCGATAAGGCTCGCTGGGATCGTAGTAATCTTTATTGATGTCTATATCTGCATACAGAATTCCTGGTTTGTTGCGAGGGAGTTTTAGCTCAACAAGTCCATCAGGTTTAATAAAATGGCAGGGCCAACTATATGGTGCACTGGAATTTGTCAACGACATGAAAAATGAATTAGTGGCTGCGCGTACCTGGGCCGAAAGCGGCATGATTTTAGGATGGATACAATCTTCGTTATGGCGTGCATTGTAAAATGATTGGAATATAACATCCACGCCGAGTTTGCGATATTCCCGGTACAGCTCTGGGAAACGAATGTCGAAACATATCAGCAATCCGCATTTAATGCTGTTAATTTCAAATTCCACAAAATGGTCTCCAGGAGAATAATATTTCAAATCCCCCATCGTACAAAACCGTTTATCATAACGGTCAATAATCTTCCCGCGTGGATCGATGACGTAAAGTGAGTTATGCGGTTTGTTGTTACCGCTCAATTGATGCGAACTTCCCAAGATGACCCACATTTTAAGCTCTTTGGCCAAGTCCATAATTGATTTCGTTTCTTTGCGCAGTAATTCCCAATCCAGTTTTTCAATGTCTTTCCAATCAGCACCGCCGTAACCGGACAATGCACATTCAGGAAAGTGAACAAGCTCGGCGCCATTCACTTTTGCGGTCCGCATTTGTTTTTTTATCCAGTTTGCATTCTCCGAGATTTTTTCGTTTACCGGAAACTGGCAGGCAGCAATGCGCAGTTTTCCATACGGCTGTATAAAATCTGCTTCATAATGCTCCATGAGGTCATTTGTATTTCCTTCAAACCAATAAATCTTGCCCCTAAAAGCCCTTTTAGAAAATGGAGGAATACCACCAATATTAATAATGGAGTGTACACAGTCTGCCGGGTGATGATTGGTGACGTGTGAGCTATTTTTCCAGTGAATACCGCATACCCATTGGCCGGATTTATCCATACGGGTGATCAGTGGAAAATCAATTTGCGCAAGCATTTCCGCTTTATACGGGCCAACGTGCTTCTTAGGTTGTCCGTTCGTACGTAAAAAATCGATGGCCATACCGGCCGGAGTTCTGGCACCCACAGCTTCCTTTTGAGCCGTCAGACATTCCCATTTGCCATTCCGGATTACATAAGTCAGGCTGGTTTTAGGAGCGCCTTCTTGTGCCCACAAATCATATTCACTGAAAGCTGGTGTCAGAGCAATGGTTTTCCGCCACTGCGAGCCATTGGTTTGGCCGGTCATCCGAAAGCATTGTTGTACGCCGTAATATTCAGGCAGCCCTTCGCCAAATGTTTTAACAACCAAAAGGATTTCAATGCCGTCATTGACCGGATTCATGTAAAAGGTCCAGTTTTGCTTTACCCAATGCTCATCTTTTGGAATTACCTGTGTGAAAACAAATATTCTGGGATTATTTTTATATTGATCTTCCAGTTGAGACACAATTTTAAGATCAAATCCGCCTTGCTGAGGAGAAAGGGGGACTTCTCCATATTGTATTGGCGAGTGTTCAAAGAAACGATAACCTATTCGGTTTCCTGAGTGTTGACTGTTTAAAATCGTGGCAAAATTATCCTTGACCGTTTTGATATTAAAGTGAATATCTTGTGCAAATATCGAATTTAAAAAAATAAAAAATAGCATAGAAATTTTTGATATAATTTTCATGTTCTTAACCTTTCAGTGTCTTTTTATATCGCGTAAAACTCTTACTAGACCATAAATGCTAATGATAACCCAAAAAACCTCGATAAGTAAAGCCGACAAATCTTAATCGAACAGCAGTCTAAATAAAATTTTAGATTATTAGTCAGGTATTGTGCGATTTCGGCATTAGAATAACCTTGCCATAACATTCTATATATGACATTTCGTTCATTCATGGTAAGATGGTTGTAAGACATCGTGAGATCTCCGTAGTCTGAAGTCTGTATACAACTCCAAGCTACCGGATTTGGCTCGTGATGTCTTTTCTATTTTTCATGTGTTGCACTTACCATGTGAATTCGCGATTTTTTTGCAAGGAAAAGTCGATATCACTAACTTTCCTATTTCGCATCGCATTGGGTCTGCTATAATTGTCTGGCATCAATCCGGTTAAAAAGAAAGAGAGAACGATTATGCAAAGACGGGATTTTTTAAAGGCCGCCGGGGGAATGGTGGCGCTGGCAAATTTATCAAGCCCAAACGTATCGACTTCAGGTGCGGCTGCTATAAGCTTAGCCGTATCGGAGGACAAACAGGCCTCGATGCGTGTGGAAGGGTATAAAATCATTATTGACACGCATACTCAATCGGCGGTTATTGAAAAGGGATTCCTGACCTCGCTAACGAGCAAAAAGACTTCCGAGCAGTTCATCAAAGGTGTTGAAGCGGATAAGTCGGCGGCGCTGCAGCTTCTCTATCGGGGCAACGAAACCATTTCCGTCGACGAGAGTAAGTTCGGCAATATAACGACCCGTCAAATCTCCCCGCTGAAAGCGGAGATTGTCTTTCACAGTTGGGACGGCGACGGCGTTATTTCCGTTTCCGCCGAGCCCGAAAGCGGCGCAATTGTTATCGAGCCGTCGGCTTATTCCTCGCGTCCCGGCGTGCTGGCCTGTCGATGGAACATGGCCGGGATTCGTCCCGATCTCAAGCTCGTCGCGCCGTTCTTTCAGGGAATAAAACTCAAGCTGGATGATTCGCTGATTGCAAACTCGCACTGGGATTGGCCGCTCTATTGGGAGGCGGGACTGGCGATTCTGCAATCGAATAAAGGGGGCTTCTGGGTTCATACCCGGGATAACCGTTACCTGTATAAAGCCCTTCATGTGGGTTCGGGGCGGCAGAAAAATCATCTGGGATTCGACACTCAGGCATACGGGCCGATAGACGATAATTTGAGTGCCGGCGGACTTGCCTGGCGCATCAATGTGTTCGAAGGTGATTGGGATGTTCCTGCCGGAGAATACCGCGGCTGGCTTTGGGATGCCTATAACCTCCGCGCCGAAGAACAAAAACGTCAGGCCTGGATAAGGGACGTTAAATTCGCCGTTAGCTGGTGTCCCGGCGAGTCAAGCATTCTGGATGCGATTTCGAAAAAGGTAAATCCCAAACATTGCCTGATTCACTATCCGAACTGGCGCACCGATGCTTACGATGAGAATTATCCCGACTATATACCGAGCGAGCAGGCCAAAGCTTTTATCAAAAAGGGCCACGCCATGGGCTTTCGAATGATGCCGCACTTTAATGCAGTCGATATGGATCCGTCACATCCGGCATATACTTATCTGAGGGATTTTCAATATCGCGGAATCGAACGAAAGGATTTGCGCGGGTGGAGCTGGTATCGGGGCCGAGGCCTGGGTGTGCCGGAATCGAATGCGAGCAGGCGAAACAATAGAGACAAAAAAGTTATGGTCAAGGTGCATCCCGGCCTGAGTATGTGGCGATCCATCCTGGGCCGGAGCATCCTGGAAGCGAGTAAGGAATTAAACCTTGATACGGTCTTTATCGATGTGACGCTTGTCTCCCACAATCTTCACAACTGTTTCGTCGAAGGGACAACACCCACCGAGGGCATGAAAAAAATCATCAGTCATGTGGCCTCTCTGGGTGAAGGATTAGTCGTCGGCGGCGAGGGACTCAATGAAATCACGATGCAGGGCTTGTCCTTTGCCCAGGCCCATCTTTTTAAGAGCTGGCATAGTTCCATAGATGGGCTCGAGCGAACCGGTGGATGTAAACTCAATGATTTTCTTTTTGGAAAACTCTGCCGGACTTTCGGATATTCAAATCTGTCAGGTCGTGATAAGAATCAGTCGCTGCGTATGAAGATGCATTTGGAACATGGCGCTATTCCTACGGTAACAATTCGTTCAGCGAAGGATATTGAATCGCCGAATTCCTCTGTCAAGCAGATGTTGGATATTGCAGGCAGTTAAGTACACTGGCCGGCACGGTTTCTTACAATCCGGTCGCTGCAATTGCAGGACTGCTGTGGGTTGCCGGGATCAGTTAGAACGAGTATGATGCCTTAGAGTGCTTGTCCTATTTAACGAACCTTTTGGCTTGACGGCTCGCCAATTACCCCATACCTCCTATTTTTAAGGAGTTTTACTTTTACAATGCTGTTTCTTTCTTGCTTTTTTTCTGTTTTCTTAAGATAAACTTTAAAATATCTTTCGCCTCGACCAGAGAGTTGTCCGTTATTGTTCTCGATCAAGACCTCAGCCGTCCGGCCAAGAAACTGCCGGCGATATTCCAGACCAAGCTCGATATTCAGGTCGCGTAATATTTGAGACCTTTCTTTTATAACTTTAGTATCTACAGTGTCCTGCATTTGTGCGGCGGCGGTGCCTTTACGCGGCGAGAAACTGAAAACGTGCATCTTTGCGAAACCAACCCTCTTAGCCACATCGACTGTTTGCTCAAAGTCGGCATCAGTTTCACCTGGAAAACCGACGATTATATCGGTCGTTATGGCGGGCCTGTCGAGCCGGGATTTGGCTGACTCGACTTTTTCTATGAATTGCCCGGTTCTGTATTGCCTGCACATCTTTTTTAAAATAACATCCGAGCCCGATTGCAGCGATAAGTGCAGATGCGGCATGATGTTATGGTGCCTGCAGAACGTATCGAGCAGTCGCGGTGTAAGATCAGCGGGTTCCAGCGAGCTTAATCTTATTCTTGCCAGGTTAGGAATTTCAGCCATCTTGTCGAGCAGGTCCGCCAGATTATCGTTTCGCTTATTTGGCCAATTTTTTCGCCGGACGCTTTGAAGGCCGTAGGCTCCGAGAAATATTCCCGTTACTACGATTTCCCTATGTCCGGATTCTACAAGCGCTTGCGCCTCGCGGAGAACCTCATCGACCGGTTTACTGCGAACAAACGGCCGTGTTTTCGGTACAATACAATATGAGCAGTATCCATCGCATCCATCTTGAACTTTTAGGAAAGCCCTGGTTTGGCCCTCGAATGAAGTTAGCGGCGGCAGTTCCAAGTTATTGTTTAACTCTTTTTTATGCTTGATTTTGTAGCTGTTTTTTGCTTTAATGGTAGTGTCCGGACAGGATTGAGTTCTTTGGGAAGTCAGGGTGACCGCTTTGTTATGAATTATGTTACTAAGTGTATCAGCAAGCTCGCTTCGATTTCTGATCAGATGAACATCATCAGCGGTAGTGCTCAATTCGCCGATTTGAACGGTCGGCAGACATCCGGAGACAACGATGACGGCATGAGGGTTTTGCTTTCGGATTTTCCGAATGCATTGCCGGCTCTTGGCCGAGGCTGTGTGTGTCACGCAGCATGAATTAACGACAGCCAGGTCGGGTTTTTCGGGCGGTTCGGCCCCGTGAAGACCGAAATTTTCGAGCAGCTCTCGAATCTGCTGGCTCTCGTACTGGTTGACTTTACAGCCAAGAGAATTTATGGAAAAAGTCTTCATAATATGGTATAATGTATAAATATTGGAATGGATTTACAAGGCTAATTGAAAACTAAGCGAGAGGTATATTATGGCAGCGGAAACCGGTACAGTCTGGGCAATCGATATAGGTAACAGCTCCCTAAAAGCATTGTACCTTAGCACGGAACGAGGTGTTGTAGAAGTAATCGGCTTCGATAATATCCCGCACGGCAAAATACTCAGCGCAAGTGACGTAACGGAAGCTGAACGGGAAGAGCTGATCGCGTTGAGTTTGCGCAAGTTCGTCAACAAATACGATTTGAGCATGGATGAGATAGCGGTTTCCGTGCCGAGCCAGAATAGTTTCGCACGCTTTGTGAACCTGCCGCCCGTCGAGGCGAAACGCATTCCCGAAATGGTTAGGTTCGAAGCGGTTCAGCAAATTCCTTTCGGCATTAACGATGTCCAGTGGGACTGGCAGTTGATGACCGAGCCGGACAGTCCCGAAATCAAGGTCGGTATTTTTGCGATTAAAAACGAAGTAGTCAACTCGTCGCTGGAGCATTTTAGCAGGGAAGACGTGCAGGTCAGCTACGTGCAAATGGCGCCGATGGCTCTTTACAACTACCTGATTAACGACCGTCCCGACCTGGTGACTTCCGACAGTCAGGCAACCGTCGTTCTCAACATCGGGGCGGAGAATACGGATCTTGTCGTCTGTACGAAATCGGCCGTATGGCAAAGATGTATCCTCATAGGCGGCAACGCATTTACCAAGGCGATAGCGGATACGTTCAAGCTTAATTTCGAAAAGGCTGAAAAACTCAAGCGCACGGCTCCTGTGAGCAAGTATTCCCGACAGATACTTCAGGCGATGAGGCCGGTTTTTACGGATCTGGCCTCTGAAGTTCAGCGTTCGCTGGGCTTTTACAACAGCTCCAATCCCAATACAAAAATAGTCAGGATCGTGGCTTTAGGAGGCGGAACCAAGCTGCGAGGTATTCTCAAATATCTCCAGCAGACACTTCAGATACCTGTCGAGAAGCCGGACTCGTTCAAAAGACTCGGTATGGGCCCCGGCGTTTCGCCTGCGAAATTCCACGAAAACGTCTCCGGCTTCGGCATCGTTTACGGTCTTGCCCTGCAGGGTTTGGGCCTGGCCAGAATAGAGAGCAATCTGCTGCCCCGGAATATTGCCCGATCAATGGCCTGGGCGAGCAAGGGCAGGTATTTTATCGCCGCGGCGTGCATGCTGCTTGCAGTCTCACTATTGTGTTTTGCTCGAACCGGCCTGGACAAAATGAATTACACGAAGAACGCCCAGGTCCGGCAAAAAGCAGCCATGGTTCTTAAAAGTGTCGAGGATGCCAAACAAATGTTCGAACACGAACAGTCTAAAGGCAAACAGTATGAGGCAGTAATCGAAAAGGAATTCAAGCCTTTCGAGCATCGTGAAATTATTCCACGCCTGCACGAGACGATAATCTCCGCCCTGCCGAATGAGCAGAACAATCCTCAGCAAGCCAGGCTCTACGAAGCTTTTGCCGACGGTGATGTGCAAACGGTAATGGAGATTCCCAGGAATGAACGCAAGCAGATATTTATAACGGGGATGTCGGCTTATTTCACACACAAACTGGCCGAGGCAAAATTTGGCGGCGCCGACGTCTGGAGAAGGACGCGTGGAACCGAACCCGGAATGGAAGAAGGAGGCATGGATGAATACGAGTACGCCATGATGATGGAGCAGGAGATGGGGATGGCGATGGGCAGAAACATGTATGAATTTAGTCCTATGGGTCCCACGGGGGGCGCCGCTGCAAAAGACGAGAAGAATTCCGGATTCGTAGTCCAGGTCCTTTGCTATAGTCCCTATGGTCAGAGCGCGACCGAACTGGGCGCATTGGTAGATCCTCCCGGCGTTGAAGACCAGCAATCTCGATGGGGATTAGTTACCCGCCTGGCGCATCTTGATGACCTCGTTGCAGACGGCGAAAGCCCGTTCGAGCTTTACAAAAAGGATGATCCCGAACAGTTCGGTCTGGATATAAAGGAAATCACCGCGGACGGTGAAATGCCCGAGGGGATAGGCGTTTGGGAAGAACTGATAGATGAAACAACCCGGACCGAATCCCGTACGGCTACTGTAGAACGCAATTGGATTTTGATTGACCCGATGACCGGAGAAACCATTAGTAAGGAGCCTGTGCTGAACGAGGACGGAAAACAAAAGCTCTACCGCGGCAAGCCGGTTTTCAAGGTCAACGATCATTGGTTTGTACTAAATCTCAAGTTTATCTGGAAAGATGCACCGGAGCCGCCCGAGCAGCCAATGAGTTCTCTATACGGAGGAATGATGTCAACACGACGTCCAACGGGCGCGCCCTCTTCAAGTTCCGGTTCTTCCGGAAGCAGTTTACCCGACGACCTTTAGAAATGTGAGCCAAAAATGAATATGCCGAACTTTAAAGACATCTTACAGAAATTAAGTGTTTTCAAGAACAATTTATCGCTGTTGGTGCCGGTCATTATCGCACTGGTGAGCGTGCTTCTTTTCGTTCCCACACAGCTTATGAGCAGCAAACTCAAGAATACCGTCGAGCAGGAGAGCATCACTAACGGCGGCAGTAAGATAAAGCGTCTGGAAACAAGCGCCGTTTCTCGCGAGCAATACGAAATGGAGGCCGAGCGTCAGAAGGCTCATGCAGTGGATGCGAACGAGATAGCAAAATTGGCCAGGCAAACCACACAGCGAGAGCTGCTCAGCTATGATATTTTTCCGGCGCCCGAGCCGAACGGTTTCTCCGGATTGATCTTCCAGCAGTTCGGCGAGGAGTATCGCAAGGGGATCGACAAAATGATCCTGAGCGTTAATGGCCGGGATCGTCCGACAGACGCCGAGATAGACAGAGGTCTGGAGGATACATCATCGCGCAGCCGTAGTAGAAGGGGGGGGATAGCAATGCCATCGAGATCTTCTTCGGCGAGAGTCCAGGCCATGGGTATCTACGGCGGAGGAAGCTCGATGATGTTCGGTAGAATCGAGCGGATGATCGTCGATGAGATGTGCAAGGACAGAGCAAGGACTATTTCGGTCTATGTCAATCCGGCCGATATCAGCGGCTACGAATACTGGGCGGATTATAAGTATGATGTCAAAATGGACGACGGGATCGAGGACTGCTTCTATCACCAGTTGGCGTACTGGATCATCGAAGACATCTTCACGACCATTAAAACGATGAACTCTGATTTTGATAATGTTCTGGGAGCTCCGGTTAAACGGTTCTTGGGCATAACTTTCACAATGGGCCTAAAGACACCACGAAGTGGCGGCGGGGGTGTTTTTAGAAGCGTCGGGCGAAGGAGGAGAGAGAAGAAAAAGCAGGAGGATGCCGACAGGCCCGCTTATGTTCGCACGGCAGACTACGGTCTGGCAGAATCGTGTACGGGAAGATATTGCACCGATGATCTTGACGTCACACACTTTAATTTCAGTGTCATAGTCGGAACGAAGTCGGTTTTACCGTTTATGAAGGAGCTCTGCAGTGCCAAGGAGCATCAGTTCCGCGGATATCCGGACCCAAACCAGCCGGACCAGACTTTCCAGCCGGTTCAGACTTTTAAGCATAATCAAATCACTATACTGGAAAGCAAGATCGGCTCGATAAATCCGAACGATATGACGCACAGATATTACAGCTATGGTGACGAGAACGTTGTGTCATTGGATTTGGTCTGTGAATATATCTTCGACGTAAAAGGTTACGAATGTCTTACGCCGGAACCGGTCAAGAAAACCCTTGCCGGAGAAGATGAAGAGAATGAATAGTGAGCCGGCCAGTAACAGAGGCAGAGTAGGATACGAGATATGATTAAGATAAGCAGTATAGGCAGTTTTTTCGAAGAACATGTAGAGAAGATCATTCTGGTGATTGTGGGCCTTATTTGTGCCTGGCTTTTAATCACGCGTGTGATTTTGAGCCCCAACACGGTATCCTTCGATGACCGGAACTTCAGTCCCAGCTCGATTGATAATTACGTGTACGAGCAGGCCCAGGCTTTGAGGCAAAAGCTGAGCGAGCCGCCCGATCAACTGGATGAATATGAGCCGAAAGTTGATGAATTTGTCGCTTTTCTTGATTCGTCGATCAATAAGATAGACACGTCTCTGTGGCCGGTTGTTCCTTATGAGCTCGCAGCCGACGCAGGCGTTGAGGGTATCTATGACCTTCCTACTGTCGGCGAAGTCAATGAAGTGGCTGTCGAGCACATCAGGGCAGTGGCTTACATTCCCATCGAGCCTGTAACGGCACAGAATCCTTATGACAAAGCCGGAAACGAGCCAAATGATCTCGATCTTGTAACAGTAGAAGCAAAATACGATATTGAGGCGTTATACGACAGGTTCAACGAAAACTTTTTCGAGGACGTCGACCGGCAGTGGGCCGACCCATGCCTTGCCAGGCCGGTTTTTGCCGCCGTAAATCTTCAAAGACAGCAATTGAATAGCGATGGTACCTGGAGTAATTGGCAGGATGTGCCTCGTACAAAGATCGACCAGAATCAGAAATTGTTTGAAATTGTAGAAGATGTTAAAGGCTTACCGCCAGGCGGATTAAAAGTGCAGATGCTGCAATTCGATAATAAGCAGGTACAGATAGATTTATTGCAGCCTCAGGCCTATCAGATAGCAACTGCCAAAGAGGAGTGGTTCCCTCCTGTTCTGCATCGCAAGTATCTGGATTTGCTGAGGAAAGAGACACAGGAAGAGAAGCGTCAGGCCAAAGAGGCTGAAAGAGAGGAACGTGAGAGGGAGCTTGAGAACAGGCGCAACAGACGCGCCGACTCAAGGACAGGTGTCACCGGGCGCACAACTCGCGGCGGTACGGGGGGGGATATATATGGAGGAGGAGGTGGAGGGGGAACTGCTAACACGAGGAGAAGAGACAGCAGCCGGAGCCGGCAGAGTACAACCACAGGGCGCTTGACCGAGGGAATTGGTGGTGGGCGTACGACCGACAGAAGGCGCTCTTCGAGAAGCCGAACGGGGACAACTGACCCGATGATGGACACACTCGGCCTCTACGGAACCGAAGGCCCGGGGGATATTAGAGGAGGGACTCTAAGGAGAGGTCCTTCGACAAATGACGTTTATTACGATTACGACGAAATCGCATTGAACAGGCTTACGGATTTCTCGAAGCTACGAGAACCTATTTCGTTCTGGCATCATGACGATACTGTTGAACCGAAAAAGACTTACAGGTACAGAATCCGATTGGGCGTTTTTAATCCCGTGGCCGGGACGAATCAGTTGAGCGAGCAGTACAAATCGAAAAAAGATAAGGTTATTTTATGGAGCGGCTTTTCCGATGTCACCGAACCGGTGGAGATTCCGGGAAGGTCTTACTTCTTTGCACGGGATATACAGGAGGCCGCCAAAACCATCACTGTTACAGTCTGTAAGCATGTGTTGGGCCGTTGGTACAGTGAGGACTTCAAGGTAATGCTGGGAGAAGTCATAGGGGATGTTGTTGAAACCGAGATCGAGAAGGAAAGACCCCAGCTCGGCCGCGGCCGCGGCCTCGGCCAGGATGTCTTGATGGGACGGTTTGCCGCCCTGTCGAGACCTGAGGAGAAGACAAATGTGCCGGAGGCAATCGATTATCGTACCGGAGCCGTTATAGTAGATGCGATGCCGATCAATGACTGGTGGGGCAGAGGAACTCTCCGCACCAGGCATTATTATGATATGCTTTACAGTTTTGACGGGATCAATATCGAGCACATGCCTGTCGGAACGACGTACTGGCCCGAAGATATGCAATCTGTGTTTAACTACATTGCAAGATTGGAGCGAGAGCCACAGGAACCTTTCAAAGACTTCGGCTCCGGCGGCAGGAGAAGAGGGCTTCCCGGACAGGGCGAGTACGATGACATGGGATTATATGACGAAATGCTGTATGATCAGGGAATGATGATGGAAGGAATGGACGGCGGTCGGGGTCGTTATTAATCCGGATTTCCGACACACATGCTCCGGCAACTTCGAGCTTAAGCCGGCAAAACTAAAATTCTGGTTGAATCAAAGAGATTCATCACCGGTAATTGACCGTATCACAAGCTCATCCCGGGCGTTCAGATCGGAAGAATTGTAACCGACTATTACTTCGTCATGATTCTGTGGCTTGTCATCCTCCGAAATCGGGAATCCAAAATCGTTAACATCCTGGATTCCGCATCAAGTGCGGAATGACAACCTGCCCAACCAATGTTGACAGGCTACTATGGAGGTATCCCGCCCGGCGGGGACTATATTTTCACGTCTTTTAAAATTGTGATTGATTTTTAAAAGTCCATTTTACATAATCTTGATGAACATAGTCCTGAATATAAATAGATAATACCCGGAATAACAAAATGAGCGTGAAACCTGAACGGACAATCAGCGGTTTCAAAAAAGGCCTGAACTGCTCGCAGGCGGTAATGTCGGTTTACTCCGAACAGTTCGGGCTTTCCCGCCGGACTGTATTGAAGATTGCCCGCGGATTTGGTGGTGGAACAGGGCGGACGGCACAGACTTGCGGGGCGATTGCCGGTCCATTTATGGCTCTTGGCCTGAAATTTGGAAACGCCGATGCAAACGACAAAGAGGCAAAAGAGGGAATGTGCGGGATTGTCAGGGAAAATGCTTAAAATTAATAGACTCTTTACCGTTCGACGGCTCAATTATGCGCTGTTGGCGGATTTTTGCGTTCGTCCCATAAAACCTAAAGATTTTATACTGATTTTACCGATAGGATTAATGAACGTTAGGTTTGTTTTGACTAATAGGGGACACTTTTAAAAAGAAAGGAATCACAGATGAAAAAAAAATTTGAAGTGAAAGGACTCGTCATAAGGACCATTTCGGCCCTGATAATAGTCGCGATCGGCTTTGGTTTGGCCGGATGTGGTGAGGAAATGGCGAAAATGCAAGATCAGCAGCTCAAATTGCAGGCAATGATCGAGAATAACGCCCTGCAAATAGCTGCATTAGGAGCGCGTATCGAACAGAACCAGAACGAGTCGCAGGCCGGATTAAAAAATGTACGGAATGATATCCGGAAGGTGGCTGCCGATACTGCCGCTGTTAGCGAAGAACAGATGAGTCTGCAGGAAACCGTGAATAAAAATGATCGGCAAACGACCAACAAAATAGCCCTTATCGAGCAGAACCAGAATGAACTAAGGGCCGGAATTGTAGAAGTAAAGAACGAAACAAAGAACTTAACTGTTGATATTGCCGCTGATATAAGTACCATAACGAACGAGCAGGCGGGACTATTTGATAAAGTGGAAAATAACAGCCGGCAACTGACGAATAATGTGGCTCTTATTGAGCAAAATCAGCAGGATTGGCAAGGTAAGATTGTAGGTCTGCAGCAAAATATTCAGGAAGTAAATGCCAAAGTAAGCACTTTCGGTGATGATTTGTTAAAGTTGCAGGAAGTTCTTCAAAGCAACATCCGGGAATTGGTGAGCATGATGGATGTGAGCGACCAGGAACAGTTGAAGTTCCAGGAAAAGATTCAAAAAGACCTCCTGGCGTATGACAATTCCATAAGTGCCATCAAGCAAAGCCAGAATAAATTACAAAGCCAGATTGAAGATGTGCGAAGTAGTGCCGAGACTATGAGCAGCGAGCTGCCGGCGGCCATCGAGCAATTAAGAGAGGAAATTGACCGTAACAGCTCGGTGGAGACCGGAACCAACGAATCCAATTCGCCGCCTTCGTAAAGACAGAACGGCATAGAGTGGCCTGGAAATAAAACGCAGCTAACAGAATAATGTTATTTGTTCGGCCCCGCATCGATTCGGCATAAGCATGAGCCCGGTTGGTGCGGGGCCGGCAATTTTACCAGCTATTATTATTTGTGTTTCACCTCCAAATTCGTTATCTCATAGTAATTGTGCGTAATTAAAGCGCGGCAGGCATAAAGTCTTAATCCACCCAGTGGAGAGAAATAAGACGTCCCCCGATTTCCTCATTTTACTCCAAATTACTTATCCTCTTCCATAACTTCAAATCCTGTTAAAATACCAAAATTTCTAATTACTTGTCTAAGGTCGCCCAGAGTTCCTGCTCTGTGAATCCCGTATTCATCAGGAGAAGAATGATTCTGGATTTTCTTTGCATCATCAACTTTCACTACCAACTTGGTTCTACACATTATATTATCAAAATCTTTGTAGAGAGAATGACCGTCCGCCGTGATACCAGTATAAAGCCCTATTTTCTTATGAAGTACATAGACTTTCCATATTGTAACAGGTTCACCCGCAGGGTAATTGACTTGCGCACCTGTACCTGAACCAGGTTTTAGCGTGCCTCTTACAGGGCTCTGGGCATGGCTCCATATAATATATGGAATTCTTCTATCGTCTCCGTAAGGATTAACCGGTGCTCCACAGTGAGTAAGGATGGTTGTGTTGTTAAAGGTATCTATCATGAGGTCGCCAAGCATGCTTGGCCGGCCCGTAAGATAATAACCCAGCAGATGAGCAACCATTATATTTTCATACTCTTGGCAAATAGCTTGTATGCCTCTTTTTTGAAACTCCATAAGACCTAAACCCGGCCAGAACATATCTTCTACCTTTCCACTCCGAGTAAGTGACCTCATATGAGTTGATACTGCGTTACAGTTATAGCGATTTCTTAACGCTTCAAAAGCCAGATACGATTTGGCCGTTTTTACCACCTCCGATTCCGTAGTATCTTTCACGCCTTGAGCTTCGTGAATCCACCTTTTTGCGATCTCTTGCGCTTCTCTGGAATTAACTTTTTTAAAGGCCTCGTAAAATTCCTGAGGCGCAATCCTTACAAGCTCTACCCCCAACGATTCTTTTAATTCACGAGTGTAAGTCTGATTGTAATTTTTTGGAAAATGTTTATTTCTATCCCCCTGGTAATCTACTTGATTAAGATATTGAAGGGGTGTGATCACCAATATTCTGGATTCTTTTAACTTCTTTATAGCCTGAATGATTTTAATTTTAGCTACCAGATCCTCGAGCATAGCTGCAGAAGCAGATGGGGAGCAAACATTTCTTCTGTCTAATTGTGCGGTTATGATTCTTCCGCTTTTGTATTCAGACCCCCCCACTTTTATACTATTTTCTTTTTTCTTACTATAAAGTTTATACGGTATATTCATCCATTCGAAAAGGTTATATATACAAATCGTAGGCAGTCCGGTGAATGCTAATTTATAATCTCTATTGCCTAAAGCGCCGAAAATAAGCACTCCATCTAAACTTCCTCTTGAAGCCTCTAATTCGTCCAGTACCGCCTGCATGTTCGTACCGGCTTTTGTTAGGTCTTTCGCGATGAAATGTACGGCACTACACCTGCTCTGAAGTTTGCTTAAAATTTCATCATTGGTCGTAAGACCTTCGGGTGCTCCTCCGGCAGGGCAGGAACAACCCTGGTTAACAAAAACAGTATATATTCTTGCATTTTCCCCCATTGCGGCCTGAACAAAACATTCACCTGTTAGCACCAGTAGAGATACAAAGATGCATAAATTAACTTTTTGACTGTACGTGTTCTTTTTCTTTCCCATTTTCTTTCTCCTTTTCTCAAAATGATTAAATTACTGGCAATATATTCTATTGTAATCTTTTCCCTTGCTCCCAAAAGAATAAAGTCCTTCCCATATATTTTATCAAAGATTTTTTTCTGTCAATTTCACCTGAGTAATTGCATCCAGCGCCGCTTTGATTTCTGCAAGGATCCACAGAATTATGAGTTTCAGGATAAGAGCAACAAATCACCTATCAAACTAAATAACCACACGGCCAACGTGGGTTAGCCCTGTGGGGCGATGGGACGAATAGAGTTCTGTGGCCATTATCCACTGCAATAAGGCTTCGTGCCTATCCTGAACATGGGTATATCATTTACAAGGCGGTTTCAATTCTGCCTCTGCGCCTCTGGGCACAACGCATACAAAGCCAAGCGGTTTGGTTTTACTTGTATTGATCCATTGATGCTCTTCTGCTCCCGACACGAACACAGCCAGGCCGGGTTGCAGCTTCTTTTGACTATCTTTGAGTTTGATAGTTCCCTCGCCCTCCACCACAAATACCTCGTGCTCGTGCGCATGGTGGCCATAACTGCTTTTACCGCCGGGAGGGATTTTTATATAGCGAAGCTCGAAATTCTCGGCTCCGATCTCGTTTGTCAACATCCAGTAAATCTTGTTACCAGATTTGCTAATGCACATTATGTCATCATTTATATCGGTTAAATACATACATATTTTCTCCAACCGAGATTCCTTAGATTAACCGCGGTGCACGCCCTGCCGAAATCAAGTCTATCCGGCCTTTTTACTATTTGTTACAGCGTTTGTCGAGGCTTCACCCCGTGAGATAAGGCAAACCAACAAAAACAGTGTATATCACAGGGCGAACGCGGACAAAAAATAGTAAATAGAAAATAGTAAATAATAAATTGGTACGGCCACAGAGGCCACCGAGGACTCAGAGAAATATTATTGTCAACCCTGCCCCGCTCTGTCATTCCAGCCCCGCATCTCGGTGCGGGATAAACTCCAGCGGGAATCCAGTTTTGTTAAATATCAAATTAAAATAGTACCGGACACATTTAATTTCGCCTGATTTACACGGAAAAAGAGATATAGACGGGATAACAGGATTAACAAAAGGATTACGTATAAATTATCGAGATTATCCGATAGATATGAGGAAAATTCCCATTGCCATAATGATACCTATCAATAAGCTTCTGATAATATAGTCTTCCCTGAAGAAAATATATCCCAATATGATAGTAAACAAAATGCTTGTCCTTTTTATACTTACTACATAAGATGCCAGACCCAGCTTGAAAGCGGCGAACAAAGTAAGGCCGGCAAAAAATGCCACTATCCCACTTAAGAATAATAGTCCGAAATTGTCCGTGATTTTCGAATATATTGCTCCGATTCTTTTTCTTTTAACAAATACGACAGATAGAAGCAGTGTGGCTAATAGCTGTGTTATGCAAAGAGCAAAATATGGAGATGAGCTCAAAATGGCCTTTTTGAAAAAGACGGCAAGAAAACTGAATAAAAAAGCAGCTATTAACATATTCCGCGAGGCTTTTTCTTTCAACAAAAGCCTGAATGGCTCCAGGAATCCTACTTTTATGCTCTCCGACCTAAGCATATAGGCGCCGCAAACTATCGCTACGATCCCGGTTAAGCCGACAACTGAAGGTACTTCACCGAGTAAAAAGAATGAAGTTGCAACCAGGAAAATCGGAGTCAATGCAACCAAAGGAAAGGTTTTGGATAGTTGAGCTGAGGCTACCGCCTGGATGAAATACCAATTGGCAATTACATCTATAACGGAAGCAAGGCATATAGAAAAATAAAAACCTTGCTCGATCTCCGGCACACCTGTAAAAAGAATTAGCAATACGGCAAATATAGAAGCGAAGACATATTTGGCATAGAGAATTACACTTCTATCTGTATGAAACGACAGTTTCCTCGTAATTACGTTTTTGGTTGCCACCGAGACGGCACTAAGTAATGATAACAGTATCCAATTCATGCTACCTGCATTTTATTTTCAGATTTCAATAAGTAAACTTTCGCACTTTTCAGGCGACATATTTTAATGGTTTGTACACGAAATACGGAAAAAAGCAGCGGCGCATTCTCAATTCTGCATTCGACGCCGGAGTCTCGATATGGATTCCCTGATGGCCTGGTTGACCGATCGTCTGCCCCCTGTTAACGTGATACCCTGCATCGATTCTCAATTCCAGGTCTCATCTTCCAGCGAATCGAGGCCCATTATGACATCGTGCATATATACCCGCTTTCCATCCGGCCTGTCGTGGGCGGCGTACGTCATTTGGCGCTCGGTGTCGTAGTGGGCATACCAGCTATAGCGGGACAGCCATTCGTAATCCTCGTCGTCGACCTTTGCGTTTTGGCCGTTGCCCAACGGTATCTCTTTCATAATTGTTTCCTGCCTCTGTGTAATACCATAAATCGCACCATCTTCGTATTCCCACATAATTGGTGCGATTCATCTCACCCTACCACTATTTCATCGGTTTTTCAAGTCGTAAGATGGGCAGGTTCTCCTGTCCATGCAGTTCGTTCTAAAGCGCGAATTCGACCCATAATGGGTAATGATCAGATATACGATAAGAAATTGAGTTTTTACTTAGATCCGTGTTGGTATATACATGTGGCAGAAAATCAAAACCTCCTCCCTGTAGATAATCCATTGACAACCTCCGCGAACCGCTGCCGGTCTGGAACCATGCAATCTGATCATAGAATTTGTCAAGTGTTGGATTATCCGGATCGGCAAAAATGGAGCGAGGCACCGGGTGCAGATCGGCCGGGACCGTCAAACCGGTCGATGTGAATGCCTCCCACAACGAATCATCCTCACGATCAATATTAAAATCCCCAAGTGTCAGCAAGTTGTGATGCCATCGATTCGATCTCCTCGCCCAGTCTGCCATCCATCTCGCAATTGCCGTCAATTCCGGAATTCGGTCAGCAGAATCGTCCCCATAGTCAACGTGCAGAGTGACGAGAATAAAAGTGGTGGTCCCCGCCCTGAAACTTACGGCATAAGGGGTTCGAGCAAATTGATTTCTTAAAGCATTCTCACTGATTTGCCCCGACCATTCGGGCGGCACAACCAGTTCGCACGCCAATCCTGAAGCTCGAACACGGTTCGTATCGAAGACGAAAGCCATGCGCTCATTGTTGCCGGCATCACCCAGTGTTATATCGGTCATGAGAAACGACCAGTTATCGCCGAGAAAACGCATCATATCACGAAGCGCCCGCAAATTGCCTACTATTTCCTGAATCGCCACAACATCGAAATACGATACTATCTCACAAATCGTCCGCAATCCTCGCAAGTCGCGCTTCGGACTGTCACTGCCCACGGCAGTCCATTTCCGGGTCAGAGAGCCGAATGCTCGTAAATTCCAGGTGGCAATCAGAAGATTCTGCTCATGTTGTTTGGAGGGTATTGTATCGTTCAATGAAGCCTGCAGAGCATTTAACTCCGCTTGGACATAAGCAGGTGGCTGGTCGGTAATATTTGCCATTTTTTGCTCCTTTCTTTGAAATTACATTGCTTCTTAAATAGATAATTGTTATTAGAGCGAGCCCTGCCGGAATTTCATCTTTCAACTTTGCCAGGGAAAATTGTGTCCGGTATTGTTACTGCACGATACACATCTATAACCCTATAGATTCACGCCTTACTTCCGCCTTCTATCGCTTGCTGATGAAAATCTACACTATTTCGTCGGTTTATCAAGACAAAAAAGGAAAAAAGAGCATGTAGGACGGGCAGGTTCCCTGCCCATGCAGTTCGTTCTTTTTCGAGGCCGGGCTTGATGTTTTGGGGGATCTTTGATATTATGGGCGGACTAAAATGAGTGGGTTATTTTGAATGTGCTAAATCGAAACAATCGGCAGGTTCGGCTATTGTGGTGACTACGTATTTTTATCCGGTCACCCTCACTTTTTACCGAATAATGAGGGGGTAGCAAAAAAAATTACTCAGGTCGTAAGAGAGTTGTCGCGACAGGCACTTCGAAAATAGTATCAGGCGTCGGGGCGGTCCTGCTCTACGAAGATCAGCTTGTCGACTTCGAAGCCGAAATTCTTGGCTTTTTCGAGGAGCTTATCGAGCAGGGGACGAGCCAGCTTTTTTTCCCTGGCCAGTATCCAGAAATATGACCTGTCGGGCCCGCAAACCATCGCGTGGGAATAATTTTCGTGGTCGAGGTCGATAATGTTATATCCGCCGTAGAACGGCCGGAAGAACGAAACCTTCAGCTTGCCGACGGTCTTATCCTTAACAAAATATGCACGGCCTTTCGCCTGCTTCCAACTGCCGCGGCTTTTGTCGTAGCCTTTGTTAAGCACGTCGATCCCGCCGTCGTCCCTCGATGTATAGAGAGCTGAAACGTTGCTTAGCCCGCGTTCGAAACTGTGATCCAGCCTGGCGATTTCGTACCACTTGCCGAGGTAGCGGTTAATATCGAAATTCCGGACCACCTGTATTCCTCGCGGGCTGCCGGCACATCCCGCCAGCATCGACAACAGCAGTGATAATATAATAATAGTTTTCATAATAGATTGCCTTTCATTTAACGGCTGAGCAGGACGGCGAACATTTCAGCAAACATCCCGCCCTGTTGATTTGTCATTCTATCACATCCGGCGGCGTCTGCCACGCGCAACAAGCAAGGCGTTCACAAAAAGTCGCCATACAATTATTCCCGAAAAACCGGGGTTTTGCAAAATTTTTTGAAAATTATGTAAATAAAATCCCGGTTCGAGCGTCTATATATATGAAATATATGAATTTTAAAAGTTACGAATATTAACGGCGAAAGAGCCTGACCATGAATTCGCAGGATTTAAAAAATATCAGTCACAAAGCAAAGTGTGAAACCGAGGCTTTTATCAATCGCCACCTTAACGACCGGGCGAAAGGGTGGCCGAAAAGCTGCCTTTGCAGACCCGAATATACGCAGTACCGCCAGGAACAGCAGGCTGCAAGAAACGGCAGTACGCATGTCCTAATGGCACAATAAAACGCCGACAGGCTGTAAAATTCATGAATTCACTATCTGGTCGCTATAAAAACGGACTTTTGTTGCGGCTTGATTGGCGTGGAGCGGGGAAATTTGTTGCGGCGAATTGGCCGTGGTATTTTCGAGCGGCATCGTCATATGCTATTGCGGCGTCGAGCTCGTTTTCGAATGAGCCGAGGTAGATTCTTTTGCCGTCGACGCGGATGCGTGCCCGCCATCTCTTCATATCTTTCGCCCAGTCGACGCCCTTATATTTCGAGCGCGAGCGAGACTTGAACTTTCTCCTGTTCCAGACGTTTTGCATGTGGGTTGCCGGCCGGACGTTCGCCTTTCGATTGTCCAGGCCTTTGCGGTTGATGTGGTCGCAGAACATGCCCGGCGGAATATCAATAATAAGATTGTGCATCTGGAGATTTTTCCGCTTTTCCTTTTTTCCGTTGGTCAGCGAATGCACGGCGTACCAGGTGCGCGGGCCTTTTTGGGCGTGCCATTTGTAGGCTCGCAGACGGTCGTAATCTTCCGGATCGACGATAGCGAATTTCCCCTGCGACAGCGGGATTTTCCTGAAAGCGTAGCCGTAGCGGATCCGCCGATATAAGAGCACCAGCCAAAGCAAAGGTCTCTCCAGCCGGTCCGGAATGTTCAGAACAACCTTGATGATTCTCACTCCCGAAGGATAAGTGAATTAGAGGATTAGTGAATTAGAAGATCAGGGAATCCGTATATCAGAGTGCCGGATATCAGGATTGCAGGATTTCAGAGCCATGCATCATCTCAAATAGTCAATAGTCAATCGTAAATCGAAAATCATAAGCCCCCCATAATTGGAGCGACCTGCGCTTTTGATGCGAAAATCTACAAAATTGTAGACGCCATTTTTGATGTAAGTGCTTGTGGGGAAGGGGATAAAAAAATTTTTAAACTTTTTTATTTTTGTTTTCAACTACCATCGTTTTTGATTGATTTTCTTGAGAAAATCTTACCCATTTTAACGCGAAAGACGGTTTTTCTACTCTTATTCCCTTAGAAATTCTCAGCGCAGGCTCTAAGTGGATACGAAGGATGAATAGTTGATGTGAAATCTCAAAATAATGAGTTTGTGTTGTTGTGTAAGGGCGGTATTTATACGGCAAGTGATTTAATGACTGAGGATAATGGGTGGTTCGAAGGACGTGGAAGTTGTGGTGCAAGCTTCTAAACGCAAATAGATAAGCTTGCTCTATTGGTTTGATTCCCGAATATGCGCATTGTTATACGCAATTGGTCTTAGCCTGCCTCTTTCGAAGAGGCATGGCCCGGCCACAAGGGATGAGGATGCCGGACGGCGCCGGCCGGCGGAAAAAGATGTCGATTTGAAAAAACGAACCGGGTCAAAGCGATTGCAAAGTCCGTGACGAACCGCGTTCGGCGGATTAATGACGGTTGTTCGATAGACCTCGAATAAGCTCGACTTTGCTCTCCCATTTGTGTGAATCGATTCCGTTTTGTACGGCCGCATCGGAACGACACAATGAGTGAAATAATTTCACCAGAACTCGCAGTATAAACATATTAAAACTCCGTCTTTTTTAGTTGCATTATGCAAGATAAAAAGGGCCGCAAGCTTCATGCCCGCAGCCCTGAGGGTATAAGTATATTGCAGATAGTTTTATTTCCTGCGTTTTCTAATCATAGCCAGTGTACCGAGACCGAGCAGAGCAATCGTTGTCGGCTCGGGAATCGTCATGGCGCCGCTGAAACCGTTACCGCCGGAATAGCCGCCGGCCAGCATTTCATTAAGGCTGTGATAATTCGTGCCGCTTCCGCCCTGCAATGAGAGCTCGAAGTCGAGAGCATTTGTGCCGGAATTCAAAATGGCGCTCAGCACTGCCGAGCCCAGGCTCTTGCCGGCGTCGGTTATAACGATGTCGGTCAGGTCCGCCTTGAAGTTGGAGTAGGCCGCCCCGATTGTTCCGACAGGGACAAGGTCACCTTTACCGAGTGTGGCTTTCAGGTAGATCTGGTCATCTTCGGCGCTTCGAACAGTGAGGACCGAGCTGCCGAGAGGCTTCAAAGTGTAAGAACTGTTCATCGCTGCGCCTACGCTCAACGTCGGGACAAACACCAAAGAACCGACCAAAGCGTCGGCGTTACTGCTCAGCCCGCGGTCGACGGTGACATACTGATTGAAGCTTAGTGTGCCGGCGCCGTCATAGCTCCAGCTTCCCGCGGTGCCGGCATCCGGACTGAATTCGATACTCGGCGTAGCGAGTACCGGGACGCCTAAAAAGACCACCGTTGCAATAATGATTGCAAAACTTTTCATCTTTTTTCCCTCCTGCGTTTCGGGTTATGATTCTTCCCGCATTTATATATGAGCTGCAGAACGCCCGCAGCAATTATAATAGCTTTCCCAATTCATTGTTTGTGTTATGTATCATTCACAAGCTGCAATACTTCATTAGCATCCCCTTTCTGCCGACCGCCTAATCAATCGGCTTTTAGTTGCATGCCGCGTTCCTGAACGAACCGAAAATTATCTTCTTCCCTTCCGAAAATTTCTGATTGCTCGATAAGAGGCGAAAGACCCGGCCGTAAAATAGAGAACCGCCCGGCACTTTGTCCTCATGCAGTAATCATCTACTTTGTTTTTCTTCTCCTGCGGAGCAGGCTCAAACTTCCCAGGCCGAGCAGGGCGATCGTTGTCGGCTCGGGGACCTGTGCAATATAGTCCTGACTTCCGTTGTAGGAAAAGACTCGCAGGTCTGCCATCGGCCCGGTTCCGTCCAGAGAATGCAGGAACTTGTTTGCAAGAGCCGCACCGCCAAAGTCGGTATAGAAACCGGCGGCTCCGGACGTGCCGTCAAACTTGACATCCCACTTCTTGGTGGATGACGGCATGTCCTCGTAAACGATCTCCCATATCGCTGTTGCAAACGCTGCGGCCTTGGCGTTCTGCAGCCAGTCAAATGACCCGGTGCCGCCCCAGTCCGGATCGTAGTATCTGCCCCACAGCTCGCTGATGTAGTCGGCCTTTTTCGTTCCCATCGCGCCGCTCAGCGGTCCTTCCTGGAGCGGGATCACGTTATACTTCGATGTGACTTCCGGCGCCGGTTCGCTCAACTCAGTGCAAAAACCGCTTATCGTGCCGTTGTACCAGAGCTTTCCCTCGCCGGAGCCGTCTGTTTTGTATAGATTATAAACACCGGCGAAAACATTTGACCCCTCCAGGCCGCCGTTCCAAACACCGACGACCTCGTTGGCGCCAATGCCGGTATTCACTATTTCAACAGTGTCAACGGGGTAAGCGTTTGCGGCACACGGCAGAACGACAAGAAGAAACAACGCAGAGAAAAGCGTCAATATTGTTGTAGATTTCATCATTTTCCTTCTCCCCAAATGTAATCGTAAAATGTCACTATTGCTGCGAACCACCCGCAGCGGACGATTTATCAATTTTAATAACTTTAATCAAACTAACCTGACTAACTTGGGTGCTCAAAAGGGGAAAAACTTGAGAACCCCCCATTCCGTTGTTACCGCCCCCAATACTACTTATAAAGATAAGTTTACCGTATTAGTCCATAAAAGTCAAGGATTATTAGCGTTTGCCGGTGGTGACAGCGGAGAATTTTGTGATGTATGTCCCTGCTTTGCCGAAAACGGAATAGTTTTAGGACCATGATGGTGACTGAGACGGCAGTCGGGCCTGAATTTTTCGTATCGATTCGGAGTTTTCAGTCCTGCGTAAATGGAATCTCACGCGGAAAGGCCGCAGAATTTATAGCCGCGTTGAGCTGCGGAACGAAAATAGTCCGACAATAATTTCGCCGAGCCGCCGCCTGAGTCGTAGCAGACTGCTATGGAAACGTGCGATTTGGTTTGAAGATCGGGATATGAGCGCAAAAAAACTGAGGGCTGACCCTGATGACCAGCCCCCCATTGAAGAAAGGAGTATTATGATGCCAATTTGTGTCCGGATCCGTCCGGCTAATCCTCAGAACATCCTTAAGAGAAAAAAGCCCTGAATAACCTGCCGGATTTTTTTGCCCCCTGATGCTCTCTTGCTTATGCCTGCTCTATAGATATTATACGTGATTTTTTGTCAAATGCCAAATGCAAATTTCCGGCAAATGTCGATTTTTAAAATCAATACCATTTAACAACTACTGAGACGTAATCCACTGCTGTTTTTCTCGTCCCGGCGGCGTCGTTATTGCGAATCTGCAGTTGGAATGAATTTGCTTTCTCGGGCGTTTCCACGGCACTCGTAACGTCCCATGAATCGGTTATGTCACTCGACTGTTCCTGCCGGACCGGGGCCTCGATGGACGCCCAAACAGCAGGTTTGGCGGGCCAGCCGGTCCCGACGGACCATACCAATTTACCTTTGGCAAACGATGGGTCCTCGACGTGCTCTATGAAGACGACGACCGATTTTATCGCCGCTTCTTCGGGTATGGAAGGATCGGAAAAGACGTAGCACGTGTACGAGCGAGGGTCGGTTTTCAGCCGCTCGTCGTCGCTTGTCCGGACGACGGGAATCTTGTCTTTCGCCGACGATTTTTCATTGCCTTTCCAATTGAAGCAATCCGTTACGGTCAGTGTGTTTGTCAGGGGCGAGTCCAGCGATGTCACTGTGACGGTGAATTCCTGGGTATCCGTCGCCGGGACACTGTTGCTGTCTTCGACCTTAACAAGCACGTCAAAAGTCCCGGCCTGAGAGTTCTTGGGCCTCCACTCGATCAAGCCCGTAGCCGGGTCGATGGTCATGCCTTCGGGTTTTGCGAGCAGAGAGTAGCTCTGCGAATCTCCCGCGTCGGGGTCTTTGGCTTTTACATTGTACTTATATGATGCCCAAACTCGCGTGGTTTCGACGGGTTTGGAAGTTATCCTGGGCGCATCATTGACCGGCTCGATAGTAATATTTACCGTTGCCGTATCGGCGCCGCCGTTACCGTCGCTCATGGTATAGGTGAACGTATCGGTTCCGCAGAAGTTGCTGTTGGGGGCGTAAGTCAGCGTACTGTCGGAGTTTATGGTGACCGAGCCGTTGCGTCCCTGGGTGGCTTTGAGCACGAGAAGCGGGTTTTTGTCCGGGTCCGTGTCGTTCGCGAGCACATCAATCATTATGATCGGCGCATCTTCCTTTGCCGTAATGCTGTCGTCATTAGCCGTCGGCGGATCGTTGGCCGGCGTCACGGTAATGGTGACGGTTGCTGCGGCGCTGTCGACCTTGCCGTCGTTGACTTCAAATGTGAAGCTGTCCCGTCCGTTGAAATCCTGTTCGGGCAGATAGCTCAGGTTCGGCACTGTCCCGGTCAGGCGTCCGTGGGACGGCTCTGTGATTACGCTGTACGTCAGCGGATCCTCATCACGATCGCTGGCCGTCAGTGTAATAGATGTCGGCGTCTCTTCTTTTGCCGTTACGCTGAGCGGCTCGGCGGTAGGGGGCTTGTTGACTTTGCCGGCAATGAATACGATCAATACGATTACCAGAAGAATTGCCAATCCCGCAAAGAGAATGAGTTTCTTTTCCATGATACTCCTCCCTATACAATTCAATCACCTTCCTATTGGACTCTGCATTATCAAACACAAGCCGGATGCTACCGAAAAACTTCTCTGGGGGCATTGAAAATCATCGTAACCCCGAGTCTGATAAACATTATACTTTATTGATTCCGCCCTGCGAGCATATTTTTTCAAGAAATTTTCAGCAGGAGTAAAAGCTTCGGCCGGCCAACAAGCTAAAGCAATATAACCACATGTTTTAATTGAACTTGTAGCAATTAATATTTGCCGGAACACGAGATCAAAGCATTATCCCCTTTTTATGAGACATATAATATCATGTATAATAGTATTGCATTTTATATGTATTGCCGATAGGATGTTTAGTGTGTGCTATCGGCGAAAGGGAAAGAAAATTTATGAAAAAGAAAATAAGATACACGGATGAATCCTTGGGCGATGTCAGGATTGTTGATGATTTCCTGCCTTCTCCGGGTGAACTGGCGTTCAACGAAGAACAAGTCAAAGTCACAATCGGACTGAGCAAGAATTCTGTGGACTTTTTCAAAAAGCAGGCCAAAAAGCATCGCACTCCATACCAGAAAATGATACGCCGCCTGCTGGACCTCTACGTCGCCCACCACCAAAAACGTTCAAGCGGCTGATGTGCACAGGTTCTCAGCATTATTTTCGAGTGAACCGGTCGAAGACCTTGATAACGGGCAGGGCGTTACCGTCGTTGTCGAACATGCCGCGTCGTCGGAGGCCGCCGGCGACCGCGGGCTCCCACCAGAAGACGCCCTTGCCCCTGTTGTCGGGCGTGCTGAGGATAAGCCAGTGCACCTCGTCGAGGAACTGCCGCTGCCCTTCGGGCGTCTCGGGAAACGGCGCCGGCTTGTTTCTGTATTCGGCGGGCCTCCAGTTATAGGCCACTTCCACGAGTATGATGTCTTTTTTGTACTCGTTGGCCATGAAAATCAAATTCTCCCGAAGGTCGAGCAGCGAGCCGTGCCACCAGGGGTAGTAGGACTGCCCGATGATATCGTAATCGACGCCGTACGAGTGCCACTTATCGAAGAACGCCTTTGTCCGTTTTTTGTCGCCGCCCCGGTCGATATGGACCATAATCAGGGGTCTTTTGGCGTTTCCCCTTCCGGCATCGACGCCGTTAATGCCGGCCTTCATCAGCTCGGCGAAATTGTCCCAGTTATCCGTCAGCTTTCCGTCCGGCCAGAGCATTCCGTGGATGATTTCGTTGCCGGGCTGGACCATGTCCGGCAACACGCCGGCATCACGAAAGGCGATGATGGTATCCCGCGTGTATTCGAACACCGCCTGCACGAGCTCATCGTGCGACTTGCCCTCCCAGGCCTTCGGGATGTATTGTTTACCGGGATCGGCCCACGTGTCGGAGTAGTGATAGTTCAGCAGGAATTTGAAACCGAGCTTCTTTGCATCCTGTGCCAGGGCGATGGTGTATTCGAGGTCGTTCGGCAGCCTCGTAGGGGTGTGGAACAATCGCAGGCGAATCCAGTTGTAGCCGTGGTCCTTGAAGATTTGAAGACCCGGCTTCTCCTCGCCGTCGTCCATGAAAGTGGTTCCTTCCTGCTCGGCCTGCCTGAGGAAGGAAAGGTCGGCCCCGATGGCGTAATCGACGGCATAGACCGATACGGGGATCCACAAACAGGCCGTAAGCAAAAGTACGATGAATGGTAAAATCTTTTGGAGTTTACTTACTTTCTTCATGGTATTGCATATCCTTTCTATATTCGCCCTGCCGGCAGAAGCATCTCTCAAAACTGCATGAAAAAATTATTGTAGGCTATTGTATTGAGTATTAATTCTGCCGCAACGTGTTTATCCCTGTCTTTTACGTTCTGCGAGGAAATATGCATGTTTTTTTATTGACTTAGAGCGGGAAGATAGGTTAGTATTTATGTGTTGTCTTTCAATAGGTTTTGTTGGAAAGGCGGAGTGTTGATATGCACAAACCACAGGGATTCACATTGATAGAGTTGCTGGTGGTGATTGCTATTATTGCGTTGCTGATGGCGATATTGATGCCGGCATTGCAAAAGGTCAAAGAACAGGGCAAAAAAATTGTCTGCTCCAACAATCTCAAACAAATCGGCATAAGTTTGAACATGTACGGCTCGGACAACGATAACAAGCTGCCGCTCAACCAGGGAGGAAACTGGCTGTGGGATATCGCTTACAGCACTACCGATTATATTATGGATACGGGCGGTGACAAACGTACGTTTTATTGCCCCGCCGATCCCACGAAAAAACCGGAAATGGCCATTTTCTGGCAGTACAGCCAGAATCCCGATATAGGAACCGATTCCGACTGGGTAGTGGAACCCAAAACCGGACGAGGCGGCCTCTACCGGGTCACGAGTTATTTCTGGATGATGGACACGGTCAACGGCAGGTCGGCCCACCCGGAGGGAAAACCCGAAAAAGACTGGGTAAAGACTCTTACCTGTAAACAGCCGGCGGCGACCGACCTGGTTACGGATGCGACCCTGAGTACGGGCCCTGACGAGGATACGGCCAGTTTCACAGAAGTTGTCGGAGGTTTATGGAGCCGTTGGCAAATCTACGACCGCACTAACCACTTGGGCCACGGCGGTAAACCCGTCGGCACTAATGTCCTCTTTGTTGACGGACATCTCGAATGGCGCCCGTTTCGCGAGATGGTCGTCCGCTACTCGGCGCCGTATCACTGGTGGTAATACCGAGGCTCAGCCTCAAACACTCTATATTTGCAGAATTCAAGTTATATAACGCCGAGCATTTCTTTGGTTTATAGCCTTTCTGTATTGTTGCCGGGATAAAATGTCTCCAATGGATTTTTAATCTTGCTTAATTGGCGTGTAAACTTTATACTCTTGAGCTTGTCGGAATTGTTGGGGTTCGATGCTTGAGAACCAGTTGTTTCGGGCTATAAATCGAGATTTTAGTGATGTTTGAGTCATTGACGGAAAAATTTAACTCGATCTTCCGGTCGCTGTCCGGACGGGGCAGGATTACCGAGTCGAATATCTCGGACGCGATGCGGGAGGTGCGCAAGGCCCTCCTTGAGGCGGACGTCAACTACGCCGTCGCAAAGAATTTCTGCAAGGACGTTGCACAAGCGGCCGTTGGCGCCGAGGTGATAAAGAGTCTTCATCCGGGCCAGGTGATGATTAAAATTGTCAGCGACGAGCTGACCAAGCTCATGGGCCCAGTCGATAGCCGGATTTATTATGTCTCGCCCGGGCCTACCGTAATCATGCTGGCCGGTCTGCAGGGCGGCGGTAAAACCACAACCGCCGCGAAACTCGCCAGGTACATCCTCGCCGGCGGTAAAAAACCTCTTTTGGTTGCCGACGATTTGCAAAGGCCGGCTGCTATCGAGCAGTTGATTGTTCTGGGCGAGCAGTTAGGCATCGATGTTTACAGCGAAGAGAGCAAGAACGCCGTAAAGGTCGCTAAAAATGGCGTCAGGCACGCGAAGGATAACGGCCACGCTGTTGTTATCCTCGATACCGCGGGCCGGCTGCACATCGACCAGGAAATGATGAATGAGGTAGCCAACGTCGCAAAGGCGGTCACGCCGCAGCAGATTTACTTAGTCTGCGACGCGATGACCGGCCAGGACGCCGTCAATTCGGCCAAGGAATTCAACGAGCGGCTCGAGCTGGACGGCGTTATTTTGACCAAGCTGGACGGCGACGCACGCGGCGGGGCGGCACTCAGCGTAAAAGCCGTCACAGGAAAGCCCATCAAGTTCGTCGGCGTCGGCGAAAAGCTCGACAAGCTCGAAGAATTCCACCCCGACCGCATGGCCAGCAGAATCCTGGGGATGGGCGACGTCGTATCGCTGGTCGAGAAGGCCCAGGAGCACTTCGAGGTTGAAGAGGCCGAGAAGATGCAGAAGAAAATGGCCAAGGGCAGCTTCGGCTTCGACGATTTCCTCAAGCAGATGCAGGCCGTCAAGAAAATGGGCGGCATGAAAGATATGCTAAAAATGATGCCGGGAATGGGAGGACAGGTCGATGAGCTGGACCTCGACGGCTCGGAACTAAAGCAGATGGAAGCAATCGTACATTCGATGACGCTGAAGGAAAGGCGCGACCCGGACCTGATCGAATCGTCGAGACGAAGGCGGATTGCGGCAGGGGCCGGTGTTCAGGTCCAGGCTGTTTCCAGTCTCGTAAAGACATTCAAGCGCAGCCGGGACATGATGAAAGCGCTCAGCGGCGGAAAAGGCGGGCTCAAGAGCCTGCTCTCGGGCGGATTGAATATGGGATCGCTGAGCCAGATGATGTCCAGCGGAAGAAAAATCAAACAGCGCTCGAAACGTAAAAGAGTCATAAAACGGAGAGGAAAAATAAAGAAACGAAGATGATGTTTCATGTCATTCCCGCGCAGGCGGGAATCCATTTCTTAGTATTATAAAAAAACAATTGCATAAATAGATCGTGAAAAAAGACGCCATTATAAATAAAGACATTAACCGTCGGGAATTCCTGAGGCTTGCCGGCGCCGCAGCGGCCGGGGCCATGCTGTCCGGCTTTACGGAAGCCGCCCGCTCGACGTTTGCACAGGATGACAGCCTTGCCGCTGTTAAGCCGAACTTCATAATTATTTTCTGCGACGATCTGGGCTACGGCGATGTCGGCTGCTTCGGCTCGAAAAAGCACCGTACGCCGAACATCGACCGGATGGCGGCCGAGGGCATGCGTTTTACGAGCTTTTATGTTACCAGCGGCGTCTGCACGCCGTCACGGTCGAGCCTTATGACCGGCTGCTATCCCCGCCGGGTTAATATGCACGAAAGTGACCGGAACGAATGTGTGCTGTTCCCCGTTGCCCGAAAAGGACTGAATCCGAATGAAATCACCATCGCCGAGCTGCTCAAAGCCCGTGGTTACGCCACGGCGTGCGTCGGCAAGTGGCATCTGGGCGACCAGCCCGAGTTCCTGCCGACGAGCCAGGGCTTCGATTACTACTACGGCATCCCCTACAGCAACGATATGGGCGCCAATCAGCGGAGCAAGAATCCGCCGCTGCCGCTGCTTGAAAATACGAAAGTCATCGAAGCGCCCGCCGAACAGAACACGCTGACAAAACGATACACCGAGCAGGTTATCAAATTTATCACCGATAATAAGAACAAGCCTTTCTTCGTTTACCTGCCGCACACGATGCCGCATAACCCGGTGCATTCCAGTGATAAGTTCCGCGGCAAAAGCGCCAACGACGGCTACGGCGACGCGGTCGAGGAAATCGATTGGTCCACCGGCGAAATCCTGGCGGCGCTCAAAAAGCTGGGCATCGACGAACGCACGCTGGTTGTGTTCACCTCGGACAACGGCGCCGCCCAGCGCTGGGGCGGCAGCAATCTGCCGCTTTCCGGGTGGAAGGGCAGCACGATGGAGGGCGGGATGCGAGAGCCTTGCGTAATGCGCTGGCCCGGCAGGATTCCGGCTGGTCTGACCTGCGACGAATTAGCTTCGACGCTGGATTTATTGCCCACTTTAGCTGGATTGGCGGCAGCAAAAGCTCCCGACGACCGCATCATCGACGGCAAAGATATTTGGCCGCTAATGGCAGGCCGGGAAGGTGCAAAATCGCCGCACGAGGCGTTTTATTATTATCAGATGGACCAGTTGCAGGCGGTTCGCTCCGGCAGGTGGAAGCTGCACCTGCCGCTAAAGGTAAAAAGGCGAAACTGGGGCAGGGGCACGCCGAATACGCCGATGAAACTATACGATCTCAAAGCCGATATCGGTGAAAAGAACAGTGTTGCCGACAGGCATCCCGATGTGGTCGGGCGTCTTCTCGGGTTAGCCCAAAAAGCACGCGAAGACCTCGGCGACGTTAACTATAAGGGCCGCCAGCGGCCGGCCGGCTGGGTTGTAACGCCAACGCCGTTAACGAAAGAAAAAATTTAATCCTGGAAATATTTAAGCCCCATATTTCCTGTGGGACAGTAAAATACGAGCATGAATAAGATTTCGATCGAGAAATATCTTGAGAAGGTCGCCCGGTTCTCCGGCAGCGATTACGGTAAGATGATAAGGGACCAGTTCGAGGACATACAAGGCGCCAGTGAGCTGGCAATGTTGGTATCGCCGAGCACCGAGGAGCTGGGGCAGTTAAAAAAGGCGGTGGCGATAATGACGCCGGACGAAAAACAGAACGCCGATACGCTGACCGACGAGCAAACCGAAAAACTTGCCGCCGACGCCCAGATAGACCCGGCCAACCTGGCAATCTTTCTGAACGGTTACGCCCTGCATTGTAAACGTGTTTCATGATCTTATAGAAGCAGAATGCTGAAAACATACCTTAAAGAAATATACGAAACCACCCGGACAGGTGATGCCAGAGAGGAAAGCTATTATAAGCCCCTGGCAGCGCTTATCGAAAGCTATGCAAAATCGGTCAGTAAGTCCGGCATCTCTGCTACAATATCGCCGCAAAGAACCGAAGCGGGAAATCCGGATTTTCGTATATGGGACGGCAGGCAATCAATAGTAGGGTATATTGAAGCTAAACGACCCGATGAGGCTAATCTTGACCGTATAGAAGAATCCAGTCAATTACAACGCTACCTTACGGCCTTCCCAAATGTAATTCTGACAAACTTCTTCGAATTCCGTCTATACCGTAATGCTCAATTGGTCGACAAAATGCAAATCGCCCGGCCCTTCATAGCGACACAGTTAAAGGTTGTTCCTCCGGTTGAAAACGAAAAAAAGTTTTATAATCTGCTGAAAGATTTCCTCTCGTTCTCTATCGCACGGGATTATTCTCCAAGAACGTTGGCCGAAGCACTTGCCTGCCGAACGCATTACCTAAAGGATCAAGTGCTGTTAGAATTGAAGAACAATAATAGCAGACTGACCGGATTCTATCAGGCTTTTCAGCAGTACCTAATCGCCGGCCTTACAAAAGAAGATTTCGCGGATATGTACGCCCAGACCGTAACGTATGGCCTTTTTGCCGCCAGCACCCGGCACAATGGCGGATTCACACGAAAAGCCGCATTTGGTAATATCCCGGCCACAATCGGAATACTCCGCGATGTATTCAGATTTATTTCATTGGAAGAACCCAGCGAACAATTAAGCTGGATCATTGACGACATTTCCGAGGTCCTGAGTGTCGCAAACGTAAAAAAGCTTCTTCATCGTTACTTCGTCGAAGGTCGAGGCTCCGATCCGGTGGTGCACTTCTACGAAACATTTCTTGCACAATATGACCCTGATGAACGCGAACAAAGAGGCGTCTATTATACACCCGAAGATGTAGTTGGCTATATCGTCCGCTCGCTCGATATTATCTTGAAAGGATACTTCGAAAAAGCGGATGGTTTCGCCTGCCAGAACGTAACCGTCCTGGACCCGTCGGCGGGCACGCTGACTTTCCTTGCCGAAACGGCAAAAACCGCCGTGAATGAATTCTCGGTGAGCTACGGCAGCGGCGGCAAAGACCAGCTCATTAAAAATCACATTTTGAAAAACTTCTACGCCTTCGAGCTTATGATGGCGCCGTACGCCGTCGGCCACTTGAAAATAGGATTCCTGCTGGAGGAGCTCGGATACAAGCTGCAAAAGGACGACCGTTTCAAGCTGTACCTTACCAATACGCTCGAACTTGAGGAGCTGGCCCAGAGCAACCTTCCCGGCATGAGCTCGCTGTCGGAAGAATCACATTCGGCGGGAAAAGTCAAAAAAGAGCAGCCTATACTTGTCGTACTCGGAAATCCGCCCTATTCCGGACATTCGGCGAACAAGGGCAAATGGATAAGCAAAGAAATTCGAGAATATTATAAAGTCGACGGGAAACCTTTGGACGAGAAAAACCCGAAATGGCTACAGGATGATTATGTTAAGTTCATTCGTTTTGCCCAGTGGAAAATAGACTCAGCCGGTGAAGGTATACTCGGTTTTATTACAAATCACAGCTACCTCGATAATCCGACCTTCAGGGGGATGAGACAGTCCCTTATGAACAGCTTTGACCATATCTATATTCTTGACCTGCACGGCAACAGCAAGAAGAAGGAAAAATGTCCCGATGGCTCAAAAGATGAAAACGTCTTCGACATTCAACAGGGTGTAGCAATAATTATCGCCGTAAAAAAGCCCGGCCTCGAAAAGAAAATCTCTCACGCCGACCTATGGGGATTGCGAGAAGACAAATACACATGGCTTAGGACTAACCATCTTGGCACTACAAAATGGAAAAAAGTCCTTCCAAAATCCGAATTCTATTTCCTTCTTCCAAGAGATGAAAAACTTTTGCCACGTTATGAAAGATATACGAAGATAACAGACGTCTTTCCTGTAAGCACCATTGCGCTTTTTACGGCACGAGACAAGCTAACAATCCAATGGAACGAAGCTGAAGCGTGGAACACTGTTTTACAATTTTCAAAAATGGATACGGAGATTGCTCGCCTTGCCTATGATCTCGGAAAAGACGTAAGGGATTGGAAAGTAAAATTGGCTAAAAAAGATTTGATAGATAGCGGTTTGGATAAGAGTAAAATTGTACCTATTTTGTATAGACCTTTCGACACTCGGTACACCTACTACACTGGTAGATCACGGGGTTTCCACTGCATGCCACGTGGCGAAGTCTTCCGACATATGATGCAAGAGAATCTGGCACTGTGTGTTGGCCGAGCCGGTCAGGTTGTAGGTCTGGAAAAACCGTGGAATATTGTATTTTGTGCCGAAACAATCACCGATCTTAATCTCTTCTATCGCGGTGGAAATGTGAATTTCCCCTTATACCTGTACCCTCCCGAAGACCTTTATAACGGCGGTGAAAAATATCAGCGAGAAGTTAACATAGATACAGTTCTTTTAGACAGATTAAGCAAAGCATACGGCCGCAAATTGTCTCATGAAAAAATAGTCTTTTATATATATGCGGTGCTGTATTGCAATGTCTATCGAAACAGATATGCGGAGTTTCTCAAATCCGATTTTCCTCGTATCCCGTTCACGTCGGACGTCGGATTGTTCTCGAAAATGGCTCGTTTCGGTGGAGATTTAATCGAATTGCACCTGCTGAAATCGAAAAAACTTGAAAAATCGACAATGAAATTTAATGGACGGGGTGACAGGCGTATAGACAAACTGCAGTACGATTCGGAAAAAAAACTTGTAAAAATCAATCCGAAGCAGTATTTTGGCCCCCTTTCTGACGAAATCTGGCAGTATCAGATTGGTGGTTATCAGGTGATGGACAAATGGCTAAAAGACAGAAAAGGAAAATGTCTCGATTTGAAGGACATCAAACATTATTGTAAAATGGCAACTGCTCTCAAAGCTACTTTAGCGACGCAACAGAAGATTGATGCGACCTACAGCGAAATCGAGCAGAACATTATAACATAATAAATACTACAAACGCGTTCCGTGACCAGCATTGTGGCCGTCACGGAAATTGATTATAGATTTAAGAAAGGAAAAAAACTATGGCAGTAAAATTGAGAATGACAAGATTGGGCAGGCGGCACCGGCCGTTCTTTAGAATCAATGCGGTCGAATCCCGCAATCCCCGTGACGGCAGGATACTTGAAAAGCTGGGCCATTACGACCCGATTGAAAAGGACCCTACAAAACAAGTCGTGCTGAACCGCGAGCGGGTGGAGTTTTGGCTGGATAAAGGGGCGACACCAAGTGACGCCGTCTCGCAAATTCTGCTGCGCCATGGGATCAAGCATAAATACGCAGAACAAAAAGAAGCTCGCCGGACAAAAGCCAAGGCTATCGCCAGGGCCAAAGGCAAGCTGTTCAACGAAACCGAGAGGATAGCCGCTAAAAAACAAGCCGAAGCGGTAGAAGAAAAAGCCAAGGCGCAAGCCGAGGCTAAAGAAGCCGAGCAAAAGGCTAAGGCCGACGCTAAAAAAGAAGCTGAGGAAAAAGCCAAGGCCGACGCCAAGGCCGACGCCGAAGCAATAGCCAGGGCGGATGCCGACGCCAAAGCAAAGGCAGAAGCAGAAGCCAAGGCCAAGGCAGAGGCGGAAGAAAAACCGGAACCTGAGGCGGAAGAAGAAAAAGCCGGGGCTGAAAGCGAGCCTGAAAAATCCGAACCTGAAACAGAAGCCAGGGCGGAAGAAGAAACCAAAGCAAAGGTCGCTGAGGAGAAAGCCGAGGCTAAAGCGGAGCCTTCGGCGGAAAAACCTGAAAATGAAGCGGTAGAAGAAAAAGCCGAGGCCAAACCCGAGCCTGAGCCTGAAAAGGCCGAGCCGGAAGCGGACAAGAAAGCCGAAACCGAGCCCGAAGCGAAAGCCGAGGTCGAGCCTGAGGCTGATGCCGCCGAAGATAAGACCGAGGACAAACCCAAAGAGGAATCGGCTTAGTGCCGATAGAGTAGGCAGGAGCGATGCGCATAGATATTCTAACGCTTTTTCCGGAAGTGTTCGAATCGCCTTTGAGCAGCTCAATCATCAAGAGGGCCCGGGACAACGGGCTTGTCGAAATCGCTCTTACCGATATAAGGGATTTTTCCACGGACAGCTATCGGAAGGTCGATGACAAGCCGTACGGCGGCGGGCCGGGGATGGTAATGATGCCCGGCCCCGTTTTCGACTGCTTCGAGCACGTCCGAAGGCTATCAGACGAAAAAGGACGCATCTTACTGCTCACTCCGCAGGGCCAAAAGTTCGACCAGGCCAAAGCCCGCCAGTTGAGCGCCGAAGAGCGACTGATATTCATCGCCGGAAAGTACGAAGGATTCGACGAGCGGATTCGCACGGGCCTGGGCGCCGAGCAAATCTCAATCGGCGACTACGTACTTAGCGGCGGAGAATTGGCTGCGATGGTGATCATCGACGCGGTCGTCAGACTGCTGGACGGGGCGCTCGGCGACGAAGACTCGGCAAAGGACGATTCATTCAGCAATGGCCTTCTCGAATACCCGCACTACACAAGGCCGGAAGACTTCCGCGGGATGAAAGTCCCTGAAATTCTCCTGAGCGGCGACCACGCCAAAATCGCCGAGTGGCGACGCCGACAGGCCCTCGAACGAACAAAAAAACAGCGCCCGGATTTACTCAAGAACGGCGACGATAGCTGAGACAGCTTTCGCAGACAGGTTTCTTCTACCTCTCTGTCATTCCTGCGAAAGCAGGAATCCAGATCGCTACCGCCTATGGCCCCTGCATTGAGTGCGGAATAGTACTTACCATTCGCCTACATAGACTCCTGGTTCGACGAGCAGCCAGGAATGGTAACGGGATTCAAGGTCGGATTCTGAAATCACCGTGTCCTGAAGTCCGATTGTTGCTCCCCAATGGTTGAAGCCTCCACCCGCTGAGATGACAACAAAAGGATTGCCGTTCTTGTCACCGGTTCGTATGGGTTTTGTCTGTTGCTTCATCTCCATTCCTGTTGTGTTTCGCTGAGCATCTTTGGCTTTCTTCCTTGATATCTCGATTCTTTGCCCTTATATCTATAGTAAATATCAAAGAAGTGTTAATGTCAATACCCTATATATAAAACAACAGGGAGGTCAAAATGAATGATTTGAATCGACGTGATTTTCTGTCTCTCGTGGCTGGTGGTTCTGTGGCGGCGGGATTGTCTCTGGCCGGCTGCGAAAGCGGATTTGCCGGAGGTGCCGCCGGAAAGGAACGGCCGAACATCATTTTCCTGCTTACCGACGACCAGCGTTGGGACACTATGGGTTGTACGGGCAATCCGATTATTCAGACGCCGAATATGGATGCGATGGCAAAGGGCGGCGTGCGGTTTACCAATGCCTTTGTTACCACCTCGATCTGCGCTTCCAGCCGGGCGAGCATCTTCTCCGGCCAGTGGACAAGCCGGCACGGCATTACCGACTTCAGGACGCATTTTTCGCCGGAGGCATTCACGCAAACGTACCCGATGCAGCTCCGTGCGGCCGGCTATCGAACCGGCTTTATAGGAAAGTACGGTGTCGGGGCCAAAAAGACCCTGCCGGTCGATCAGTACGATTACTGGAAGGGCTTCCCCGGCCAGGGCCGGTACGAGAACAAGGACGAGAACGGCAACTATAAACACCTCACGCAGATCATGGGCGAGCAGGCGAATGAATTCCTGCAGGGCTGCTCGAAGGACAAGCCTTTCTGCCTGTCGTTGAGTTTCAAAGCGCCTCACTGCCAAGATGGCGATCCGCGCCAGTTTATTTACGACCGCGCTTATAAGGATTTGTACAAGGACACGTTTATACCGGTTCCTGAGAAAGCCGACCGGCATTATTTCGAGGCCCTGCCGGAATTTTTGCGAACATCCGAGGCCCGAAGACGTTGGGACATCCGTTTTTCCACGCCGGCAAAGTTTCAGGAATCCGTCAAGAGCTACTACCGCCTTATCTACGGCGTCGACGTTGTCATCGGCAAAATCCGAGAGCAGTTGAAGCAGCTTGATTTTGACGACAATACGGTCCTGATGCTGATCGGTGACAACGGCTTTTATCTCGGCGAGTACGGCCTTGCGGGCAAATGGTTCCCGCACGAAGAATCGATTCGTGTACCGCTGGTTATCTTCGATCCCAGGGCGGGTAATAAGCTCCGCGGCAGAACCTTGGATCAGGTGGCGCTCAACGTTGATATCGCTCCGACGATTCTGGAGATGGCCGGCGTAAAACCGCCCGAACAGATGCAGGGCCACAGCCTCGTGCCGCTGCTTAAAGGTAAAAAACCAAAATGGCGGACCGAGTTCTTCTACGAACATCCGTTCGAGCACAAAACTATCGCCAAAACCGTAGCTGTCCGCACGCAGGACTATAAGTACGCCCGCTACGTCGATTACGATTATGAGGAGCTGTACGACCTGAAGCTCGATCCGGCCGAGACAATCAACCTGGCCAAAGACGAAAAATACAGGAAAATCTTAGAGTCTCTGCGCAAACGCTGCAACGAGCTGGCTGAAAGAGCGAAGGGTACTTAGCGGAAAATAAACGGAAACATCAAAAAACGCCTGACACGCTCGAACGGTAATGCGGCAAAGAAATACCGGACAATGTCCGGTAGTGCGACGGCCTCGCGCATGATATAAATGGCCGGGATTATTATTTTTCACCAACTCCTTCGGACATATCCCGGTTTCTATTTATTCGCCGACGAAGAGATATCCTCGAACTCGTACGGTCCGATATCAATGCCTGCTCCCTGGGGACGTTTTACGCCGGCAATGTCTGTTTTCGGTGCTGAAGCGGCGCTGCCGGCGTCGATTGCCGGGCTGCCCTGTTTGTGTCGCATGTCGTAATTATCCGGGTTGCGAAAAAACCGTTTCGGGTCATTCACTATGATGTTATGGTCGGCCGTGTTGGTCGCCTTCGGCATCTGGACTTCCGAGTCGAGCAGATTGTTGCGTACGATGGTGTTTTCACTTGACGTCTTGCCGTGGGTAGTGCCGAGCAGAATGCCGGCGAGGAAATTCCCGCCGTATGGATTGTATGACAGGTTGTTGATTATGATGCAGCCTTGGCAGCCGGAAATTGTAATGCCGTGATGGTGCCTGACGAGAACGAGATTGTTCTCGATTCGCCAGTTTATCGCCGGGATGTCGAAGTTGCAGATACCCTGCGGGCTTCCGATCAGCGGATTGCTCACCGCATTATCCCGGGCGATAACGGAATTGCCTCGGACGAGGGCGTTGTATATCGGCGTAGTCTTGTCCCTGCCGCGATGAAACTGGATGCCGTCGTCGTGGTTGTCGTTGACGTTGTAGAAGTATTTTATGCTGTTTCCGAGCAGCGATGCGTTGTCGGCCGAACATACGATCCCGTCTCCGGCGATATGTTCGATGGAATTTCGTTCGACGGTGATTTTGTCGCCTGTGATGACGATACCGTGATTGACATACCTTAGCGTATTGTTTCGGATTGTGATTCGTTTTCCGATAACGGAAATTCCGTAGCAGGCCATTTTGTCCCATTGCTTCGCCGACCACGACCTGGCGTCTTTCGATGAGCAAAGCGTATTGTTCTCTATCACAAAATCGCTGCTCGGTCCGCCCCAGTCCACCACATAGATTAGGCGGTCGGGTTTGTACTCTGGCGCGAAAGCGGGGCTGACGGTCAGGCCCCGGATTATCCACTTGCCGGCGGTCGAGAAGAATATCCGCCGGACTTTCGGCTCGTGCCCCTGCTCGGCGGCAATTGTGATATAGTCGTCGTTATAAGCCCCCCGGCAGTAAATCTCGCCGTGATAGCCCGACCGCAGCAAAATCGTGTCACCGGCCTTCACCGGCGCATGGGGATTCTTCAAACGCCCGGCCTTGTCACGGCTTTGGATCAAATTACGCTCGAACAGAAGCTGAATAGTCTCCCAGGGACGCTCGGCCGAACCGTCGCCGGCCATATCACCTTTTTCCGGATCGACGTAAAAAACCGCCGCATTTGAAAGACTCGCCGCCGCAAATCCAGCGGCGATTATTACGAAGACACTTGCATTGTATAATTTAATCATTACTTCCCTTTCCATCATTGAAAATGGTATATGAACGAAAATATACCCTAACCACTCTCAGCAAGAGGAATCAGTCAAAACATTTCTCCTTACTCAATCTCTTTCGTGACTACCTCCAGGATTTGTTTTTCGCGGCGCTGCAGCAGCTCGCCGAGAGGGTTCAGGCTGAGCCGGTAAAAGAAGGCCAGCAGCGCAAGTATCACCGCCGAGAAAAGGAGGTTCACCGGCGCCGCAGGCAGCCAGCCTGCTTTGGACCATAGCAATCCCATCGCCGGCGGGAAAAAAATCGGGGCCATGATAATCGGAAAGAACATGCGCGACAGGAAAATCAAGACACCCGTTTTTGTGGAAGATTTTGTCGGCTTGAGCGAGCCGGCGGCGATACGGTAAGGAACGAGCACGGATAGCAGATTGCCGGCCATACTGAGCAGCAGGAAGGCTGCCAGCGACTGCAGGCCGGCGGCAAGAATAACGATGAACGATACGTCCATAATGAGCTTGACAAGTAAGAGAAAAATCGCCCCGATCCCGACCGCGACCGGCAGAAACGCGAGGTTCTTTCCCAGCAGGATTTGCTTTCTCGGCGTCGGCAGCAGGACGAGCTGTCGAAAACCGGCCCGGTCGAAGCCGAACAGGTTGTACATAAGCTGGCTTAAACTGAGGAACATAAACACTACGGCGCCGGTGGCTATGAACGGCCTGAAGTTGTCGCCTATGTTCGCCGAACGACGTACGAAGATCATCGTCCCGAAAATAAGGAGCATTATGAAATTTGTCGCCATCATCATTTTCACTTCGGGCGCCCGCATCAGGCAGCGAAAGAAGGCCAGCGCCGAGGCCGCGGCTTCTTCCGGAACGCCGGGCAGTTGTCTCTCGATAAGGTTCCTGCCTTTACCGGCGAGCTTTTCGGCTTTCGGTTTCCGTTTGGATATCTTGCCCGTTGCCTGTCCCCGGTAGAAACGAAGGGTCGATCGGTAAGCCCGCCTTAAACCCAGTGTGCCAATGCCGACTCCGCCCGCTGCACATAACAATGCGGGCCAGACGTTCCCCGTAGCCAGCGACATCGCACCGTTGCCGATCCACAGGAAGGGAACAAGCTTGTGTGCCAACAGGATGGAATTGGGAATGACGAGCTTGTCGCGATTCCGGGATTGGTCGGGCGATTGCTGCTCGGTCGGCACCGGCCTGGTGATTTTGGGTCGGTGACGATCACGATCATGCGTGAGGTTTCCCAGAATGTAAGGAAGCTGGCTCAGCAGGATAAAAGCGAAGGTGACCCCGGCGATAATGGCGCGGCGGCGGCGCTTGTTCATCATCAGCGTGACCAGCCATCCGCGCAGGCAATAAGTCCACGCCGTAACCATAAAAATCACGCCGAGCACCAGCGGAAACATCAGAACCATGAAACCTCTGCCGCCGAGGATTAGTCCCAGAGAAAGGCCCAGCATCCCCGGCAAAAAAAGGATGATGCTGAAGGTCAGATGCGAGGCGAGGTAATTTATTATAAAAACATTTCGCAGCGATATCGGCAGATGCAGCAGCCGGCTGATGTCGATTGTTTCAGAGCGCTGTATCTCCGAAACGATCCCGGCAAGCCACATAAACAAAAACACTCCGAAGATCAAATCCCACACAATGAGTATGACCTTCGGCGATGCTTTTGACAGGACGAATGTACCTCCCAGCAGGCCGGCAATGCAAGCGACAAAGCTTAAGGCCAAGCCAATGAAAGTAATAATTAAAGTCAGCACGGCGTTCAACTGCCCGCCGCGAGACCATTGATTTCGGCTCAGACGCCACCGCAGCCAGATTATTGTGCGAAATTGGCTCCAGTTCATCTATTCCTCCAGCCAGCTCAGCTTCTGCCGCTCGACGTGGTCGCTGCCGACGGCATCCAGAAACAGCTCCTCCAGCGAGCCGGCGGCGCGGATTTCGTCCATCGTGCTTTGGTGCACGAGCTTGCCCTTTGCGATTATCCCGACGTCCGTGCATAGCCTTTCGACGATTTCCAGGACGTGGGACGTCAAAAACACGGTCGCGCCGCGCGCCACGCAGCGTTTCAGCGTGTCGCGCAGCACGCGCGAGGCGACGGCATCGACGCCCTCGAACGGCTCATCGAGAAACAGTAAATCCGGATTCGGAATCAACGCCGCGGCTAAGGTGAGTTTTTTCTTCATGCCGTGAGAATATTCGAGGGTGAGTTTCTTCTGCTCGTTATCCAGGTTCATCATTGCCAGCAGCTCCCGGCAGCGTTCGCGGACCGTCGCAATGGGCATCTGATACATGCGTCCGATGAAGGTCAGGTATTCGGGGCCGGTAAGATTATCGAAAAGAGCCAGCTCCTCCGGCACGACTCCGACTCGCCGCTTGACCTGCCTGGCTGTCTCGGCGTCGCTCGTGTTCTCGCCCAGGATGCGCATCGAGCCGCTCGTTGGTGCGAGCAGGCCGGTGAGCATTTTGATTGTGGTGGATTTGCCCGCTCCGTTGGGGCCGAGAAAGCCGTAGAACTTGCCGGCTTCCACGCGCAAATCCAGTCCGTCCACGGCACGCAAATCGCCGAAGCAGCGGGTCAGTCCGTTGGTTTCGATAGCGAGCGTCATAAGGCCGCTGAGTGTACCGGCCGAAAGCTATAAAAGCAAGGTGTTTTTCCGGTTCGTCAAGGGTATGTTTAAGATGAACTTTTGCAAAATTGAAGTTAGGCATATATTATTTCAGAAAATCAGTTTCTCGATTTTCTGAAAATAATAAGTATTATAGCATAGCCTATAGCCTTATCAAATATTACACATCACTTTTTTAGAAAGAAAAAATCAAAGGAAAAGATTTTTTCTTTCCAAAAGCATGCCTAACTTCAATTTTGCAAAAGATTTGTTTAAGCTTGCAGCCGACTAAGAACCGCTTACCCTTCAAGCCTTCCGAGCCGGCTGTTGCCTGTAGCTGGCCATGTACTTGCCGGCTATCTGGCGACTTTCGATATGGCAATGGTCGCACTTTCGTCGTTGTTATCGAGCAGGTCCATCCAATAAGTTCGCCCCCGGACCGTGATGGTTTCCCTTCTTTCGGCCCACAGGTCGATACGATGTTCCTGCGAGCCGAAGTAGAAATACAGAGTTGTGTTATCAAGTCCTTCGTACGAAGCACCCAAAGTCACACGAACGAAGCCGGACCACAACAGTTGTGGCTCGCCCTTTTTGAGATGAAGCTTGAGCGGGTAAGCGACGTTTTCATCGGCCGGCTCGCCCGCCTGTTGTTGACCGTGGCCGGCGGGATTATCCGCCTTGTTCGATTGTTCCCGCCGGGCGGGGGGCCAGGCCGGAGCGATGTCTTTTTCCGCCGCGTCGAGACTTGTCCTCAGCTCGTTCTTCTCGATGAGCAGGGCCTGATTGGCCTGCTGCAGGTCGGTAACCTTAAGCTCGTAGTCGGCGATGGAGCGCTTATAGTCCGAGAGCCTCTTCGCATAGTGCAGGTGTATAAAAACCGTGACGCATCCACCTGTAATCGCAACCACTCCGATGGTCTTGAGATTTTCCTTGAGCCCCGGAGCGTTCCGTTTCTGTCCTTTGAGGGCCCCACTATGTTTAACGGATTTCTGCATTATACCCAAGCTCCATTGTCGAGCATCCACGAATTACGTAACAGGCGGCCTCGACGTTCAACAATTGTAAATCACACTTGAAAACCTTCTCTCCTGGCCTAAAAATCAGGATGTTACCTCTGCGACAAATCTACACAACAGGGCGGAGATTTGCAAGGCAAAAAAGGGGCAAATGAGCATAAAATCACATCGCCGAAAGAGACAGGCATGCCGGTTGTGTTTAGGGCAGGCCGAAGAAAGTTTTACTGGCGGCGGTGATTGCCCGGGCGAAATCTGTTGGGTCCACCTTTTTTAGCTCGGCGAGATACCGGGCGGTGTGGACCATCAGGGCAGGCTCGTTGATTTTCTGCTTTCGCATAGGCGCCGGCGACATATACGGGCAATCGGTTTCGAGCATTAATCTGTCCGGCGGCACGATTTTGGCGGCCTGGCGCGTTTTTTCGGCGTTCTTGAAAGTTACAACGCCGGTGAAGGAGATATAAAAGCCGTGGTCCAGAACGATCCGTGCCTGCCGGGCCGAGCCGCTGAAGCAGTGAAAGACGACGTTTTTGAGCCGGCCTTTCAGGTGGATGAACTGCTCCAAAATATCGATTGTCTCGTCGAAGGCCTCCCGGCTATGAATAATAACGGGCAGGTTCAGCTCCCGTGCTATTTGCAACTGGGTCTCGAAGATACGCCTCTGGTCCTGCCGGGGTGAGAAATCGTAATGAAAGTCCAGCCCCGTTTCACCGAGGGCGACCACTTTTTCGCTTCGGGCAAGCTCTTTAAGCTCGGCCATGGTATGAGGCGCAACGTCTTTGGCATCGTGCGGATGAATCCCGACCGCGGCGTACATATTCTCGAATCTGTTGGCAAGCTCGACGGCCTTTCGATTGTGCTGCGGGTCGGTCCCGACTGTTATCCAGCCGGCAACGCCCGCGGCCCTGCTGCGCTCTACGACCGCATCGATATCCCCGGCTAACTGCTCGAATGTTAAATGACAGTGTGTATCAATCAGTTCCATTGTTTATTAGCTAAGGTGTCTCGAATTCGTTCTTGTGCTGCCGCCACCATTTTTTCCAGTATAGTATATACTCTTGTTCGTTGTCCTGATAGTCTTTTTGCCGATCCTCGAGTTTCTTTTCGATACCACTGTACATGTATTCTCTCGCGGCATCCGGATCGTAGAAATGACGGGGTTCCCATGAGTTTGAGTGGTCCGCATTGATGCACCTTCTCAAGGCCGAAACGGCCGCCATGCGAATGTATATTTTCGAGTTGTCCAGGAATCCGATCATCTCAGGGACACTTGCCATTTCATATCTTCTCCACAATACGTTGGCAATGGCGGTCCGCATCTGCTCATTGTTTTTGACCGCCTCGCAATCCAGGGCCTGCCTGTAGAAATCCGCGTAGTCAAAATCACGAACGCCTCTGTACGGATAGGGGCTACCTTTTTCTCTTCTAATTACCGAGCCGTCTTTTAAATCAACCACTACCCGTCGGGTAGTAGCATCCATCGTCTCCAAGAGTCTTAGTTGCAGGCTCGAAATGCAAAAGTCTCTTACGCCGTATTTGCCGAGCGAATCGTTCAAATCGAAATCTAACGGATTCATCCGCAGCAATTCCAGAGGCCCTTGCGTGCCGGGGGAGTCATCGGCCTGAAAGCTGGAGATAATGGAAACGTTTCTTATAACAATATCGTCACAAGAGCGCATTTTTCCCAGTGCTTCTTTTGCCTTCGTTAATCCGGCTGCCATTATCCGAAACAGCTTTTTGTCCTGCTTAGAGAATCGCAGTTTGCGAATCATTGCATCGCCAAGATAACCAAGCTCTTCGGCCGCCTGAAGCTTAACCAGCTCGTTGTCCGAGTCACGTCCTGCGAGAAATTCCGCCAGCAGCTTCAAATCGGGCGTCTCGCCCAGATTGTATGGTACTACTTCAGGCCGGACTCTTGCCTTACTCCGAATCCGGTTCAATTTGTAATTGACTCCCAATGCTTTCAAAAAGGCCAGGCACACTTCGTTCTCTGACAAGTCGGTATATAGCTCCCCGGGCAGAAGACCTAACGTCGAATTACTGCTTTTCGGGCGTCGAAATTCGATATCGATTACGTCCGGACATTCGCCTTTGATAATGGATAAAACTTTGGAGGTAGCTGTCATTCCGAGCAAGTCCCGCTGTCCCAAGAAAAGGTTGTTTTTGACAATTCTCTCCTGGCGTATGGACATTACCTGCACTTTGCAGACTAAATCAGCATTGATTTCCGCCTGAAAAGAGCTGTTCAAATGCCAACAGTTTGAGCCGGCGGGAAAACCGAATGATTCGGCTCCGGGCAATAACAACCATGCACTAAGAATAACAAATGGGAGTATTCTGTACGAAAAGGTGTCACGCCTCATGGGTTCATTTTCTCCGGTCGAATTCCTTAATTACTCAAACTGATCAATTTTAAACCGAGTGAAATAGTAAGTCATTCAATGACAAGAGCATAACACAATCTGTCATTCCCGTGAAAGCGGGAATCCACAAAATCCGATACGTTCATGAATCCCTGCTTTCGCAGGGATGACAATGTGGATCGGTTAGTTTGAGTTAATTACCCGGCGAGATCGGAGATGGATTCTTCAGGATGTGTAGACTAAGCCGATCCGCTATCATCACACTGATATTATTATAGGCTTTAAGATCGATAAAACGTGCAGAATTTCTCTTAAATTATCCGGAAAATATCGAAAAAATAGGAATTTCCGGCTTATGGCACAAAGGCATTCTTATAGTGCCTTATCTGGGCCGGTTCTTTTTCGCCCAATACGATTGTTACCACGTCGAAGCGAAAGGGCCGGTCCTCGATATTGTTGACGGCGAGAAAATAACGTACCGCCCGGAGCATTCTGGTTTTCTTGGCTCTGGTGATTGCCGACTCGGAAGGGCTGAAATCCTCGTTCGCCCTGGTCTTTACTTCGACAAAGACAAGCGTCCCGTCGCTATCGACCATAATCAGGTCGATTTCGCCGGTCTTGCAGGAGAAGTTGCGAGTGAGCGTTTTGAGACCTTTGCGCTTGAGGAACTTTTCGGAGCGTTTTTCACCCCATCTGCCGAGCAGCTCCTTTGATTTTCTATTTACGATTTTCGATTTACGATTGCCTGGCCGCATTTGTAAATCATAATTCATAAATGTTATCTGGAGACGGTGTGGTCGCTGTGCCGCTGGGCGAGCCTGACGGCCTTGCCGGCCCTGTCGCGCAGATAATAGAGCTTGGCCCGCCTGGTCTTGCCGCTTCGGATCGGCTTTATATGGAGGACGTTAGGCGAGTGCAATGGGAAGATTCTTTCGACTCCCTCGTTACCGACGATTCGCCGGACCGTGAAGGTTTCGTTAATGCCCCGACCTTTTCGGGCGATTACTGTGCCGGAAAATACCTGCGTTCGCTCTTTCTCACCCTCTTTAATCCTGCAGTGAACCTCGACGATATCGCCTATCTCGAAGTGAGGGATCTTGTCCTTGAGACTCTTGCTCTCAACGGCGTCTAAAATTTCAGTTTTCACTGATTTATCTCCTAATCTATCTATAGTCGTTAGTCCTGGCAGGGTGTGCACGACACGCCATTTTCAGAGCTGGCGGGCAATGCCTACGTTTAACTAACGACCGGGTACTAAATACTGAATCCCTAATACTAACTGTCTTTTGCCCCAAGAGCAAGCATTTTTTCAAAAAATCCCGTTTCGAGTTGCATTTTGCCTGTTAGAACCGGTAACCGCATCATGCACCGGCGAAATTTATTGACAAAAACCCTTCTAATTTGGTAAAATTAGATAGTATCTCAACCAGCCAAATATTCTTGCAGGAGGTCTAAAAATGTATCAGCGGACAAATCTAAGCGTTTTGCTTGTGGTTTTTGCGCTTTTTGTAGCATTCGGAACCTGTGAAATCACTGCCGGCAAGATTATTTATGTCGACGAAATCGCCGGCGGTGCGAATGACGGCTCAAGCTGGGACGATGCGTATAATTTTTTGCAGGATGCCCTGGCGGACGCCAACGAGTCTGAAAAGCCGGTCGAAATCCGGCTGGCACAGGGCAGCTACAGCCCCGATCAGGATACGCTGAATCCGGAAGGCACCGCCGAGAGGCGGGCCACGTTCCATCTCATCAACGGCGTCTCATTGAAAGGCGGCTATGCCGGGCTGGGCTCAGCGGACCCCAATGCCCGGGATTCAGTATTGTTTGAAACGGCCCTGGTCGGCGAGATTCGGCAAACCGGCTTCGGCGGGGGCAACAGCTATCATATCGTTACCGGTAGCGGAACGGACGAAACAGCCGTGCTGGACGGCCTTATAATAGCTGGAGGAAATGCCTACGGGCCCAGATTGGGCCAGGAATCCGACTACGACTACCGATTCAGATATGGCGGCGGGCTTTATAACGATGCCGGCAGCCCGACTGTTATCGACTGCGTATTCACCGACAATTCGGCCTATATCGGAGGCGGCGCTATCTACAACTCCAACGGCGGCAGCCCGACTCTGACCGATTGCATGTTCGAGTGGAACTCGGCGGTTGACGGATGCGGGATTTACAACTCAAACAGCAATCCGAGTCTGACCGGATGCGTGTTCAGCATGAACATCGCACAGAACAACGGCGGCGGCATGTACAACGAGCAAAGCAGCCCTGTCCTGACCGACTGTGTGTTTATCGACAACTCCGGCAGTTTCGGAGGCGGGATATACAACAGCCGGAGTAATCCGACCCTGACCGATTGTTCGTTTATCGCGAACACTACATTGACAATCCGAAGCTTCGACAACACACTGTCGTGCGGCGGAGGGATGTATAACGATCGCAGCAGTCCGATCCTGAGCAACTGCATATTCTCCGAGAACAGCGCTTACGCATCATTGAGCAACTTCGGCGGCGCAATGTACAACAACGATAACAGCAATCCGGTCCTGACCGGTTGTTCGTTTGAAGCGAACTGGTCGGAGAATTACGGCGGCGGGCTTTACAATTCCGAGAGCAGCCCGACCCTCACAGATTGCATATTTAACGGAAACTGGGCGGAGCAGTACGGCGGCGGGATGTACAACAAGCAAAGCAATCCGACTTTGACAGGTTGTATGTTCGTTTGGAACTGGGCCGCGGTAATAACGTCTTACCATGACTCTTACCCCTCCGGCGCGGGGATGTATAACGAGGCCGGCAGTCCGATTCTCAGCGCCTGCGTAATAAGCGGCAACTATTCAGAGGGCGATGGCGCCGGGATGTACAACTCCGACAGCAGCCCGGAACTTGACAACTGCATAATCGCCGGCAACTGGACGGCGGACTTTGGCGGCGGGATTTACAGTGAAGCCGGCAATCCAACACTGACTAACTGTACCTTTTATGGAAATATTGCTTATGAAGGGAATGCCTTATTCTGTGATTCGACCCGGGAACAATCGCCGGGCAATATTGAGATGACCAATTGCATCCTTTGGGACGGGGGCGGCGAAATATGGAATAACGATGATTCGGTAATCACGATAAGCTACAGCAACATCCGGGGCGGCTTCCCCGGCCGGGGCAATATCGATACCGATCCTCTCTTTGCTGAGGCCGGCTATTGGGTGAACTTCTACGATCCGAATATCATCGTTGAGCCGGACGACCCGAACGCATCATGGACCGACGGCGACTATCACTTGCAATCGCAGGCCGGCAGGTGGGATCCGAACAGTGAAAGCTGGATGATAGATGATATCACCAGCCCCTGCATCGATGCAGGCGATCCGAACAGCCCAGTGGCCTTCGAACCGTCGCCCAACGGCGGTATCATCAACATAGGCGCCTTCGGCGGCACAACCGAGGCAAGTAAATCCCCCTCCGGCCTAAACGCCAAATACGGCGGCGGAATAGGAGAGCCCAACGACCCATACCTGATCTACACTGCCGAACATCTGAACGCCATCGGCGCCGAGCCGGACGACTACGACAAGCACTTCATGCTTATGGCGGATATTGATCTGAGTGAATATGACGGTAAGGATGGAAGGGAAACGTTTAATCTGATTGGTTCTTATGTGGTCGGATACAATGAAAACGGTTCTCGGATTTATGGTATTCCTTTTTCCGGTGTATTTAATGGGCAGGGAAATAAGATTTATAGATTCACCTTTTTTAGGCATCTTAAGTTCGAACCAGGAGGAATAGTTGGACTGTTTCACTCAGTTAGAGGGACAATTACGGACTTGCACCTGGTTGACGCAGAGGTAAACAATAGTGTGAATGGTGCTGGAATTCTGGTTGGGAAGCTTCTTAATGGTGGAATCATTAATAATTGTTCCGTAGAACGGGGACATGTTTCTGGTCCGGCTTGTGTGGGTGGCCTTGTTGCTGCGAATTACAATCCTCCGGTTAAGTTCATAAAGCGTGCGGATGGTGGAATTATATCCAATTGCTGGGTCACTCAAACGACTGTATCCGGGGCCTCAGAGGCGGGTGGACTCGTGGGAAGCAATGAGGGAATAGTCACCTACTGTTATGCACATTCCGATGTGCATGGAGATGATACAATCGGAGGTCTTACTGGAAGTAACTTTGGCAGCATATCATTCTGTTATAGCACAGGCACGGTAAATGGAGGTTTGTATGTTGGAGGTCTCGTAGGTTCCCAATATAGCAACGGCACTATCACCATGTGTTACAGTAGCGCTTCAGTGACAGGCAATGGAGATATAGGTGGTCTCATAGGTGAAAAATATGGTGATAGTAATAGTATTACCGCGAGCTTTTGGGACATCGAAACCTCTGGACAGACCAGCAGTGCCGCAGGGATGGGCCTAAGTACTGCTCAGATGCAGGTGGCCAGCACATTCCTCGAAGCCGGCTGGGATTTCGTGGACGAGACTGAAAACGGCACAGATGACATCTGGTGGATTCTCGAAGGACAGGACTATCCCAGATTGGCCTGGGAATTGACCGAATAAGACTCTTATGTTTCTGTTGAAAATCGGCTGGATAATAAAAACTATTAACAGTTCCGTCAAAGTAAAGGTTTCAGATAATCTCAGGATTTATAATGAAACGCGGATATAGCAGAGCCCCTGCTTTTCGGAGGGAAAGAGTAAATAAAAGCAGGGGCCCAAAAAAACGAAAAGTATTAAACTTAAAACCTTATCATATTTGCATCCTGATAACCGCCTGATACTGCTCAACCATCCTGTGCCGGATTACTTAACGATAAATTCTCTTCCTTGTCTGATCACAGACCAGCTAATCGCCCATGAACTTCGGACACGCCTGGGGCCGCCTTCTGTCTGTGTAAACGCTCCATCTTTGCTTACCTATTTGTAACAGATATTTGATTTTTGCGTCAAGAAAAAATTTGCTGAGATTCATGCTAAAAATAAAAGTACGTAGTCACCACAATAAGAGTGTGCCTTGAAGGCCGTTTTATGCGAATTTAGCGGGTCAAGACGTTTATTTATTGGAGGTTTGGCGGATTAAATCTTGAAAACAAGCCTTAGATTCTTGCAATCCGGCCGGGATTTTGATAGGATAGTATTGTTTAATGGCGGCCGAGTTTTTCGTGGGCTTTTAATATAAGCATCTGTAAAACTGTTGCCGCTCAGGATGGGTCCGCAACACTTGAATCGGTAGTCGATAGCAAGTAGTTGCGGCCGAAGGAGAAGAGCGATGAGGATTATGATGCACATTTTTTACCCTGTCTTTTTTGCAGTTTTTGTTTTTGCCGGCTCTTCGGTGGCCCTCGAAATCGAATGGGCGCCGATGGCCGAGAATCCGAGCTACCTGCTCGAGCCTCCCAATCTCAACAATGCCGGAGGGATCGAGCATAGCTGGGCCAATGCCGAGCCCAGGAACCCGGGCCAGTTGGATCTGGCTGCTTTCAGAGAGCAGATGGTCCAGCCTGGCCGATACGGCGGCGGTATTGGCTGGGACACCCTGCCGGTCGGGACGGAAGTAGCCAACGTTGAGGGTGTAAACTTCAATATCGTCGGTTTGCCGTTCGAGGTGGGAATTCTGAGCACAACCAACAGAAATTCCATCAGGGTCATCGAATGGGAGCAGCCGCCGCCGGATCCGACTTCCGCAGGCTCGACGTCCGGCACGCGATTGATTTCCCATTTGGATCGTAGCGGTCCCAGCGAGTGGATACTGGAGTTTCAAACGCCGGAAGACTACCAGATTCACGGCTTTGGCATGGTGCTGGTCAATTCGGGATGGAACTCCGGCGGGGCTTCCATTTCATTCTATGATCCTGAAGGCAACAGCACCGGGTTCGACTTCGCGGACGGCGTGCGTTTCCCCGACCATTCGACCGATGACAACTTCATCGGCTTTTGGAGCGACACGCCCATTACCAGTATCCGGATTGCAGCAGATCAGACTACGTTCATAGCACGGTTTGACGACGTGGCGATGGTATTTGTCCCGGAGCCGAGTACAATTATCCTGTTGGGCCTGGGCGGCATGGTACTGCTGAGACGCCGGCGACAATAGGAAAACTTCGGTTTTCCGTACAAAGGCCGGCGTTTGGCTTTGGTTGGCTTTGTTTTCTTCGACTTCGCAGGCCGGTATTATGCCATAATTACCTTTCAATTAGTACTTTACGCCAATTTTGCCCGCCGGCAAATTGGCTTTGTTTTTTCAAACGTACCATGTCAAACGTGCCTTCGACCGGGTGGCAGCCTCAAAGCCGCAGGCTTTGGGGATGGCTTGGACAGGTTCCGCCTCCGTCAAAAATTGGCTTTGTTTTTTCAAACGTACTCATAGCCCTGAGGCACAGAGCTCACTGAGAAATAATCAATAGTCAATAATAAATCATAAATAATAAAGCCCCCACCTTCTCTATCCTGCCTCCTTTAGCATTAATCAATTGCCAATAATCAATATTCAATTAGTTTGGTATTATACTAAATTATACTCCGAAAATCAAGCTCTTTCTGAGAAAATGTCCATGAAACGGCATCTTTTGTTCTGCCACAGAGTTAAGATGAGAAGGCTATTCCCCTCGGGCCTGTGAGGCTCGATAATACGCACTCGTATTTTAAGGTGCAATTGACAACGTCAATAAAGGAGAATAGCCATGACTAATGTAACAATCGGAAT